>Ga0326728_10005219_pt1 | contig 37018 bp, 31 predicted proteins | sample MB3enrmetagenome_FD_207602 | JGI IMG/M metagenome (GOLD analysis project Ga0326728, IMG submission 207602) | Lab enriched peat soil microbial communities from McLean, Ithaca, NY, United States - MB31MN | ecosystem: Environmental > Terrestrial > Soil > Wetlands > Peat | place: USA: New York...
GCTCTCGGCGCTACTCTTCCCGCCATGTAGTCAGGAACCTCACAAGTGGGAAAACCGATAACTGCCCTCACCCCAGGCAGTTCGCGAAAAACTCCTGCCTATAACAAAAAGGAAGATGCGCCCGAGGGCATTCTTCCCTCATCTCGAAATTCGCTCCTGCGGATAACCGATGTGGAGAAGCGTGGGCGGCCGAAATGATGGTCGCCCCGCGGCACTTCGACAGCATTCTCCCCTCATCCCGAGGTTCGCTCCTGCCGATAGCCGAAGCGGGGAAGTGCGGGCAGCCCGGTTGATGATGAGAGCGCGAAGCCGCCCGCCCTTTCTGCCCTTCGCTCTTGCCTTTCCTAGTCACTCCCCACTGTCCTTCAGAGCCTTAACTTCTAGCCACTCGTCACTCGTCACTGCCCATCAATAATTCCCTTTCTTTTCAGCAACATCGTGGAGAGATGGGTCTAACTTATTTGTTTTCATGAATATCGTGGAGCGGCGGAAAACTGACATTTTTTCTATATTTGTTTTCAATAGGTTACAAAACGTCTGCCCCATTTTTTGGGTCCCCCTTTTTATTGGCGGCCTTTTTGGCGTTCATCAATAATCGTGTGATTTGCAACACCTCTAAGGCTCGATTCTACCCATCGGATCGTCAGCGTGGCTTCCTCCTGGTTGCGCGCCAGAATTTCGTCCCGGTCGAACTGCGCCCGGGCTTTATCGGGATTCTCGTCGGGCTGCATGATTCGTTCCGTGAGGTCGTTGATTGCGGCCTCCACGATGCGCAGAAGCTCCACGCGAGCGGTTTCCGGCTCCCCCCTTCGGCCACCGGGACCTCGCAGTCTTCCCCCAGAAGCTCCGCTTCCGGGCCGAGTTCTTCGGTCGTGCCGGGTTTGCGCAGGCGCAGGAGAAGCCGCAGAATTTCTTTGGCCGTTTTCTCCGGCACGCCACCCGGGGTTTTCTCGAACAATTTCATTTCGGTGGAACTGACGATCTCCCGGTTCACGGACACGTAAGCGAGCTCTTTGAGGCGCTCCATCTTCTCGATGAACGGCAGGCAGATCAGCGCCTCCACTTGCCTCTTGCCTTCCTGGACTTTCTGCAAGTGCTTCACGGCCAGACTCTCCTGGATGCGGTGAAAGCGCTCCATCCACCACAGGGCTCGAGCCAATTGACGGGCTTACACGCGTCGATCAACAATTCGAGGCGACTTTTGTATGCAGTTGGGTCCTCGCCCAGGACGGTCAAAGCTACTTCCACCGCCTTCGAGTAGTATCCGTGCCGCAGGTTCGCCGCCGCCGAGCGCGCCCTGCCCGCCGGCGTCACCGGACCGCGCGATCTAAGTCCGTTCCGCCGGTTCGCAGTCAAGTTCTTCTCCGTTACTTTTCGCTTTGGGATGAGTGATATGGAAAACTCCAAGGGCAGTGGATAGTGGTGAGTGATTTCACCCTGACACAGCTCGCCGTCCTTTACCCCTGCAATCCTCTTTCCATTCAGGCTTATAAAAGGAGGCTACAATCCAAAATCTGTAAGCTAGGACAAGAAGACAATGCAGAGGTCTAGACAAGTATCTAGACAATTTCACCAGACGAAATCTCCATCATATGATTCAGACAATTTCTCTCATCCAATAGTCTGGACCTATCCCCCAGAGTGGCGTAGGGGCGGTTCGCGAACCGCCCTTCCTCGGGGTGCGTGTGAAATCCTTAGCACGGCCGTGCTGCCCCCGATCTATCGGGCTCCCTGCCGTGATCGGCACCGGCAGGAGAAATGCCGCAACCGACAAATCAATTATTGCGGCATTCATCGCAGCGCGAACTGACCGCATATGGTCATTATGTCAATTGCCCCTCTTCAAATTGCCATCCTGTCCCCTTTGATTAAGCTAACCCATTTAGAATATTAGCGTTTCTGATGTCCTTACAAAAATCCATTTGGTTCATGTCGTGCATGGTTAAGAAGGTTAGCAGTCAGGAGGCAGAAGTCAGGAGACAGGAGAAAGAACGGCAGCCCTGCCACCGTCGGGGCCGGACTGAATAGCCTGTGACTCGCAATTTCGCCGGCCATTTAGAATCAGAAGATTGCCGCTTAATCCCAGGCCAGAAAGCACTAGAGTATGCTGACTCCTATCTCCTGGCTTCTGACTCCTGCCTTCATGAAGGGAGCGAGCCCATGGTGACGATGACTTCTGTTCCGCTGATCGAGTCTGAACAGGAATTCTTGGATAAGGTGATGGCCGGACAGCGCGGCCGCCCCGGCGCACTGCTGGGCATCCTGGAAAAGGCCCAGGAGCACGAAGCGCGCAAGTTCCTGTCGCGCGAGACTCTGGAGTATATTGCCGCCAAGACGGAGACGCCGTTGGCGCGGGTTTACAGTGTGGTCACGTTTTACGCCCTCTTCAACCTCGAGCCGCAGGGAAAGAACACCATCTGCATCTGCCGCGGGACGGCTTGCCACACCCGCGGCTCGCGCGAGCTGCTCCAGAGCCTGATGTTCAAGCTGGGGCTCCACAATCCCGATGAAGAGCCGGGGGAGAAGATCTCGCTCACTACCCGTGATGGCAAGTATACGCTTCGCACCGTGGCTTGCTTTGGCCAGTGCGCTCTTGCTCCGGTGGTGGAGGTCAATCATGAAGTGTATGGCCACATGAACGAGCAGACACTGCAACGCGAGCTGGAGCATTTGGGAAGGGAGACGGCAAAAAAATGACGCGCATCCGGGATTTGAGCACGTTCAGCACCGTTCGTGGAGCGGGAATGGCCAAACTTTTGCCTTTCCGCCCCCGCCTCGCCGTGGGAATGGGCACCTGCGGCGCCGGCAATGGCGCCGAAGCGGTCTTCCACGCCTTCGCCGATGCCATTGACAAACGCGGCCTGGATATCCAGTTGACGCGCGTCGGCTGCTTCGGTTTTTGCGCGCAAGAGCCGCTGGTGAATGTCTGGCTCCCTGGTCGGCCCCTGGTAATTCTCCACCAGGTGCAAAGCCACCACATCGACGCGATTTTGGATGATGTCATGATGGGGAATATCCCCGCCGACTTGGCCCTCTGCAAGATCGAGGATTGGGACCACATCACGGCACAACTCAAGTATGGCAGCGGCTACGCCAACATTCCTTCCTGGCGCGACATTCCCTTTTTCCGGGGACAGAAGAAGATCGTATTGCGCAACTGCGGGCTCATTAACCCTGACGATGTGGAAGAGTACATTGCCGTGGGCGGTTATCAATCGCTCTACAACGTGCTCATCGATAACCGGCCGGAGGCGGTCATCGAGCAGATTAAAGCCGCCAAACTGCGTGGGCGCGGAGGCGCGGGGTTTTCCACCGGCCAGAAATGGGATTACCTGCGCAAGGCCGTGGCGGGGAAGAAGTACATGATCTGCAACGCGGATGAGGGCGACCCCGGCGCGTATATGAACCGCAACGAAATCGAAAGCGACCCGCACGCGCTGTTGGAAGGGATGCTGATTGGCGGCTTTCTGACGGGCGCAAGCTTGGGCATCATCTATGTGCGCGCGGAGTATCCACTGGCCGTGCATCGCCTGGAACGTGCCATCGAACAGGCGAAAGAATATGGCCTGATGGGCGAGGACATCCTTGGTCGCGGTTTCAATTTCAACATCGAGCTGGTGGAAGGCGCGGGCGCCTTCGTCTGCGGCGAAGAAACCGCCCTGATCGCCTCCCTGGAAGGCCATGCCGGGCGTCCCCGGCCGCGGCCGCCTTTTCCCGCGCAGAAGGGCTTGTGGGGATATCCCACCAACATCAATAACGTCGAGACCTGGTACAACGTGGCCCCCATCATCGCCAAGGGCCCGGCTTGGTATACGGAAACGGGCAGCAATAAGAGTCCCGGAACCAAGGTTTTTTCTCTGGTGGGAAAGGTCAAGAACACCGGCCTGGTGGAAATGCCCCTGGGAACGCCGCTCAAGACATTTGTTTACGACGTCGGCGAGGGCGCGGCCAGTGGGCATCCCGTCAAGGCGGTGCAAACCGGCGGACCTTCAGGCGGATGTATCCCGCAAGAGATGTTCGATACGCTGGTGGATTATGAGACGCTGGCGAAGCTCGGCTCCATCATGGGCTCGGGCGGCATGGTGGTGATGGACGACGACAATTGCATGGTGGATGTCGCCCGCTACTTTATCGAGTTCACCCATTCCGAGTCGTGTGGGAAGTGCGTACCCTGCCGCGTGGGACTGGACAAGGCCCTCCGCATCCTTAACGGGTTCACCCAGGGGAAGGGAACGGAAGAGGATCTGAACACTCTGGATGCGCTGGGGCGCATGATTCGCGATACCTCCCTGTGCGGGCTGGGGCAGACGGCGCCCAACCCCGTACTCACCACCGTGCGGCATTTCCGCCAGGAGTTTGAGGACCACATACGCGCGCACCGGTGCCGCGCCGGCGTCTGCCAGGATCTGGCGCTTTCGCCCTGCGAAAACAGTTGTCCGTTGCACATGAACATTCCCCGCTTCCTCCAGATTTACAAGGAAGGGCGGTTGGATGAAGCTTTTGAAGCCGTATTCCTCGATAACCCCTTGCCGGCCTCCACAGGCCGCGTCTGCCAGCATCCGTGCGATAACCGTTGCCGCCGGCACACCATCGACGCGGCGGTGAACACGCGCGAAGTGCACCGGCTGATTGCCGACACCATCCTCATGTCGGAGCGTTTTGGTGAGATGGCGGACCGCATCGCGGCGCGGAAGATGGCGTCCACGGGCAGGAGGATTGGGGTGGTCGGGGCGGGGCCCGCGGGCCTTACCGCGGCGTTCTACCTGGCCCTGTTTGGCCATGAAGTTACGGTTTACGAGTCCCAGGCTGAGGCGGGCGGAATGTTGCGGTTTGCCCTACCCGAATATCGCTTGCCCAAGGCAGTGCTTTCCCAGGAAATCGAATTGATTCGCCGCCTCGGCGTCAAGTTCGTCTTCAACCAAAGCGTCGGGACGGACATCTTGTTGGACGACCTCGGCAGGGATTTCGACGCGGTCTTCCTCTCCATCGGAACGTGGAAGGAAGCCCCGGTTCGCCTGCCCGGAACTGAACTGAAGGGTGTGATGCCGGCGCTCCTGTTTCTGGAAGGTATCTCCAAGAACCAAGCTGTGCCGCTCGGGCAACGGGTAGCGATCATCGGGGGTGGCAATGCCGCCATCGATTCTGCCCGCACGGCGTTGCGCAAAGGCGCGACGGTCACCGTGATTTACCGCCGGGAACGCAAGGACATGCCGGCGATTCCGGAAGAGGTGGAAGCCGCGGAACAGGAAGGCGCCCATTTCGCATTCCTGGCAGCCCCCCACCGCATCATTGGCGAAAACGGCGCCGTGAAGGCCGTGGAGGTGGTGAAAACCCGTCTGGGGGAATTCGATTCCTCGGGCCGCCGCCGCCCCATTTCCACCGAGGAAATTCAGAGATTCAAATGCGACACGGTGATTCTGGCTGTGGGCGAGGCGGTGGACCGTGATTTTTGCAAGGCCGCGGGGCTCAACATTACTGAACACGGCACGCTCGAATTCGACCGTTACACTATGGAAACCAGCCGCAAAAAGTTTTTTGCCGGCGGCGACCTGATTTCCGGCCCTACCAATGTTTCGAATGCCATGGGCTATGGAAAGAAGGCGGCGCGCCTTATCGACCAGCAGTTGATGGAAGAGGTTCGGGCCCAGGATTTTATGCCGCATTTCAAGTACGACCAGAGGCCGCCCGAGCACGTCAGCGAGAGCGGGCGTCATAACCCGCATCCGCTGCCCGCCCAGCAGCGGGTGAAGAACTTTCAGGAAGCGGTGTTGCCGCTAACCGCTGAGGAAGCCCTGGAAGAGGCGTGCCGCTGCCTGCGCTGCGACCTTAAGAGCAGTGGCTAGTGGATAGTGGAAAGTGGATACCGGCCAGTGGGCGGTGGCAGCGGCCTGAGGGCATTGACTAGCCACTAACCACTAACCACTAACCACTTTCTTTGGAGGGAGCAAACAGATGCCGCAAGAACTTTCAGTCCGCATTGATGGCGAACTTTGCCGGGCAAGTGAGAGCCAGACGATCCTGGACGTCGCACGCGCCAACAAGAAGTACATTCCCACGCTCTGCTTTCTCGAGGGGTTGAGCCCGGCGGGCGCCTGCCGCCTCTGTCTGGTGGAGGTGGCGGGGGTAGGGCGCCTGCTTCCCGCTTGCACGACTCCCATCCAGAACGGCATGTCGGTGAATACCAATTCCGAAAAGCTCTTGCGGTATCGCCAGATGGCGTTGGAATTTCTGCTCCTCGAACGCAACCACTACTGCGCTATTTGCGTCAGCAACAATCACTGCGAATTGCAAGCGATGGCCCAGCGTTTGGGAGTGACGCACGTCCACTTCCCTTACAACTATCCCCGGCTGCCGGTGGATGTTTCGCATGAGCGCTTTGTCCTGGATCACAACCGCTGCATTCTCTGCACGCGCTGCGTGCGGGCGTGCGCGGAGGTGGAGGGGGCGAATGTGTGGGAAATCAGCGGGCGCGGCATCAGCTCCCGCCTGGTTGCGGAACTTGATGGGCCGTGGGGAGAGTCGAAATCGTGCACGAATTGTGGCAAGTGCGTGCAAGTATGCCCCACCGGCGCGTTGGCGGAAAAAGGCCTATCGGTAGAAGAAATGACCAAACGTAATGAGAACATCACGTGGCTGGTTGCCAGACGGGGAGTTCACGCATGAAGAAATCGAGAATAGCTACGCTATGGCTTGACGGTTGCTCCGGGTGCCACATGTCGATTGTGGACTTGGACGAGGGCATTGCCTCGGTCGCGCAGAAGGCCGACATCGTATATGGCCCGCTGGTCGATGCCCAGGAATTTCCCGAGGATGTGGATGTGACCCTCGTCGAGGGGGCGGTCTCAAACCAGGACGACTACGAAAGGATCCGGCAGGTTCGCGAGCGAACTCGCCTCCTGGTGGCTTTGGGTGATTGTGCCATCACGAGCAATGTTCCGGCCATGCGCAATCCCATTCCGGTCAAAAAGCTCCTGGAAGGAATTTACGTCAAGGGAGTGGATGAGAAGCCGCGTGTTCCCACTGAGGGGGTTCCGGCGCTGCTGAAGCGCGCCGTGCCTTTGCAGGAAGTCGTGAAGGTGGATTTGTTCGTGCCCGGTTGCCCGCCCCCCGCCTCCGTCATCGGCTTCGTACTAGGCGAGTTGCTCGATGGGCGGATGCCGGACCTTAGCTCGAAGGTCAAGTTCGGATGAAGAGGGATCGGGTGATCGGGTGATCCGGTGATCGGGTGAACAACAGGAAAAACGATCGCCGGATCAATAGATCGGGAGATCGAATGAATTGGAGAAGCAATCGGCGATAACCGGGTTGGGAAATCAGGAGATCGGATGAACAAAGTGCCCACCCGATCACCGGATCACCCGATTCGCCAAAGACAGGAGCAGTGATGAAAAAGATCACAATCGAACCGGTCACCCGGATTGAGGGTCATGCCAAAATCACGATTCGGCTTGACGAGGGCGGGCGGGTGGCGAGCACTCAATTGCACATAACCCAAATACGGGGGTTTGAAAAATTTACGGAGGGACGCCCCTATTATGAGATGCCCTCGATCACAGCGCGGATTTGCGGAATCTGCCCCGTCAGCCATTTGCTGGCTTCCTCCAAAGCCTGCGATGCCATTATGAGCGTCCGCATCCCTGAAACCGCGGCGGTGTTGCGGGAAATTCTCCAATGCGCTCAATTTGTCCAGTCACACGCCCTGAGCTTCTTCTACCTTTCCGCCCCGGACCTTTTGCTGGGCATGGATTCGGACCCGGCGCGCCGCAATGTGCTGGGATTGCTCGAAAAGTCTCCTGATATCGCCCGCGACGGCATCGCGCTGCGTAAGTTCGGGCAGCAGGTGATTGCCGGCCTCGCCAAGGAGCGCATCCATCCCTCCTGGGTAGTGCCGGGCGGAGTAAACGCTCCCCTCGAATCCGCCGTGCGCGACAAAATTCTTGCCGGCTTGCCCGAAGCCAAAGCCATAGTTCGGCGCACCCTCAAATTCTTCAAGGGAGCGCTGGATCAGTTCAAGGAGGAAATCGAGCACTTTGGGAACGCGCCCAGCATGTACGCGGGCTTGGTGGATGCGGCAGGGAAACTCCAACTTTACGAAGGCGGAATCCGGTTTAAGGATGCGGAGGGCAAGATTGTTGCGGATCACATTCCCAGTGGCGACCACCGGAATTTCATCGGTGAGGCTGCCCTCCCCTACTCTTATTTGAAGGCGCCTTATTACAAGCCCATCGGTTTCCCCAACGGCGTTTACCGCGTCGGAGCTCTGGCCAGGCTGAACGTCGTCAAAAGTTGTGGAACACCCCAGGCCGATGCGGAGTTCACCGAATTCCACCATCGTTTGGGAAAGATTGTGCCGAGTTCCTTCCATTACCATTATGCCCGGCTGGTTGAAGCGCTCTATGGACTGGAACGCATGGAAGCGCTGCTGAATGATCCGGCGGTCCTGGGCCGGCAGGTCCGCGCCCACGCGGGAGTGAATTGCCTGGAAGGTATAGGTATGATCGAAGCGCCGCGCGGCATTCTGATTCATCATTACAAGGTGAATGAGGAGGGCGCCATCACCTGGGCGAACCTCATCGTCGCGACGGGGCACAACAATCTGGCCATCAATCACAGCATCGACCAGGTCGCTCGGCACTTCATTGACGGCAACCACCTGCAAGAGGGGATGCTGAACCGCGTTTCCGCCATCGTGCGCGCCTATGACCCCTGCTTCAGTTGCTCCACCCATGCATCCGGGCAGGTACCTTTGCACATTCAGTTGCTAGGACCTGAGGGGTCTTTGCTGGATGAATTGAGGAGCGAATGAAACCAGTGGACAGTGGACAGCGGATAGTGAATAGAGGACAGGCCGCGCCCTGCGCGGCCCCGCTATCCACTATCCACTATCCAGTATCCACTGCTCTTATCATCGGCTACGGGAACCCCCTGCGGAGCGATGACGGGTTCGGCTGGCACGCTGGCCGCTTGCTTGCCCAAGCGCTCGCCCGCCATAACGCCGAGGTTATCACCTGCCACCAACTCACTCCTGAACTCGCCGAGCCGCTCAGCCGGTCGAGCTGGGCGGTGTTCATTGACGCCGACGCTCAGGTTAAGCCGGGCGATGTCCATCGCCGAGCCGTCCGGCCGCAGGTGGCTGCTCCCCCAGCGTTCACTCACAGTTGCACGCCCTCTGGGCTCCTTGCGAGTGCTAAACGGCTTTACGGTCACCAGCCGCGGGCGGTCGCCATCACCGTTTCGGCACAGTCCTTTGCTTTTGGGGAATCACTTTCGCCCGTTGTCTCGGCCGCCCTCCCGAAGGTAGTGGATCAGGTCCGCCAATGGTTAAGGATCGCGGGTGCCAATTCCGTGGCAAGGGTCTTGAGTTCTCCGAAGCGCCAGAGGTACCTATCCAAGAGGCAGCGGCGAATCCGAGCGTAAGAGTGTAATTTGACCCAGACAGAGGGAGCCAAATTCTGCTCTGCCAAAAAACATTGCAGTCTATCAGCCCACACTAAACTTTCAAAGATGCGGATTCTGTTGCGAAATTCATCGTAGTTTGGTCTAAGCCCATTGTTTGCTTTCCATGTGTAGCACTATGCAACATAGTGTGGCGCTTTTGTCGTCGTTTCTCTCCTAGATCATTGCCGATTTCCACAACCTCGTCGGGTGGATTTTGACTTAACGATATGATCGTCCCCCTTGGCCCGCGCCTTGCATAACTATTTCCACTAGGTCTTCTTGCAGGGATGTAGAGTTGTGAGGATTCGAGCCAGTTCCGCAAAGCTCCAGTCAGTTGGCACATCCCTCAGTATTGCGCTCGCCAAAAGTTTACAGAGCGGCCTTCAAGCATTGCCCGTGAAGTGGGGGAGGGAACCCGCATGGCAGTAAAGAGCCTGATCAAATACGAGGTGGAACGGGATCCGGATTTTGCGCAATGGGTTAGCCACGTCATCGGCGGAGAACGCATCCGCAACTGCATTCAATGCGGACTATGTAGCGCCAGTTGTCCACTTTCGCCTTACATGGACTTCACTCCCCGGCGCTTGATGCACATGGCGCGCGAAGGATTCAAACGCGATGTCCTGGGGAGCTTCACCATCTGGCTCTGCACGAGCTGTTATTCGTGCACGGTGGAATGCCCGCGGCGCATCCGGGTGACCGACATCATGTATGCGCTGAAAAGGCGGGCGATCGAAGATGGTGTCTACCCCCGGCGCTTCCCCATCCCTGTCCTGGCAAGCGAGTTCCGAGGGATGATTCGGAGGAATGGCCGGGTGACGGAAACTTGGCTGGTCTTTCTAGTGTTCATGAAAACCGCGATTCTGCGTCTGCTGGGGATGTCCAAGTTGGGGACCAAACTCCTCCTTACCGGGCGCATGGGGATCCTGCCGGAAACCATTCGCGATCGCAAGCAACTTCAGAACCTGCTGGACGACGTTGAAGCGCATAGAAAGGAGGTGGCAGCGTGAAGCGATACCTCTACTACCCAGGTTGTTCACTGCGAGGAACAGGCAAGGCGTATGAAGAATCGCTGCTGGCGGTCTTCAAGGCGCTGGAGATCGAAATGGAAGAACTTGAGGATTGGAATTGCTGTGGCGCCACGGCATACATGTCCATCGATGAGGTGAGCTCCTTCGCCTTGGCCGGGCGGAACCTGGCCATGGCGGAGAAGAAGAATCTCGACCTCCTGGCGCCGTGTAGCGCCTGTTTTCTGGTTCTCAACAAAGCCCAACGTTACATCAAGGAATACCCCAAGGTGGCGCAGACGCTTGAACATGGGTTCAAGGCCGCCGGCCTCGAGTACCACGGCACTACCAAGGTTCGGCATCCCCTTGACGTGCTCATCAACGATATCGGTTTGGAGCGGATCAAGGCGTGCATTAAGAAGCCGCTCACCGGCCTCAAGGTCGCGCCGTATTACGGCTGTCAGATCGTTCGCCCTTACGCCACTTTCGACCTGATGTACTACCCGGTCACGATGGACAAACTCCTGCGGGCGGTGGGCGCGGAGGTGGTTGACTACCCCCTGAAGACGCGCTGCTGCGGGGGAAGCCAAAAAGGGACGCTGCCGGAAGTCGGCCTCTCGCTTATTCACATTCTCTTGAAGGAAGCGCACCGACGCGAAGCGCACATTGTTTCCACCATCTGCCCGCTTTGCCAATTCAATTTGGATGCCTTTCAGGAGGAAGCCGGCAAAAAGTATGGCGAGATTTCCATGCCGGTCGTCTATTTCACCCAACTCCTCGGCCTGGCATTCGGCTTCTCCCCCAAGGAACTCGGGCTAGAACGCAACATCGTGGCCGCCAAACAGTTGTTAGCAAAATTCGCGCCGGCGGCAGCGTAGCTCCGTATGAATACACCAGGTAAGGAGAGAAAAATGGAAGCGGGGAAAGGTCATTTGCGGATTGGCGTTTATGTCTGCCACTGCGGAACCAACATTGCGGCGACGGTGGATGTGAAGGCGGTGGCGGATTATGCGGCAACCCTGCCAGGGGTGGTGGTGGCGCGTGATTATAAATACATGTGCTCCGACCCTGGGCAGGAACTGATCCGGCAGGACATTGAAGAGCAGAATCTGAACCGTGTGGTGGTGGCTTCCTGCTCGCCCTTGCTGCACGAAGAGACTTTTCGCGGCGCGGTGGCCAAAGGCGGCCTCAATCCTTTTTGCTTCCAGATGGTCAACATTCGCGAGCACGATTCCTGGGTGCATCAGGATCACCAGAAGGCGACAGAGAAGGCGATCGCCCTGGTGCGCGCGGCAGTCCGGCGCGTGGCGTTTCACAAACCCCTGGTGAAGAAGCGGGTGTCCATTCACCCCGACGTGCTGATTGTAGGCGGCGGGATTGCGGGAATCCATGCTGCCTTGACGCTGGCCAATGCCGGCAAGCACGTTTACCTGGTCGAGCGCGAACCCACCATCGGTGGAAACATGGCGAAATTTGATAAGACTTTCCCCACGCTCGATTGCGCTGCGTGCATCCTTACGCCTAAGATGACCGCGGTGATAAAGCACCCCAACATCACCCTTTGGACCCTCTCCGAGGTGACCCAAGTGCAAGGGTACGTGGGGAACTTCGAGGTCGCCGTCACCCGCCACCCTCGTTACATCGATGAGGACCTTTGCGTCGGTTGCCTGGAATGCATCGAGGGCTGCGTCTACAAGCAGGCCAAAGTACCCGATGAATTCAACCTGGGTTTGGGCAAACGCAAGCCCATTTATATTTCCTTTCCGCAGGCCGTGCCGCAAATACCCGTCATCGACCGCGAAACTTGCATCGACTTCAAGAGCGGCCGCTGCAAGAAGACTTGTATTGAGGCCTGCGGCGATCGCCACGCGGTGAACTTGAAGCAGCAACCCAAACTGGAAACGATCAAGGTGGGGGCCATCATTTTGGCGACGGGATACCAGCCCTTTGATGCCCGTAAGCTCCCTGAATACGGCTATGGTGTGTATCCCAATGTGTATACGGCTCCGGAGGTGGAACGCTTGATCAATGCCTCGGGCCCGACGGGCGGGGAAGTGACTCTGCGCGATGGCCGCAAGCCGCAGGCCATCGGAATCATCCATTGTGTGGGTTCCCGCGACGAAAACACCAACAAGTGGTGTTCCCGTGTCTGCTGCATGTATAGCTTAAAGCTGGCTCACCTGCTCAAGGAGCGCACCGGAGCGGAAGTTTATCAGTTCTACATCGATATGCGGGCGCCAGGCAAGGCTTACGAGGAGTTCTACCACAAACTCCTGGAGGAGGGCGTTCACATGATCCGCGGCCGCGTCGCGGAGGTGACCGACTGGCCGATGACCAAGGAAGAGGAAGGGAAGCTGGTGATGCGTGCCGAGGATACGCTCATTTCTTTCGTGCGGCGCATCCCCGTGGATATGGTGGTGCTGTCAGTAGGACTTGTGCCGCAGGCAGACGCCAGCGACGTGCGGCGCCTCTTCAACATCAGTTGTTCCACGGAAGGCTGGTTCCTGGAGCGCCACCCGAAGCTTGCCCCCGTTAACACCTTCACGGACGGCATTTTTATTGCCGGTGCTTGCCAGGCGCCTAAAGATATTCCCGATGCGGTGGGGCAGGCCGGCTCGGCTGCCGCCGAGGCGATGGTTTTGATCGACACGGGTTACGTGGAAATGGAGCCCAACACGGCGTACATTTTGGAAAACGAGTGCTCCGGCTGCAAGACGTGCGTTCCGCTCTGCCCCTACTCGGCCATATCGTTTCTGGGGGACAAGAAGGTGGCGCAAATCAACGAGGTTCTGTGCAAGGGCTGTGGAACCTGCGTGGCCGCGTGCCCGTCGGGCTCCATCAAGCAGAACCTCTTTGAAGACGAAGAGATTTTCGAAGAGATCCAGGGGGTGCTGGCGTGAAGGTAGGGTTTTGGGATTAGGGACTCTCTGTGTCCTCTGTGCCCAGAAAAGATTAAACACAGAGGGCACAGAGACACTCAGTGAACCCTGTGTGAAATCTTTTGACGCACAGAGGACACAGAGAAAGACCAGAACAAGGTCGCAGGAACCAGAGCTACAGGGGGTGTTAGCCAATGCCTGAAGTGCAACACGAATCGCCGATGGTGAAGACGAACGGTTTTGAACCCAAGATCGTGGCGTTTTTCTGCAATTGGTGCACCTACCTGGCGGCGGATCTGGCGGGAACCTCGCGCATCAAGTACGCGCCCAACATTCGCGATATCCGCACAATGTGCTCGGGCCGCGTGGACCCGCAGTTTGTACTCGATGCCTTCGCCCGTGGCGCCGACGGCGTGCTGATCGGGGGTTGCCACCCGGGCGACTGCCACTATCAGGAAGGTAATTACAAAACCCTGCGCCGTGTGCGCATGCTTCGGCGCGTCTTGCGCCAGATGGGGATCGAAGATGAGCGCTTTCGCCTGGAGTGGATTTCCGCCTCGGAAGCAGAGCGCCTGAAAACCGTGGTGAACGATATGGTGGAGAAGGTTCGGGCGCTGGGGCCGCTGGCGAAAAACGGTGACAAGTGATGAGCCAACAAGGATCGAAATTCGAAAATCGAAACTCGAAAATCGCGGCGAGTTTCGAATTTCGATTTTCGAGTTTCGTCTTTCGGTTACTTTTCAATTGTCTTTTGTCACTGTAATCAAGGAGGTTGCGGCGTGATGACGGAGCCTGCACCTGTTTCAAAGAACGGCAAACCCAAGGTCGCCTTTTATTGGTGCGCCTCCTGCGGGGGCTGCGAGGAAACGGTTTTGGATCTCGACGAGAGAGTTCTGGATGTCGTCGCGGCGGTGGACATTGTTTTCTGGCCCGTGGCCCTGGATTATAAGCGGCGCGATGTTGAAGCCCTGCCCGACGGCTCCATCCTGGCGGCCTTCGTGAATGGCGCCGTGCGGACCAGCGAGCAGCTAGAGATGGCCCACCTGCTTCGCAAGAAGGCCAAGGTGCTGGTGGCGCTCGGCTCGTGCGCGCAACTCGGCGGTATCCCCGGTTTGGCAAACCTTTCGTCGCGCCAGGGTGTCCTGGAGTCCTCTTACTGGGAGTCGCCCTCGACGGTGAATCCCGAAAAGATATTCCCGCAAACCCTGTACAAGGAAAATGGATTCTCCTTAAGCCTGCCGGAGTTTTTCGAGACAGTCCACTCGCTCGATCAGGTGGTTGACGTCGATTACTACCTGCCCGGCTGCCCGCCCACACCGAAGATATTGTGGGAGGCCGTCCATGTCCTGCTCGGCCGGACGCTGCCGCCCAAAGGCACGGTGCTCGCACCCGACCGCGCCCTCTGCCAGGAATGCCCGCGCGAGGGTACTCGTCCGGAAAAGCTCACCTTGAAAGAGTTCAAGCGGCCTCAAGAGCTGAGGATCGACGAGCAGACGTGCCTGCTGGCGCAAGGAGTGGTGTGCCTGGGACCCGCGACCCGCAGTGGCTGCGAGGCGCTTTGCGTGCAAGGCAACATGCCGTGCACGGGTTGCTTCGGCCCCACCAGCCGCGTTCGCGACTACGGGGCAAAAGCCTTGTCCGCAATCGCTTCCCTCATCGACAGCAACGACGAGGCGCAAATCGATAAGATCGTGCAGACGGTTCCCGACCCCGTCGGAACATTTTACCGCTACAGCCTGCCGACGTCGTTGCTGCGGCGGAAGAAGCTTGAAAAAGTAGTGACGAGTGATAAGTGATGAGTGACGAGCCAGCAAGGAATCGAAATTCGAAACTCGAAACTCGAAACTCGAAAATCGGGGCGAGTTTCGAATTTCGAGTTTCGATCTTCGTTTTTCGATTGCACAGCACTTGTCACTCGTCACTGTAATTATGAGGTGAATTGACATGCCTGATGGCGAAACCCGGAAGGTGGAACGACGGATCACGATTGATCCCATCACACGGCTGGAAGGTCACGGTAAGATAGAAATATTCCTCAATGAACAGGGCAGCGTGGAACGAGCTTTTCTCCAGGTTCCGGAGTTGCGCGGGTTCGAAAAGTTTGCGCAAGGGCGCCCCGCCGAGGACATGCCCCAGATTACCTCGCGGATTTGTGGCGTATGTCCCACCGCGCATCATATGGCGTCCACCAAAGCTCTGGATGCCCTTTACCGGGTTACGCCGCCGCCCGCAGCCAAGAAGATTCGCGAGTTGTTTTACTCTTGCTTTGTAACCGAGGACCATGCGCTCCACGTGTACTTCCTGGGAGGGCCTGATTTCATTGTGGGGCCCAAAGCTCCGCCCGCCGAACGCAACGTGCTCGGCGTCATCGCCAAAGTGGGCGTCGAGGTTGGCCAGAAGGTGATCGGGATGCGCCGCAAGCTGCGTGAGGTCATGGCGGCGATTGGCGGCAAAGCCGTCCACCCCGTGCTGGGATTGCCCGGAGGAGTCGCCAAGGGCATTAGTGCTTCCGACCAGGCAAAGATCAAGCAGGTCGCCCAAGAGGCTGTGGACTTTGCCAAGTTTACGCTGGAGACCTTTCAGAAGCTGGTCCTGGGGAACGGCGAGTACGTTGATTTGATCCGCTCCGACGCTTTCACCCATCGTACTTATTACATGGGCATGGTGGATCAGGCCAATAAAGTGAATTTCTACGACGGACGCGTCCGTGTGGTTACCCCCGCTGGCGGGGAATGGGCCAAGTTTGCGCCGGAGAAGTATCTCGATTACATCGCCGAACATGTGGAGCCCTGGACTTACATCAAGTTTGCCTATCTTAAGTCGCTTGGCTGGAGTGGCTTCACGGAGGGAGAGAAGAGCGGTGTATACTGTGTGGCCCCACTTGCTCGGCTGAATGTGGCGGAGGGAATGGCTACCCCTCTCGCGCAGGCGGCCTACCAGCAGTATGTGGGCATGCTGGGCAGGCCGGTTCACCATACCTTGGCAAACCACTGGGCACGGGTCATTGAGCTCCTTTATGCGGCGGAGCGACTGGAAGAGCTTTCGAGCGACCCGGAGATCACCAGTCCCGAAATCCGCACCCTGCCGACGGAGACACCGCGGGAGGGAATCGGCGTGGTCGAGGCTCCCCGTGGAACCTTGATTCACCATTATCAGACTGACGATAAAGGGCTTATCCAAAAGGCCAACCTGATTGTGGCCACCCAAAACAACGCCGCCCGTATGGCGATGAGCGTGGGAAAGGCCGCCAAGGCGCTGATTTCAAAGGGAAACGTTTCGGAGGGCATCTTGAACATGGTGGAGATGGCTTTCCGTGCCTACGACCCTTGCCATGGTTGTGCTACCCATTCGCTGCCCGGAAGTATGCCTCTGATTGTGCGCGTTCATGATTGCCACGGGAACGTCCAGTCCACCCTGCGGCGTGATTGGGATGGCAAGATCCGGCGGACGTAAGAATGGCCAAGCCGAAATTCGAAACTCGTCCTGAATTGAACGATTTTCGATTTTCGACTTTCGTGTTTCGATTCGGATCCGGACCCGTGCCCCGGGTATATTTTTATGCTTCGCGTTCTCTGCCTGGGCAATGAGTTGCTTGCCGACGATGCCTTCGGGTTAGTCGCGGCGGAGGAGCTTCGGCGCCGTTTCCCCCAGATGGACGTGGTTTTCAGCACGGATTCCGGCTTCCGCCTCCTTGACAATCTGTTAGAGATCAAGAAACTCATTGTTGTAGATAGCATTCAGACGGGCAGCGTTTCCCCCGGAACCCTTCACATTATGCGAATTTCGGACATGAAGTCCGCCTACGGACCCTCTCCCCATTACGTGGGACTGCTTGAAACCCTCCAGTTGGCTAAGGAATTGCTACTTAATGTCCCGAAAGATGTCATAATCCTGGCGGTAGAGGCGGCGGACTGTTTGACCTTAGGTGGCAAGATGCATGACGGGGTGAAATCGGCCGTGGGAGTGGCTGCCGACCTGATAGCCGAAATAGTGCAAAATTGGAAGCCACTCGGCGCCCACGACGAAGATGGTTTAAGTCGGGCCATTGCGACCGTGTCTGCCCGTTGGGGCTCGGAGCGGCTCGTGGTCGTCTAGGGTTCCCGAAGTTTTCCAGCCTTTCATCCTTCTACCCAGAAATGAGCGGACATGTGCTTGGCGATTCCGGGGAAAGTCATCCATAAGGAAGACCGCGACGGTGCGCTGATCGGCCGGGTGGATTTCGGCGGCATCACGCGCGAGGTTCAGTTGGACTTTGTCCCGGAAGCGAACGTGGGCGATTACGTGATCGTCCACGTGGGCTTCGCACTGAGCCGCCTGGACGCGCAAGAGGCCGCCCGCACCCTCGAGTTGCTCAAAGAGATGGGTGCGCTGGCGGAGGAAGGATTGGACAAGACAGTGACGAGTGATGAGTGACGAGCATCCGAAATTCGAAAATCGAAACTCGAAATTCGTGGCGAGTTTCGAGTTTCTAGTTTCGATTTTCGTCTTTCGGTCCTAGCTGGCTCGTCACTCATCACTCATCACTCGTCACTGCTTTTTCGGACCTTGAGCTTCGGACTCCCAGTTTGAGAAAGGCGTGAAACGCCCGATGGGTAATGATAAGCCTTCCCTGGATAACCTCGCTTGTCCTGCGCCGCTGCCCGCGCAAGACAAAGTTCTGCTTGGCCATGGCAGCGGCGGCCGGCTGAGCGCCGAATTACTGCAAAAAGTGTTCCTGCCCGCTTTTCAAAATCCCGCCCTGAACAGCTTGAACGACCAGGCGCTGGTGTATGTGGATGGAGCGCGTTTAGCCTTTACCACCGATTCGTTTGTGGTCAAGCCTCTGTTCTTTCCGGGAGGAGATATCGGTGCACTCGCCGTGAATGGCACGATTAACGACCTCGCGGTGGGTGGCGCCGAACCCCTGTTTCTCAGCGCGGGATTCATCCTGGAGGAGGGCTTGTCGCTCGCAACGCTTCAGCAGGTGGTGGCATCGCTGAGCCGGGCGGCGCGGCAAGCGGGAGTGGCGGTGGTCACCGGTGACACCAAAGTGGTGGAAAAGGGCAAAGGTGACGGGCTCTTCATCAATACCTCGGGAATTGGCCGCGTGCCCCCTGGAATCAATCTCTCAGCCGACCAGGCTCGGCCCGGCGATGCGATCATTCTCAGTGGGTCGATTGGAGAGCACGGCATCACGATTCTTTCATTGCGCGAAGGGTTGGAATTCGAGAGCCCGATGCTGAGTGACTGCGCACCGCTACACACGCTGGTAGCGGTCATGCTGGAGGCGAGCCCGGCCATTCGCTGCATGCGCGATCCTACCCGCGGCGGCCTGTCCAGCGCGCTAAATGAAATTGCCGCTCAGTCGCGCGTGGGCATGGAGCTGGAAGAGTCCAACATTCCCATTCAGGAAGCCGTGCGCGGCGCATGTGAGCTCCTGGGGCTCGACCCTCTCTACGTGGCGAACGAAGGGAAACTGGTGGCCATTGTGGACCCGGGACACGCGGAACGAATTCTGGCCGCCATGCGCGCGCATCCCTTGGGGAAGCAGGCGCGAATTATCGGGCGAGTAAATCAGGCGAATCCGGGCTTGGTGACGATGCGGACATTGCTGGGAACCACCCGCATCGTCGACATGCTCGCCGGCGACCAGCTTCCGCGGATTTGTTGAAGCAGTGAAATGTGACGACTGATGAGTGAAGAGTGACGAGCCGGCAGAGACCGAAATTCGAAAATCGAAACTCGAAAATCGCGGCGAGTTTCGAATTTCGAGTTTCGATTTTCGTTTTTTTGCTTGCTCGTCACTCGTCACTATCCTTTCCGCCATGCATGAGTTGAGCATTGCCAGTGCCATTCTCGACGCCGTGCGCAAGGAAGCGGAAAAACGCCCCGGCGCCCGCGTGACCAAAGTGGGCGTGCGCATCGGGGCCTTGTCCGGAGTGGAGCCGGAGGCGCTCAGTTTTGGTTTCACCGTCCTGGTGAAGGGGACTGAATTTGAACCCCTGGCGCTGGAGATTGAGCCCGTCCCTCGTCGCCAGCGGTGTCCTGCTTGCGACTTCACCTTTGAGGTTGCCGAGGACAACCTGGCGTGCCCCCGCTGCGCGCGCATTGAAACGCAATTCGCCGGAGGGGATGAATTGGACATGGCGTACCTGGAAATTGAAGAGCAGTGAAGAGTGAAGAGTGACAAGCGCGGACAGGACGAAAATCGAAACTCGCTGTGATTTTCGAGTTTCGATTTTCGAATTTCGTCCTTGCTGGCTCATCACTCCTCACTCATCACTCATCACTGTACTTGGGAGGAATGATGGATCGCATTCCGTTAGAGAAAAAGGTTCTGAGTGAGAATGATCGCATCGCGGGGAGGCTGCGGGAGAGTTTCCGCCAGTATGGAATTTTATGCGTGAACCTGATCAGCTCGCCGGGGTCGGGAAAGACCTCGCTGCTGGAGCGGACGCTGGAACGTTTCCCCAAGGGCGCGCGCGTGGCGGTGCTGACGGGAGATATTCAGACGGACAACGACGCGCGGCGCCTGGCGCGTTTTGGTTTCCCGGCCAAGCAGATTACCACCGGAGGCACCTGCCATCTGGAGGCTCTCCGCGTGGAGCGCGCGCTCGGGGATTGGCCGCTGGAGAATCTTGACCTTCTCATCATCGAAAACGTTGGGAACCTGGTTTGCCCCTCTAGCTACGACCTCGGCGAGGCGGCAAAGATCGTGATGCTGAGTGTCACGGAAGGGGAAGACAAGCCCTTGAAGTACCCTTCCATCTTTGCGAAGTCTGAATTGCTCGTTCTGAACAAGATCGATCTGCTTCCCTACGTGTCCTTCGACATCGCCCGGGCGCGTGAGTATGCGCGGCAGGTTCATCCCGGCATGGAGATCGTGGAGGTCTCCTGCACGACCGGCCAAGGTCTGGACCAGTGGATCCAGTGGCTCGAAAAACGAAGGAAAGCAGTGAAGAGTGATGAGTGAAGAGTGACGAGTGACAAGCCACCGAAACTCGAAAATCGAAATTCGAAACTCGCTGCGATTTTCGAGTTTCGATTTTCGAATTTCGTTTCTTGCTGGCTCGTCACTCATCACTCTTCACTGTTCTTATGAGAAAAGCCATTGAAATTGCGGGGATCGTTCAGGGCGTGGGGTTCCGCCCTTTTATCTATCGGCTAGCTACCGAAAACAATCTGACGGGGTTTATTACCAATACTGAGGCAGGCGTTTCCATCGAGGTGGAGGGCGCCGATGCGGACGTCGGGGCATTCCTTTCGAGACTGCCGAAAGAGGTCCCTCCCCTGGCGCGCGTAACCAGCATCGTGGTTGTGGATCGGCCATCGAACCACGACGTTGATTTCCGTATCCTGGCGAGCCGCGCCGGTGAAGAGCGCCGGGTTTTGATTGCGCCCGACGTGGCCATTTGCAATGACTGCCTGCGTGAGCTGCTGAATCCCGCGGACCGGCGATTCCGCTATCCCTTCATCAATTGCACCAACTGCGGCCCGCGTTACACCATCGTGCGCGATATCCCTTACGACCGGGCCAATACCTCGATGGCGGCATTCCCCATGTGCCCGGACTGCCAGCGCGAGTACGACGACCCGCGCAATCGCCGCTTCCACGCCCAACCGAATGCTTGCTGGATTTGCGGCCCGCGCGTTGAGTTATGGGATAGCGCCGGGCAACGAATGGAAGCCGCCGATCCCATTCTCAAAGCCGTTGAACTCCTCGCCGCGGGAGAGATTGTGGCGGTCAAGGGCTTGGGAGGATTCCACCTTGCCGTGGACGCGATGAATGAGGCTTCCGTCGCCGGCCTGCGCGAAAGAAAGCGCCGGGTGGAGAAGCCCTTCGCGATCATGGCGCCAAACGTTGCCGCAGTGGAAGAATTCTGCCGGCTGGATGATGTTTCTTGTGGCTTGCTGCAAAGCCCCGCGCACCCCATCGTCCTCTTAAAGAAGAAACAGCCGGAACGCCTTGCCCCTTCCGTGGCGCCTTTCAACCGCGATTTGGGAGTGTTCCTGCCGTACACTCCCTTGCATCACTTGCTTTTTGCGGGGCAGCGCGGCAGCGAATCGGCGCTGGAAGCAAATCAGCGCTCTCTGTGTCCTCCGCGTCAGCCAAGACTTAACACAGAGCACACGGAGGCTCTCAGTGATCTCTGTGTGAAATCTTTTCCAAGCACAGAGGGTACAGAGACATTCCCGGCGGCAGGGAACGTCTCGGCAGGCGGCAAGGAAGTCGACGGTTTGCGGCTCAGGGCCCTGGTGATGACCAGCGGAAATATTTCCGAAGAACCCATCGCCATCGATAATGCGGAAGCGGTGGAGCGATTGCGCGGCCTCGCGGATTACTTTCTCGTGCACAATCGCGAGATCCTTCTGCGCGCCGATGATTCCGTGGTGCGCGTCGCGGGCGGGCGCGGACGGCAGGTGCGCCGGTCGCGCGGCTATGTGCCGGCGCCGGTATTTCTGAAGGAAGATTTGCCGCCGGTGCTGGCGGTGGGCGGTGAGCTGAAAAATACGATCTGTCTCACCCGCGGCCGCGAGGCTTTTCTAAGCCAGCACATTGGCGACCTCGAGAACCTGGAAGGCTACAAGTTTTTCGCCTCAACGGTTGCGGGGCTCAAGCGCATTTTGGAGGTGGAGCCGCAGACCCTCGCCTATGATCTTCATCCCGATTATTTTTCCACGCGCTGGGCGCTGGCGCAGGAGGGTATGGAGCGCGTGGGGGTTCAACATCACCACGCCCACATCGCAAGCTGCATGGCGGAAAATCATTTGGAAGGGACGGTCATCGGCCTTGCACTCGACGGCACAGGATACGGATTGGACGGAAATATTTGGGGCGGGGAAGTCCTGGTATGCGACTATCGCGGCTTCGAGCGCCTCGCTCACTTGAATTACGTCCCCATGCCGGGAGGGTCCGCCGCAATCATTGAGCCTCGACGCATGGCGATCAGTTATCTGTTTCACCATTTGGGCAGAGACTTTTGGGATTTGGATATTCCTTTTGTGCGTGGACTGAACCGCCGCCGAACGGAAACCTTGCTTCGGCTCATGGAGCGCGGATTCAATTCTCCTCTGACCTCGAGCGCCGGCAGATTGTTTGACGCCGTCGCGGCCATGGCCGGAGTTCGCGAGCACGTCAACTATGAAGCCCAGGCGGCCATTGAGCTGGAAGCCGCCCTCGAGAGTGAATTGCCGATCGACGATGGCCGATTTTCGATTTTACCCCGTCAACCATCGTCACTCGAAAATCCGGAAGCTGACTTGCCACCCGTCACGGCTCTTTCTGGGACGTATGAAGACGCGGGCTATCCTTTTGCGATCCCGGAAGAGGGCGGAGGTTGGATCATTGACACGCGGCCTATGCTTATGGCGCTCGCTCAGGATATTCGCGAAGGCGTTCCCACCGGCCTCATCAGCCGTCGATTTCACTTGGGTTTTGTGGATGCTTTGGCGCGCGCGGCGGAACTGGTGCGCGGGCGAGGCGGGCTCGACCGGGTTTGCTTAAGCGGCGGCTCGTTCCAAAACTGTTTTCTCTCCGAACAACTTCAAAGGCGCTTGGAGGCGGAAGGCTTCCAGGTGTTCACTCACGCCGAAGTCCCTTGCGGCGACGGCGGCATCAGCTTAGGACAAGCGCTTGTCGCCGCCCACCGACGGATTTTGTAGCACAGGTTAACTAGGCCAGAACACTCACCATCCCAGGCCATCTCCGCCGCCTGCCGCGGGCTATGGAGAGTCTCGTTCTGCGGGCATTTTGTCATGCAGTTTGTAAGTTGCAACCATTTCTTGTAACCGATTATTTTTCAGTATGCTAGTGGCTTTGAGGGAGAAAAAACGTCTCTTTCGACCCTTTGTTTTCAGGATAGTAGCGGCTTTGGGAGTTTTTGCACTGTTTGGACATAAAGTCGTCATGCAATCTGTGGCCGATAAGGCTAGGAAGATGTAGCATCACCAATCCCCTCTCGCTCCTCGTACAGGGCGACAAGGTGCAGGACCAAGCCGGGAGTTCGGCGAGCGTCCTGGCCGTGCCGATCAAGGCTCGCGCCTGCCCGGAATGAAACGCCGGGAAGGCCATGCTCCGTTCGTCACTTCGACTTTCCACGCGCCGGGCGTCCTGATCTGCCGGCCCACGCCATGGCGGGACCGGCGTCGATCCTCACCCCTCAGCTATAGCCTATATGCCTTGGGATGTCAAGTACAATAATTGATGTGTGCGTTATGGGTCCTTTGGCGCTCCACCGGGGACTTGCAAAACGGGTCTACAATGCAAGATCATAATCGGCTATTCTTTTGGCAAATACCTTTTTGGATTACGAGACCCCTCATCCGACCTCGTTCCTCGGCCACCTTCTCCCCAGGGGAGAAGGAAGGGTAATCCTAACCCTTTCCCGTGGGGAGAGGGTCCTTGGCATTGTAAAATTGCGGCTCAGAGCGAACCGGTGAGGTGTATACTGCGGTGATTCAGGATGCCAAAATTGAAACTGTGGCTTTAAATGTTTTTGGAGAGGGCTGATGAAATCAAGAACCGTGTTGATAGTCATGGTGGCATATGCGGGAATTAGCACCCTTTGGGCGCAGAGCACGCCTTCGAAGGCACTGCTGGTACTTGCCAAGAGGGACCGAACCCTGGCGATCGTCGATCCAGCGACTTTGAAGGTCATGGGCAAAGTGCCGGCGGGGCCGGATCCGCACGAAGTCATTGCTTCCCCCGATGGGAAGATCGCCTACATGTCCAATTACGGTGGGGGAGCGTACAACACGATTTCGGTGGCCGATCTGGTGGCGCAGAAATCCCTTCCGGCCATCGACCTCGGCGTATTGCACGGGCCTCATGGTCTTTGGTTCGCTGGCGGCAAGCTCTATTTCACCGCCGAGGCCAACAAGGTGATCGGCAGATACGATCCGTCCACAGGGAAGATTGATTGGATCCTGGGCACAGGCCAGGACCGGACGCACATGATCGTCGTGGCAAGTGGTCTAGACCGCATCTTCACCTCCAATGTCAGTTCGGCCACCGTCAGCATTATCGATAAGGTGACCCGTCCCTTCGGTCCTCCCGGGCCCCCACCAGGCGCGCCGAACGCCCTGCCGCCTCCATCGGGTGGACCTCCACGGGGCTCCAAACCGCCCGATTGGGAACAAACCGTTATCGCGGTAGGCAGAGGATCGGAAGGCTTCGACGTCACTCCGGATGGCCAAGAGCTGTGGGTTGCGAACGCTCAGGATGGCACGATTTCGATCGTCGATGTGGCCGGCAAAAAGGTGACCCAGACCTTGGACGCCAACGTCCGAGGGGCCAATCGTCTGAAGTTCACTCTCGACGGCAAACGGGCATTCGTCTCCTCTCTGGGCGGCGCTGACCTTGCGGTGTTCGACGTTAGCACCCGCAAGGATATCAAACGAATTAAGCTTGGACGTGGCGCGGCCGGCATCCTGATGCGGCCCGACGGTGCGCGTGTCTACGTCGCCTGTAGCCCGGATAATTATGTCGCGGTCATCGATTTGACGACCCTGGAAGTCATCGGTCACATTGATGCTGGCCAGGAACCCGACGGCCTCGCCTGGGCGACACGGCAATAAGCGCGGCAGGACTCAACTTATTCTCCGCCTTGCCGCCAGCCCGATGGCGATCCAGGCAGCCAAGGCCACGTATTCATAGAGGGTGAAGTGCCCGGGGATGGAGGGAAGAAGTTTCATCAGGATCAGAGCCGCGCATACCGCGAGTGCCAGAAACGCGATCGACCGCCTCCTCCAATTGTTTTCCAGACGCCAATAGGAAGCACACGTCGCTAGCCACCCAACTGCGCAAGCCAGCGAACCGACCTCGGTAATGGGAATGAGAATGGCTTCGCCGAGAAGCGCCCCCACCACGCTCAGAGTTCCCACGCAGAACACCGCAATCGAGGGTGTAAGTTTGACGGGATGGAGTCGCCCGATGCGTGGGTTCACAAATCCCTCGCGTCCCAGGGCGAAAAGCAAACGGCTGGACGCAAGGAAATTACCATTGCAAACCTTCAGGAGAGAAGCCAAGGCGGCGGCGAAGACCAAGCTGATGAGCAGGCGCGAATGGAAGGCGCGCCCGAACGCCACGGCGGTTGCGAACGATTCATGGATGAGAGACGGCCAGGGTTGTACAAAGGCGACCATGCCGATGACCGCAACGTAAAACAGCGCGCCCGTGGCCAGGGCGAGCATGATGGCGCGGAAGTATCCCCGGGTGCGAAACTCCGGGCTCGCCTCCTCGGCACATTTGGGGACGGCCTCAAATCCGGTCATGAAGTAAGGAACAATCTGCAACACCAGCAGGATCGAAATCAGACTCCCATGGCTGAAAAGTGGAAAGAAGTTGTGCGCGGAGCCGCGTTGAAGGCAGAATGTGCCGAAGAGAAGGAACAATCCCAACAAGACAAAAGTCATCCAGTTTTGAAAATTCGCGCTCAGACGAATGCCTTGATAGTTGAGCCAGGTGACCAGGCCGATGAGCGCTAAGCCCAGGACAAGACGCGGCAGGTAAACGGGCTGGCCGGCCACGTGGTACAGGGCGAACGAATTCAAACTGGGAAAAAGGTAGGCGGCGATCTTGCCCATGGCGATGGCTTCCCATGGGCAGACAATCAGATAAACCAGGGTCATCATCCAACCCGTCGCAAAACTGACCCCGGGTGGAAACACCTTTTGCGTATAGGCAATTTCGCTGGCGGCATTAGGAATGGCCATGACGAGCTGGCCGTAAATGTATCCGATGGGCGCGAGTGCCAGGCTTGCCACGGCGAAGGCCAGCATGGCGCCCAGTGGCCCGCCGCGCTGGAGCCAGTCGTCCATGACCACCAGCCACCCCACTCCCACCATCGTGCCGAAGGCGAGAGTGAAGTAATCCACGGTGCGAAGTTTTCGGGCCAGCGAGATCATACGTTGGCGTGGGGGCGCGGATTTGCTCACGACGCCTCACACGTAAGCAATGCACTCGATTTCAACCAGGGACTCGCCGGGCAGATCCTTTGCCGCGATCGTCGTCCGGGCCGGCGGGTTCGCGGGGAAGTAGGAGTGGTAAACCTCGTTCATAGCCTTGAAGTTCGTGATGTCGGTAAGGAAAACGGTACACTTCAGAACTTTGTCCATTGAGGAGCCGGCGGTTTCCAGAACGGCCTTCAGGTTTTCCAGACACTGTTTCACTTGATTTCCGATCGGTCCCGGGACCAGCTTGTGGGTTTGTGGATCCAGTGCGCCCGAGCCGGAAAGGAAGAGCAGATTTCCCAGTTGTGTCGCGGGGCTGAAGAGGGACGCGGGGATGAGCGGCTCGCCGGGGCGGGTGATGACCTTTTTCTGGGCTCCTGACTTGGCCGGCGCTGCGGAACCAGGCAAAGCCAGCGTGACCGCTCCCATCGTCGCCGCGCTGGCGACTGAGCCTTTCAAAAAAGAACGGCGAGGGGATTTTTGCGCGCGCATGGGGGACCTCCGGCGAAGAAGATTGGATGCCCCAGCACGGGCCCGAAAGCGAATCAGTGCTCTTGCCAGGGCGGGTTACAAGCTATCACAATCATTCCATCCACAAAAGAGCGCCGAGGCAGGGACGAAGTTCCCTAAGGTCATCGGGGGAGGTAGGATGGATTCATTATCTTGGCACCCCTGCTTCTACGCCCTCGGTTCGTCGGAGATCTCAGAATCAACGGTTGTGGGAGGTTGCAACTTCCCGCTCCGCTCAAAAACCCTTAGGCTTTGACTGCGGGTGCCAGCAGTTCGTCAGCGACGAAGCGGCTTTCCCCAGGATTCGGAACCTTGAAAAACGTCGCCTCACCGTTGGGGTCGGGGAACTCCGTGAGGGTCAGGGTGAGCTCGGTTTTTACAAGCGGGTACCAACTTCCCGGCTTCCAGGCTTTCACCCGAAACGCCAACCCCCCCGGCCGGACCGAATCATCCGGCACGGGGCCTTCAAGCGTTTGAGGATCGATCACCAGGAGGCGCAGGTCAATCTCTTTCAATTCCGGGTGAGCAGCGCGGTTCAGGCAGAAAAGTTGTGGTCCGTGCATCAAGGCGACGTGGGCCATTTGGGACTGCCGTCCCTTGATCCAGCGCGCGCTCATCGGCAAGTCTAATTGCACTTGGTCGCCTGGTTTCCACTCGCGCTGGAGGACGAGAAAGCTGCCGGGCACTGCCGGGGATTCGCTCGCTTGCCCGTTGACAGTGACGTGGGGGTTGCCGCACCAGGCAGGGATGCGCAGCCAAAGCGGGAAGCGCGCGGCACGGGAAGGATCGACGTGTACGGCTACTTGGCCGTCGCCAGGGTATTTGGTTTCCTGCTTCAGCTTGACGGTCAGACCGCCTTCCAGCGCCACATCCGTGCTCGATTCTGTGTAAAGGTTTATGGCCAGGCCGCTCACGACACGGTAGTAGATATGGTCGGGAAGTGCGGCAATGCCTCGGCGGTAGTTGTTCGGGCAGCAGTAAGTGTCCGTGGGAAAGTAGTGCCGGGGGCCATCAAGGGCAGTGTAGTAGCGGAGGTGGCGGCCGTTCGGTTCTTGGGCTCCGAAGAGGGTGTTGAAAATCACGCGCTCCATCAGGTCCCCATACAATGCCTTGCCTTCGCGGCGCATCAGCTCGTCGAGCCAAAAAAGCGCGTAGGCGGTGGCGCAGGTCTCTCCCAGATTGATCGTGCCCTCTTGCGAATCATGGAAGCATTCGTGATCGCCGATGGCGCCGGTAATTACCATGCCGTTGTGGTTCAGCAAGAAATCCAAAAGGCCCCGCGTGGGCCCCAGCAGTTGCGGGTCCGGTTCCAGACGGTCCAGGCGCATCATGGCAACACTCTGCGCGAGGTAGGTGTATGCGTGGCCTTCGACCTTGCCCCAGCGGCCGAGGACGATGCAATCGTCCCAGCCCACCACTTTGCGCATATCGCGCATAAAGGCGAGGTATTTTGCTTCCTGGGTTTCTTGGTGGAGGGCCAACATCGCGTTGTCGAGTCCCACCAGGGGCATTTGAATGGTGATGGGAATGTCACCGATAGCGTGTCCAGGGGCCGCGTTCCAGCGGGCAATCACGTAGTCGGCGAGTTTCTTGGCTCCCTCCAAGGAAGCGGTTTCGCCGTAAAAGCGATGATCCATGGTGAGGCCATAAACAATATAGCCGGCTTCCGAAATGTCCCAAAGCGCCCAAATCCGTTTGTCCGGCCGGAGATAACCAATGTATCCGTCCTTCTCCTGGGTCTTCAGGACCTCGGCAACGAGGCGCTGCTTGAAAGCCAAAACGCGTTCGTCCCGAGTGTAAAGGCTGAAGCGGACGGAAGCATCGATGAGTTTGCCCAATCCCCAGTAACCGTCCGCCATATTGCGATCCCGGAGCGGCTGCAAAAAGTCCTTGTCCGCATCAAGGGCCAGGAGGTTATTGCTCACTGTCACGTCGATGCGCCGCCCCATTTCCCCGCCCACTTTCACACTACCCGGGGGCAAGGCGAAGGGTTGCGCGGTGAGAGCGTTGGGATTCCCCGTGGGGCCGTTTGAGGCAGCAAACGGCGCTGTTCCCCGTGCTTCCATTGATTCCGCCAGCTTTGTCACGCCGGAAGTCGCCATGGCCGTAGCCAGAAACTCACGTCGATTCACCATGTTTCCTCCTTGACTCGCCGCGGTGCCTCACCTTCTAAGAGGCCGCGAGTTACTCCATTAAAATATTAAAATCACGTCCTCGTCTCCGTTTGGTTTTTTGTGAATGTATCTTGTCCATGGTTGCAAAGGTAATCCAGTAGCTTGCGAAACGCCGCGCCGCGGTGGGAAACGGCGAATTTTTCTTCCGCAGGGATTTCGGCAAAGGTCTTGCCGAGGGGCGGGTAAAAAAAGTTTGGGTCGTACCCAAAGCCGCCGGCGCCCCTCGGTTCGTCGATGATCACGCCCTCCGCTTGCCCTTCCACGACGGTGAGCACCCGCCCGGCTTCCGCCAAAGCAATTACGCAAAGGTAATGGGCGGCGCGATTGAACAGGCCGTGCCGCCCTAGGGCCGTGGCCGCTTGGGCGCGGTGCTGGGCTTCGACCTGGTGAATTTCCGCCAGTAACCGCTGGTTGTTCTGCTCGTCGGTGGCTTGGGGACCGGCAAAGCGCGCGGAGTAAACTCCCGGCGCGCCGTCGAGCGCGTCCACGCAGAGGCCCGAGTCGTCGGCGAAGACCCATCCTGGAGAGTAACGGCTGTAATGAATGGCTTTCTTGCTGGCGTTCTCCTCAAAAGTTGTCCCGTCCTCGACGCAGGCGGTCAACTCAGCGAAATTGGGCAGAGCCTCAACCGTTACGCCGCGCGCGGCCGCCGCTTCGCGGAATTCGCGCAGCTTGCCAGGGTTGGAAGAAGCCAGGAACAGTGACGCGTGACGAGTGACGAGTGATGAGTCCGAGCTTGCAGATGAAGACGTTGCACTTTGGACCTCAGATCCTCGATTTTGTTGCTGGTCACTCATCACTCATCACTCGTCACTCGTCACTTGCTATTCGTCACTTGTCACTCATCACTGGCTTTAGAATCGTTTTCTGAACCTCGATTAAATGCTGGATGGCGGGCTTGGCCAGTTCAATCAACTTGTTCAGGTCGTCCGTGCTGAAGGTGCGCCCTTCGGCGGTGGCTTGGGTTTCCACTAACTGGCCGGCGCCGGTCATGACCACGTTCATATCCACTTCGGCGCTGGAATCTTCGGCATAGCTGAGGTCCAACAACATCTCTTCGCCCACGATGCCCACACTGATCGCGGCCAGATAATCTTTGAGCGGATTACCCTTGAGCGTGCGCTGGGCTTGCAGTTTTTGGATCGCCAAGCCTAGCGCTACCAGCGAGCCCGTGACGGAAACCGTGCGCGTGCCGCCGTCGGCACGGATGACATCGCAGTCGATCCACACCGTTCGCTCGCCGAGGGCCGCCAAATCGATAACTGCGCGGAGCGAACGCCCGATCAGCCTCTGGATTTCCATGGTCCGTCCGGATTGGCGGCCGCGGGTGGACTCCCGCGGCGTGCGCGTGCTGGTGGCGCGGGGAATCATGGCGTATTCGCTGGTAATCCAGCCGTTCCCGCTGCCTTTTTGGAAAGGGGGAACGCCATCATCCACCGAGGCGGTGCAGATCACCTGGGTTTCGCCCAGGCGAATCAGCGCCGAGCCTTCGGCGCTGGAAACAAAGTTCGGCACAATTTCCAGGGGACGCATCTCGTTCGCGGCGCGTTGATCAGGCCGAATCAGCTTGCCGCCCGAGTAGAGCAGGCCACTTAAGGGTCGAGGTGTGGGCATAAAACCTCACGGAGTGGATTTGACTCGCGTGGGATCCGGGACGAAGGCGGCGGTCAGATCCGCGTGCCCGTCCAGGGTCTCCATTTCCTGCCCCTGGATGAGGATTTGCACCTGTTTCACCGAGGGGATATTAACCGTTATGGAATTCACAATCGAATAGACGGTCAGGGTTTCGCTCTGAATGCCGGGCTCGAAGTCGCTCTGGATGTCGCTCGACAAATCGACGAAAGCCGTGCCATCGGCGGTCAGAAACACCGCGCGCACGGTGCTGGAAGACGGAAGGACGCGGCCGTATCCCTGGTGCGAACCTTCGGCCAGCGCCAGCACGATCTGGCGCACACGGTCGGCATCGGCTTGCGCCCAGGTGATGGAACGGGTCTCCGGCATGATTTTGCCTTCGTTCAACGCGGGAAAATAAAGAGTGGCCAACTGCGTTGTCCCATTGTTCGGCTGCAAGGCGAATTGATTCAGCTTGGCGCGGGCTGTCTCCTCCGCGCGCGGCGTGGGTTCAAGGAAAATGCGTTTGGCGAGTGAGCGCAGATAAAACCCTCCCGCTCCCAAGGCGATGAGCAGGACGACGAGAAAGATTTTGCCGCGCAGGGTCACGGGCTAGTCACCTCCCTTCTGGAAGCTGGCAAGAGCCTGGACGACGGCCCCGGCCACCTGCTGTTGGAAGGGGAGGTTGGTGAGCGCCGTCGCGTCTTCATCGGGCGCCAGGCGGCCCAACTCGATGGCCACGGCGGGAGCGTCCACATTGCGCAGGGAGCGAACGGGAGCGGTGGCGGGCAGGTCCACTTCCACGCCATTGATCAGTGCCAATTTCTGTTGGAGGGCAAGAGCGAGTTGAAGGCTTTGCCCCAGCCGCGCCTCTTGCACTTGCCCCCAGGGCACAAAGGTGGGTGTCGACGCACCTTCCGTAGCGGGCGCCGCGGCGCTGGGAGGCTGAAAGGTAAAGATGGTGATGCGGGGTAACGCCGCGCCCAGGTCGCCCGCATGGAAGCTCAGGAAACATATCGCGCCCGAAAGGTCGGCAGCCAGCGCGCGCTGATCAGAAGTCACATTCACGTCGCCCGTCCGGGTCAGCACCACACGGTACTTGTTGGTCGCCAGCAGCGCCAATCGCACCCGGGCCACGTATTGTGCTACCAGGTCCTTTTCCAAAACGCCGTCGCGGCTGTGGCCACCGTTATCCGTGCCGCCATGCCCAGCGTCAAGCGCCACAACCGGAAGAGGCGGGCCCGGAGGCGCAGCGGGCGATTCTGTCGTGACCTGGGGAGTTTGCTCCTCCGAGGGCTGGGCGGACGTCGGCGCCGGCTGTGGGGGCGGTTGAGGTGGCAAGGCCTGGGCGGTTGGCGGTGGCGGTTTTACGACATCGGCCAGCAGAATTTTACCGCCTTCAGCCTGCACGGGATAAAAGTTAAGCCCACTCGAAGTGGGGGATAGGATGAGTTTCGGCACCCCATCCTGATCGTCATACTGCAAATCGTTGAGGTAAGGGTTCTGGAAACGATAGGATGGCTCCATTGGTTCCATGGGGCGATCGCCCAAGAACATTACCCACTTGCCGTTGCTAGAGGCCGTCCGCACGGTGACCTTGTCAGTGAACTGCACGGTCAGCCGCGCTCCGTTGGCGATGGGGTCCAGCCGCACCGTGAAGGAAGCGGGTTTGACGTCGCCAATAAAAATGCGGTTTGTCCCTTCCTGGTATTCGACCGCTTGATGTGTCAGGTGGGGCAGAACGGTGGTCAGGAAATCCACCGGCACCATCCACTGGCCTCCCTCCAGGCGCACCGGTTGAGGCAGTTCGTAGCTTGTTTTGTCGATGTGGACTGTCGCGTTATTCGCCCGCACCTCGATTTGTGTTGTGCCGAACCAGACTTTGAGGGAATTTTTCTTTTCCTGAATTCCGCCGACCTTTCCGACCATGTTCAGAATCTGCAACAAAGGCAGGTAGTTGGCGCCGCCCACACTTTCGACGGGAAGCATGTGGTGGCCGGAGGGAAAATAGAAAATAAAGTTGTCGCTGCGGAGTTCGCGCGCCGGCCAAAAAAAAGCCGCCAAGCCAAGCACAAGAATGGCCGGAACGAACAACCGAGGCCGGGGAAATCGCCGGGGGAGAAAAGCAGGCAATTCGTCGTCACCTTCGCGCCGGGGATGGGGCGCTCCGCGCATGGGCAATCTGCTCAAAGGGTGATTCTATAAGAATCAGTCGAAGGCGGCAATGAGCTTTGCGGGGACGGCCTTTAAAAGGGGGTGCGGGAACGGCTCCATATTTTCGGGGACCTATCCGCAGGAGGACCGCCCATAGGTCTTCATCTATGCGATACTGTCCCCCTTGGAGGCGGACGATGATTTCGGGCACACACGTGGTTATTTACACTACGGATGCTGAGGCTGATCGAGCTTTCTTCCGTGACGTTCTGAACTTTCCCTCGGTGGATGCAGGTGAAGGTTGGCTCGTGTTCGCCGTGCCGCCCGCCGAAATCGCCTTCCACCCAGCGGCTGAGAACGGCAAACATCAGGTCTACTTCATGTGTGACGACGTGGCAGCCACCATTCAAGTTTTGGAAAGGCAAAAGGTCAAGTGTGATCCAGTGGCAGACCTAAGCTGGGGCCTGTTGACATTCTTGTCCTTGCCAGGAGGCGGCAGGCTCGGCTTATACCAGCCGAAGCACCCGGTGGCAGCACGAAAGGACAGTTCCCAGCCGCTGGCGTAAACGAACTCCGAAAGATTGATCGCATCGAACGCCATGACCAACCCTGTTACTCCCCGTGCGATGGAATCCGGCTACGGAGGCAAACGGCGCTGGGTTATTGTCGGGCTGCTGAGTCTGGGAATGATCATCGCCTACGTGTCGCGGACCAACATCTCGGTGGTCCTCGCGATCCCGAGTTTCATTAAATCGTTCAATCTTTCGGATACCGGCCGGGGAATGGTTAACTCGGCGTTTTTCTGGGCGTATGCGGCGCTCCAGATTCCCGCCGGATGGGTAGTGGACCGGTATGGAGTAAAAATCCCCTACGCACTCAGCTTCGTGTTCTGGTGCATGGTTTCAGCCGGCACGGCATTTGCGCACTCGGTGACGCAATTGGTGACCCTCCGTGTGCTTTTAGGGGTCGCCGAATCCATCGTTGCACCGGCAAGCTACCGGTGGATCCGTTGCCACTTCATCGAGACGGAGCGCGGCCTGGCTGTGGGCCTTTATATGACGGGCACGAAGATTGGGCCCGCGATCGCGCTGCCTCTTGCTGCCTGGGCGACGATGCAGTATGGCTGGCGTCCCATGTTCCTGTTGCTCGGACTGGGTGGCGCCGTCTGGTTGGTTCCCTGGCTACTACTGGTCAAGACCGACGACCCCCAAACTGCGAGCCTGGTGACCAAGGAAGTTGGGGAGGCGCCTGTGTCCTTTGGCCGAGTTATGCTGAGCCCCGTGACTTGGGGCACCGTCATCGCGACGTTCTGCTACATGTACTTCGTCTATTTCTGCATGACTTGGATGCCCGCTTACTTTGTCGAGCAACGCCACCTATCTCTTTCTAAGATGGGTTCCTATTCGTTCTTTAGTTTTGGTGGAATGGCAATTGTGGCGGCGCTGGCAGGGTGGGCGGCAGACTTGATGATTGGCCGCGGCGGCAACCCGGTTACGGTGAGAAAGTGGTTCACCCTCGCCGGCTTTGCCATTGCTTGCACAGAATTGATTGGCGCGCAATCCTCTTCCGTCAGCACGGCGCTGGTTTTCGCGGTCGTTTCACTGTCGGGCTTGGGGCTGGCAACTGCCAACTATTGGGCGCTCACCCAAACCCTGGTCCCGGCCGCGTCCATCGGGCGCATTAGCGGGGTCCAGAACTGCGCCGCCAGCCTGGCCGGCATCGTGGCGCCCATCGTGACGGGCTGGTTAAAGCAGGAAACCGGCAGTTATGAAGCCCCCATGCGGGCCATCTGGTTTGTCTTGGCATTGGGCGCGCTTTCCTACTTGCTGCTGATGCGCGAGAAATACGCGCCCTGGGCAAGTGCGGCAGAACCCGGGTCATCCGGGGGCCGCTGATTCTAAACGAATGCTAAATTGTGAGGGGACCATGAGCACATCGACAAACGAGTACGGGCCCCAAGTGGAGGCGCTGCGGTTTCGAAAGCGGCTCGCCCGAGGCGAGGCAGTGTTGGGTTGCTTTCTCTCTCTGGGGTCTGCGCAGACCGCCGAGATGATGGCTGCCGCCGGTTATGATTGGGCACTCATTGATCTTGAGCACGGAGCAGGCGATGAGCGGGATGCGCTGGCGCAGATGCAAGCCTTGGCCACGCGCCGATGCACCGCGATAGTGCGGGTGGAATCGACCGCGCGGCAGCGCGTGCATCGCGTTCTTGACTTCGGCGCGCACGGCGTCATGTTCCCCCGCATCGATACGGCAGAGGAGGCGAAGGCGGCAGTTGCCGCGATGCGTTACCCGCCAGCAGGGGTGCGGGGCGTGGCATTTTCGAATCGAGCCTGTGGGTACGGCGCCAATTTCCGTCCCTACCTGGAGGGATCGCAGGCATTGTTGACCATCGTTCAAATCGAGTCACCTACCGCGGTTGCGAACTCCGAAGCCATCGCTGGCGTTGATGGCGTCGATGTTTTGTTCATCGGCCCCTCCGACCTTTCCCATTCCATGGGAATGCTCGGTAATTTCGAACATACGGATTTTGTCTCCGCTGTCCGGCGAACAGCCCAAGCTGCGTTGTCACGCGGGAAGCAGTGCGGAATTTTGTTGCCGAATCCGCGGGACTTCAGGAAGTATTTCGATATGGGCTTCCGTTTCATCGCGTCAGGCTCCGACGCCGTTCTTCTCAACAACGCAGCAACATCACTTGTTCAGTCACTGCACAAAGAGCTTATCGACCCCAAGCCCCAGGGTTGAGCGGCCAATATCTCTGCCAGCCGTTTCGGAAGGTAAGCGCCGACGGGGGTTGAGACGCGGTCGGATGTGACGTAAAATCAAGCCGGAAGTGCATGTGGGCTGGTGTCCACCCAGGACTTCAAATCCTGTGGTCCCGACTCTGTCGGGACGGTCGGTTCGATTCCGACACACTTCCGCCACAAAATCAGTGGTTAGTGGCGAGTGGACAGTGGTTAGACACATCCTGTGCGGTTGCTTGTTGCCAGCCACTAACCACTAACCACTAACCACTAACCACTAACAACTCCATTTATGAGCCCCAAGAAGCCCAAGCCCTTCCAAAGCACCAAAGAGGTCAAACGCCAGGCACGATTGCGCGTGGGTTCACCGCCCGCGGCGCAAACCCACCAGGACCGGCGAAAGAAGCTACCCAAACATAAGAAGCGCGAAAAACAGGCGGAAATAGAGGATCGGGCGAATTGGTGAACACGGAGCCCATCAGGAGGGACGGGGATATTTGTTCACCCGACCACCCGATCTCCCGATCATCCGATTGCCTTCAGGCTTGGACCAAGCCTAGCTTTTCGACCCTCAGCCCGGTTTATATTCGGGGACCCGCTCGGTCGGAAGGAAAAGCGCCGGCGGGGTGGCGGAAAGCGATTGGGCCAGGGACCGCTGAATGGTCATGAGGTCGGCTTTGCAGAAGCCCTCGCTGGAAATCTCCACGCGGCCATCCGGCTCAACAAGGAACAGCGTCGGCACGTGGTCGAGATGATATGCGCGAGAAACCTTGTAGGGCGCGTCGTCGACCAAAATGGGGAAAGTCACCCCGTAGGTACCGGCAAATCGCGCGCCGTCCTGCGCCTTGTCCTGAACGACTCCCCAGATTTGCACGCCTTTTTCATGCAATTGCTTATAGACGCGTTCGAGGAAAGGGAAGGTGAACTGGCAGGTGGGGCAGGCAACCTTGAAAAAGGCCAGTAAAACGGGGCCCTTGGCGAGAGCTTCCGACAGGGAAAGGCGCTCACCCGTGGTGGTGGCAAGTTGAAAAGTAGGTGCGGTCTTCCCCGCGCTCAGCGTCGGCATCGGCTTCTTCCCCAGCAGCTTCGGGAAATATTGTAGCAGAACGCGCAAGGTCATGGTGCACCGCAGAGGATCGGGTGATCAGGAGATCGGGTAATCCGGTGAGCAACAAAAACAATTATGTGGTTTTCCTATTCACCCGATCACCGGATCAACAGATCACCCGATCATCTAGTGAATATGCTTAACTTTCTTCTTCATATAATCCATCAGCAGGTATTGCCCGAGGGTGTAAGGAGTGGTGAAGTAGGCCTTGCCGCGGCAAATTTCCGTTACCTTCCGGACAAAGTGAACGAGGCCATACTCCTGTGCAAGCATAAACGTGTTGATCAGGATTCCGTTGCGGCGGCACCGCGCCACCTCGTGCAAGGTTTCTGATACTACCAAAGGATCAAGCCCAAAGGCGTTTTTGTAAATCCGCCCATCTTCGAGCGTGAGCGCGGAAGGTTTGCCGTCGGTGATCATCACGATCTGGCGCATATCTTTCTTCTGCCGCGAAAGCAGGCGC
>Ga0326728_10005220_pt1 | contig 37015 bp, 39 predicted proteins | sample MB3enrmetagenome_FD_207602 | JGI IMG/M metagenome (GOLD analysis project Ga0326728, IMG submission 207602) | Lab enriched peat soil microbial communities from McLean, Ithaca, NY, United States - MB31MN | ecosystem: Environmental > Terrestrial > Soil > Wetlands > Peat | place: USA: New York...
GCAGGTTAATCTGTCCGCCTAGGTCGCCTGACTGCAGCTGGTCCGTGATATCGGCGCCATTGAGTTGTACACTCCAAAATGCATTATCCCCAGAGTGGGTTACTGTGAGGTTGTTGCTTTCATTCCCCAGTACCAGCACGCCGCCCTGCTGTGTTGTCACCGTGACAGCGCCCGATTCTGTTTCAGTGTACGAAATACCTACGAGGTTGGAAAGCTGTTCCAGCAGCTGTTGCCGATTGTCTTGCAGCGTAGACTCCGCACTGGGAGAAGACTGTCGCCCATCCGCAATCTTTTGATTTAAGTCGGCGATCTGAGCCGTAATCGAATTGATGCTGTCAACGTCGTCTTTTACGGAGCCGTCTGCCGAGGATTGAACCTGTTGAATTGCCCTATAGGCCCCTTGAATTTCCGTGACAAGGTCGTCGGCGCTCGAGATCACCCCTTGGCGAAGAGACAGGTCCTCCGGTGAGCCGCTAAGAGAGCTGAAGCTGTTGAAGAAATTGGAGAGCGCCTGCTGCAGGCTTCCTCCGCTGCTCCCGCCGAAAATGGCATCCACTTGTTGCAGCGCGTTGGAGGCGGCAGTATTTTCGCCCAGCGACGGGAGCTCCTGGGTGATGCTGTAGTCGAGATACCGATCCCGGGAAGTCTGAATCGAGGCTCCGGAATCGCCGGATCCGGAATCGTCTCCTACAGGCGTAAAGACAACATTCTGGCAAGTGTAATTGGGATCGTTGACATTAGCTACATTATTCTGGGCGATGGACAGGGCAAATTGCTCCGCCGTCAGCGCTTGTTGCACGGTAGCGAGGCCACTCAGGATTGACGTCATATCGATTCTTTTTCAACCGGCTCCTGAAGGTGCTATCGCGGATCCGGTTTACTCACCTTTGCCAACATCACGGTTCAACATCGGGCGATTCTTAAGATCGCTCCTTCATGCACTCTGAGAAAATTTCGGCTGAAGATGGAGAATCGGCCCAAACAATCCGGTTGGGCTATATGATCCCCTGGCGTTGGAAATCAGAGCCAATATCCCTCCGGAATAACGGAGAGCATTCTCCATCAGGCGCACATTGCGCTGATTGATGGATTTCAACCGTTTCACCATATCTCGAAAGAGAGCAGCCTGCGATTGGAGTTCCAGGGCGAGCGATGGTTCGAGGCGTTGGGCGAGTTTCACGAGAGTAAACTCCTCACGCGGGATCCTGAACGCATCGTTCAAATCCCGGCAGAGGCGAACCATCTCCGATTTGAGCGCCTGGAGTTTGGCAATCAATGCCTCGTCGGTCTTATCGCTTTCCAGGATGGCATCCACGCGGCCCTGCACCAGCAAAGCCGTTTTCTGCCGTGCGTGCTCTATGAGGTCACAGTAGAGGCGAACCTGGTCCCTTACAATCCGCGAGAGCTCCGAAGCCTGATCAGCCATGATTCAGATCCTGAGATCGATGTGGTTTGAAGACATTAAGTCGTTCGCTCCATCTGGTTCATCTGGTTCATTCTGCGGAACGCTGTCTTCAGATTTTTTAGCCAATTTCGATTTCAGGGTTTTCTGCTTTGGCGGCTGATCACCGTTCAGCCGGTCTTCTTGCGCAACCCTTTCGAGGATTGGTGAAACGACAAGATTCAAGAGACCAAGGTCATCAGACATGGCCATCTCCACCTAGTCGAGCCTAAAAAACTTCGTCCAGCAGATAGCCTCCAAGGAGCTTTCAGCGATCTTTTCCGCTTTTACATTATGGGCGGTGTTTTCGAGCTCCCGCCGAACCTTTTCAACCTTGTCTGCCCGGATATCCGGAGTCGATTGAATAGGCTCATCGAGAGGCGAAATGTTTCTGCCCCGGACCAACAATTCCAGCCGATCCGAATCACCCTGCTCCCCGCTGCTTTTCAGAGTTCGCTCTGATGCCTGCGGAGACTCGAGCCGCTGCACGCCGCTTTTCGAAACTATCAAAGGGCTCGTACCTGTTACTCTCCATATTCTCCTTCGGAGACTACGCTCGTCTTGCTTATCGTCCCTTTGACGCCAGCGCTTTAAGCATCGTTTGACACGTTACGCCCTCAAACGCCCTTTTGGGGACTCTGCGTCCGAGAACCCGAAGAGGAGACGTTGAGATTCTCCATCGGATCAACGGCTTTGCCGTTTCGGATAACCTCAAAATGCAGATGGGCGCCCGTGCTTCGGCCCGTACTGCCCACTGTTCCCAGGGTACTTTGTGAATCGACGGCGTCTCCAACCCTTACAGCAATGGAACCCAGGTGGCCATATCGCGTCTGGAGTTCGCCGGAGTGTTGCACGACAACGGTATCGCCATACCCGCTCATATATCCGGCATACACAACCTTACCCTGCAATGCCGGAACAACTTTCATACCCTCAGGAGCGGCCAGGTCCAATCCTTTATGAAACTTTGCCTGGTGCGAAAAAGGATCCCGCCTCATTCCAAAAGCGGAGCTTATAGGCGCCTGCACCGGGAGCTGAAAATCGGAAATCTCCTCCTCACTCCCCACTTTATTGGTGGAGGGTCTAGGAGCAGCAACGGATGGCGCGGCTTTTCCAGTAGCCGGCACATTACCAGTTTCCTTTTCGTCCGCGTCGTTTAGCTTGTTGGAGAGGTTTTTATACAGAAGATTCGAGATGCCAAGCGTTCCTCTCTGCGCGAATTTGAGCGATACCTCCTGGTCAAAAAGGTCCGTGTAGATGGATTTGCCGAAGCCGCCATCCAGCAGTCCCGAGTCCTCGATGGTGTCCCGCATGACTTTCAGCATATGCGCTATAAAAATAGCTTCGAACTTCTCGGAGACATTTTTCAGCTCGGCTTTCTGTTTCGAACCGGACGCACCCTGCAACGCCGCAAGCCTGTTCCCAAGCCGACTTCCCGATGAAGTCAGCAAATCCACTGGAACCTGGTTCGCCGGATTTATAAGCGATGTGTCCGCCATTTCAGAAAACCCTCGACCAATCTCGGATTTCGAATTAAATGATCTCCAGTTCCGCCTGCAGCGCTCCTTGCGCTTTGATCGCCTGCAGAATCGCGATCACGTCGCGCGGTCCGGCGCCGATCGAGGTCAGCGCGCGAACGACCTCCTCAACACTGGCACCCTCGCGCAGCATCACGTTTCGGCCTTTCTCCTCATGGACCGATATCGTCTTTTCCGGAACAACCATCGTCTCGCCTTTGGAAGAAGCCGTTGGCTGAGAAACGGTGTATGTGGTCCCGATCTCGAGCGACAGGTTTCCGTGTATGATCGAGACCTCGGCAATCGTGACGTCTTTGCCCAGAATGATGGTGCCTGTCTTTTCGTTAAAAACAACCCGGGCCGGGTAATCCACTTCCATCTTCGCGTTTTCGATCATGGACATGAATTCGACGATGTGCTGGCTGTAGCTGGTCGGCACCTGGATGGCGATGATGCGGCCGTCAACTGCGCTGGCGATGGTTGCGCCCGACGCCTCATTGATCGCACGCACGGCGCGGGTCGCCGTCGTGAAGTCGCTCCTGTTCAGCATCAGCTTCAGGCTAGATTTTCCGTTGAAATCGACAAGGACAGCCTTTTCAACCAGGCCTCCGTTGGGAATCCTCCCCACGGTCGGGTGGTTTGACTGCACTCGGTTGCCGGTGCCTCCCGCACTGAAACCGCCGAGGACAACCTGTCCCTGGGCCGTGACGTAGATTTCGTTGTTCGCAGCGAACATCGGTGTCATGATCAGGACGCCTCCCTGAATACTCGGGGCATCTCCGATCGAGCTCACGGTTACGTCCACGTGGCTTCCCGGATGGACAAAGGGAGGCAGGTCTGCCGTCACCATGACAGCGGCTATGTTTTTGACGCGCACCTGCGTGGCATCGATGGTAATGCCGCTGCGTTCCAGCATGTTCGCCAGTGTCTGGGTTGGGAAGTAGGCCTGGCTGCGGTCTCCGGTTCCATTCAGGCCGACCACCAATCCGTATCCCACGAGCTGGTTTGTGCGAACTCCCTCAAAGGATGCAATATCCTTTATGCGGCTTTCCGCCGCCGGGGAATTTGACAGACAACCGATTCCCCAGAATGTGACACAAAAGATGAACAGCAATTTACGATGCATGCGCTATCCGTTTAAAAAGGCAGAATGCCGTTTAGTATTTTGAAGAGCCATCCCTGCTTCATGGGCTGGCTGACAAATCCCTTGCCCTGCACGCGCACCGACATCTGCGCTACGGAAGAGGAGGGAATCGTATTGTTCGGACTAATGTCTTCCGGGCGTATAACGCCATTGAGATATACGGTCTGGCTTTCGTTATCGACGCGAATCTCGCGCATTCCTTCCACGACCAGGTATCCGTTTGGAAGGACACCGATGACGCGCGCGGTCAGACTCGTCTGCAGAGTCGTTTGGCGGGTTGTTGTGCCTGTTCCCTCGAAGCTCGAAGCACTTGTGCCGGAGATCAAAGTCGGCAGTTCATTGATTCGCTTTTCCAATCCCAGGAGATTGGGAAAACCCGCGTTTAATGACGAATTTTTGCTGCTTTTTGCGTCCGCCGTAGCTAGCGCCTGCGTCGCTTCTGAGACATTAATGGTCACGACATCGTCGATATAGCGGGCCTTCGGATCGCGAAAAAGGTTGCTGTGGTATCCATTGCCGGTCCACAGAGATCCTTCACTCTTGTTCGATTCTGCTTTCACTTTGTTGGCGTTTTCGATGTAGGCGTGCAGATCCGTCGGATCCTTCACCGGCGCTTTGGTCGGACCGCAACCGGCAGATCCAAGCGCCAGAGATATCAGTGTGGCAAAGTTAAGTGCGGCATGTTTCATCGCTACCAAGACTCCTTTTTATTGCATCTTTACTTCGGCCCGGCCGCTAACCTGAGCTCTTAAAAGGGTGGGAAAGTCCAAGCTGCGGACTTTGATGAACTGGCCAAGACGTCCGTCCTGCTCGGCTTTCGCCAATGATGTGATCATGATCCCGTCTCTTTGCAGCCGAAGCCGGACAGTTTCGCCGCTTCGTACCAGCAACGGATCCGCAAACAGATCACGCGTGAGGAGAACGCCGGGGAGGAGGCCGCGGCGAGACACTTTTCCCAGGACTTCCTCCGGATCGCACGCATACGATGCCCGCAGATCCGGAATCTCGGCGAATTTTTTTTCGATATCGTCAAGAGTGACCACCCTGCCGGAAGGAATCCTCCTGGCAGCCCTCAGCACTTCAGCGTGAATGCTGATTTCGGCCGTAATCCAATAACTGCGCAGGCTTTTGCCGTCCTGCAGTATCTCAAGCGGCACCAGCAGATTCTTGATGCCGACGACTGCGCCACTCACAGATATCCTGAATTCCGCTCCTGTTGGAGGCAGTTGGATTCCCTTCAGGTTTCCAATGGACCGTATCGCGACCTCGGATTCTTTCCAAGAGGTTGTTTGAAGGATATGGGATTTCAAAATGGGATTGATTTCATCAGCCGTGATTTGCCTGCCCTCCACCCGTTTCTGAACGATCGAAGCGCCGGCGAAGGTTCCCGAAGGAAGCGGACCCGCCACAGCCTGAACTAATTCTCCAATCTGGTGGCGGCTTGGAACTGTGATTTCGCCCAACGCAGGGGGCTCAATACCTGTCGTTTGCGGGGGCGGCTCTGTTTGCTGCGCATCGGGGCCTCGCAGGTCCGCGGCATCTTTCAGAAGCACCCTGGAGGAAACCGTCAAGGCATCCTCGTTCCGATAGACCAGCAGCCGCTCTCCGACCGCTCTATTTGGAACAAGCGCCTGCACCGAAACCAGAAGAACAAATGCCAGTGCTATTTCATAAAACAAGCTGCGAATCCTCCCCTCACCCAACCGGAAGCGGACTATGCTGCGTGGCGTAGAGGACAAGCCCAGGAAGCAAAATTGGGACAGCATCTTTTCCTGGTCATTGAAGAAACGGGTGAAGCGGCGACGGCATGCGGAGGCTTTCTCTCGGGGAGCCCGCGCATGCGGCATCCTATTGAAAGGGGCTGCAAAACAAGTGAGGAGAGAATTCGAAGCTTGCTTCATGGGATTCGCTTATTGAACTACGTTGTTTGCCTGACTAAGCATTTGATCCGCCGTTTGGATAACCTTGGAATTGGCTTCGTACGCGCGCTGGCTTACGATCATATTGACCATTTCTTGAACGACACTGACGTTGGACTGTTCCACATACCCTGAAAGAATGGTTCCCAGGCCGTTTTCGCCCGGAGTGCCGGTTGTTGCTTCTCCGGAGGACTGGGTAGGCTGGAAGAGGCTTTGGCCGAGGCTGCTGAGGCCGGACGGATTCTGAAAATACGCCAGCTCGATTTTTCCGACCTGCTGCGGCTGTGTCTGGTTCGGCAGTTGCACGGATACAGTGCCATCCGAGCCGATGGTGATTCCGGTTTGCTCGGGCGGGATGGTGATCTGAGGATCCAGCACATCGCCTGCAGAGTCGACGATGTTGCCAGAGCTGTTCAAAGTGAAATTCCCGTTCCGCGTATAGGCAATCTGCCCGTTGGGTTGGAGTATCTGAAAGAAGCCCTGCCCCTGGATAACAAGATCAAGCGCGTTACCGGTCGCCGCAAAGTCGCCCTGAGTAAAATTGATCTGACTCGCAACAGGCTCGGTGCCCAGGCCGACCTGAAGTCCCAAAGGGATATCTGTTGTCGCCGTGTTAGCCGCTCCTGCCTGCCGCATATTCTGATACAAAAGATCTTGAAACTGGGCGGTGCGAGACTTAAACCCGGTCGTATTGAGGTTTGAGAGGTTGTTGGCAATGGTATCGATGTTCAGCTGTTGGGCGTCCATTCCACTTGCAGCAGTATGCATTGCACGTAGCATGTTTTCTCCTAGTTGCCAAGTTTTTCGATGGCTTTGCTATTAATGTCGTTCATTACGAGACTGATGCTCTTTTGGATCGCCTCAAAGTGCCGCATGATCTCAACCATGCGGACTATCGAGGAGACCGCGTTTACGTTGGATTGCTCGAGATATCCTGATTTTATGCTTGCATCCGAGCTTTTTTCCAGGCTGCGATCCGCCTGAGACTTAAAAAGCGAACTGCCTTCCTGTTGCAGTGCCGAAAGATCGTCGAAAGTAACAACCTTCAAGCGATCAATCTGGGTGCCATCAAGAGACACTTCACCGTTTTCGTCGATGGCAATCTTTCCTTGCCCGAGCGTGATAGGCTTGCCACTCTCACCGATCACGGGAGAACCGTTGGAAGAAACAAGAACGGATTGCGCGTTCAGCCTCAAACTGCCGTCGCGGGTATAACGAATCCCCCTGGGCGTATCGACGACGAGAAATCCGTTTCCTTGCACAGCGATATCCAAATCACGGCCGGTTGCGCTGATCGAACCCTCTTCCATGTTCACAGTGCTGCCTAGGCGAATAGAACTGTTGATTGTGCTGTTCAAATCGTCATTTTGCTGCGGCGACCCCGTTGCCTGTTTTAAGCAGGTATAGAAGGCCGTTTGTTCCTTGAAAGCAGTCGTATTGCTATTGGCCAGATTATTGGCAAGAAGGTCCAGTGCATCCGACTGCGCCTTCAGGCCTGAAAAAGCCGTATAGATTCCGCTGTCCATTACCGTTCGCCTCCGGCTCTCCGAGTTTCGGGACCGTTTGAGATCATTATTGGGCGCCAGGTTTCAATCCGAGATGTTTCGCCTTCGCGCCATCTCTTTTCGCTTATTCCCGCCTCTGATGGTGTCCTGCCGGTGGAAATTGCCATGATGATTGTCAATTCTTGCCCACCGAACTGGGTAAAAAAGGCATTGTCATTGTCCAGCGCCATAGCCGACCGCCATCCCTTTTCCCGACGCTTGTTCATATATGCCGACCTGAGTTGCCTGATAGCGGAACAGGTGATGATGCGATTCCGTGGGGAGGTCCAGTCGGATCCAGAAGAGGTCCTGCACCAGTTCAGCCCTGATGTCGAGAGCACTGTGGTCGATTGCAGTGGCGATTATTTCGTTGCCAGCCTCGATCAAGTCCTCGACTGAGCTGAAAGTGGGAAGATCCGAGAGGTCCAGTTCTTCCGGTTCATACAGTTTTTCTAGCAGTCTCTGAATAACAGACTGGTCGCCAACGAAAGGAACAACCCTTATTCCGACCATGCGCCGGATCGCTTCCTGAGAAACAAAATTGACAGGGGCCGTCACGGCAACCCGAAGCGCCATCTGATCATCGTCAAATCCAACGGGGACAAGGCCGGAATACCCGGCCACCTGCCCTGGAATCATGTGCACAACCTCAGTGTTCGCATCCGCTAGATTGAGATTGATCAAAGGAAGACCATATTGCCTGGCGAGCGCCGCCGTGACTTGGTGTTCTTCGACAAATCCCAGCCGCTGCAGCCATTCCCCGATGCGGCCTTCCTGGGCCTGGGCCTGGAGCTTGACCGCCTCATCGAGCTGGTCCTTGGTTATAAATGCGCGCTGCATCAATATGGTTCCCAGCCTGGGACGCGGAATTCTCCTGTCCTTCTCCCTTTGCAGACGGTGCCACTTCTCCGCAAGCGTGTGTTCGAAATGCATATGCAGGCAGGTATCGCTGCAAAAAGTGTTCCCTTCATAGTGGGGCAGCTGCCGACGGCTCATAAAAATGCTGAAATCGGACCGGATTCGCGTGCATTCCCTTCGATGGCAGTTGTGCTTAGGCATGATGTCTCACCTGTCTCTGTACGGGTACAGCCAAAGATCGCGCGTTTTCGGCGCGCATGTACTTTTGCAGATTCAAAATGACCTCCGCTTCCCCAACGGGAGCTTTCAGATGCTTCACAATGTCCTCCAACGCAACGCCCTGGCGCGCCAGGGCAAGCACTTGATGCCGACGTTCCAAAGGAGAACTGGAATCAGGCGAAGAAACGCTCAGTTCCATAATCCGCTCCTCGAGCCCCTCAAGGCTGGCGGAGTGTTTTTCAAAGGTTTTGATCTGAGCTTCAGCCATTTGCGTCACCACATCCGAAATACAGTGCAAATCCCGTTCCAGACCTTGAATACGCGCGTTAAATCCTTTGCATGCGTACCTGCAATAAATCCCCGCGGACATCGCCAATCCAACAACCAAAAGGAAGTAAAGCATCCTGCGTTCCTCTCTATGCATCCTCAGATCCGTTGCCCTGCACGTCTTCTCTAAACCATTCATTCCTCAAGGCTTTGCGCAGCCACCGGAGAAATGTTATGCACAAATTTCATCCCAACGACCGGATTCGATCTGCCGTACTCTCGACTTCCAGGATTCGAACGCCGTAGTTGCCGTCCACCATAACCACTTCACCTTTTGCGATTCGCTTGCGGTTAACGATGATCGACACAGGATCGTTGACAGATTGATCCAATTCGATAATGGAGCCAGTGCCAAGCTTCAGGACGTCCTTCAGCGCCATTTCGGTTTGCCCGAAGGAAACGCTGATCGGCAATTCGATGTCATAAAGCAATTCGATGTTAAATGTCCCGGTTGTCCGCGATCCGCCCGGAGTTGCCTGAGCCGGAACGGCGGGTTGTTTTGCATCAGTTTGTTCTGCGAATTCTGCCACGGTGCTCCTTTCAGAGTTCGGCCATACAAAACGCCGAAAAATTGTGTCCCTGGAAATTAGCCTGAATAGGTAGCGGTTATCTCGAAGGCCTTTTTCCCGCGCCGCTGAATGATCTTGCCTTCGAATTTGGCTATCCCGCCGACACACAGATAAACTGGATCATTGATGCATTCACTCAGTTCAATGACGTCACCCGCCGCAACCTTCAGCAGATCGTCAAGCGTCACCTTGGAACGCCGGATTTCGCCGCTGAGAGAGACTGGCACCGGCTTGATCAATTCGAGTACTCTATCTGCTTTGCTGCCGGACGGCTTCTGCCGGTGCGCACTCCATTGCTGGTCGAAATTGGCGCTCAGCGATTTGAGCATGCGGGACGGGATACCCAGGTTCATCATCCCGGAATTCTCGCCGATCTTTAGTTGGAGATGGACGGCGATCACGGTCTCCGCCGGAGATACAATCTGGAACATCTGAGCTTTCGCCCCCTTGCCATCCAGGAACAGATCGAGTTCTATGATCGGCTGCCATGCCACGCAGAGGTCGCGCATCGCGAGTTTGATGACTCCCTCGACGATGTTCAGTTCGATGTCAGTGAGGTTCCTTTTCTCTTCCACCGCATGTCCCGATCCGCCGAGGATCATGTCGATCATCGGAAAAACCAGGGACGGGTTCAATTCCAGGGCGATGTTGCCTTCCAGAGGCCGCATGCCGATGCTTGCGAAGAGAGTCGGATCCGGAAGTGCCTTGATGAATGCGGAGTACGGCACCTGTTCCAGCGAATCCAAACTCACGTCGACAAATGCACGGAGATAAGCGGACAGCGAGGAAGCAAAACTGCGCCCGAAATACTCGTGCAGCAGATGGATCGATCTCATCTGATCCTGTGAGATGCGGTCCGCGCGATGAAAATCATAACTGGCAATCTTGCGCGCGCCGGCGCCAGTGTCCGGCTGTGCTTTGAGGCTCAGCTCTTCGGACGACATGGCCGAAAAAAGGGCGTTTACCTCTTCCTGTGAGAGAATTTTATCCATAGTATCTTTCGCGCTCTAATCCTGTCCGTTCGCTTTCCAAAGTTAGTTTGAAGCCGTAGCATTGCCTTGGTTTGGAACTACGCTGCGCGTGACTCCTTGGCGCAGAGGATTTTTCCAATTTCCTTCATGGTATGCTCGTCGGAATAGCACAGGGACGCAACAAGGCACTCTGTCTGTGGGTGTGCTATCGCTTACAATGCTCGGAATATCTTGAATCTCGGGCTTGTGAAAAGCGAAGAACGGATCCATCCGAGAAGCATCGGGAAGGCACTTGACCAGCGGTTCGCTGTTCTTGCCATCATCCTGGCACGACCGTTCCTGGAAGCTTCCAAGATTGAGTCCCTTGATCTTATCTACCAGTTCATAGAACTCCTCGAGAGGTATGTCCATCGCCTCGCACAATTCCTTGTCGGTAGCGGCGCGTCCGAGGCGCTGCTCCTTTTCCGTGTAGACGCGCTCCCAGACTTTGCTTTTTTTGCACAGGGATCTTGGACCCCAAACCAGATTGCACAGGCCGTCGAGTGTGGCACCCTTGATACCGCGGTTCGGAGCAAACTTCTCGATGGCGTCCAGCCGCCCGGGGATGCCTGCGCACAGGAGCTCATTCCATTCGACATGCGATGGCACCTTTGTGGAAATTTTCCGGGCTATATATTTGACCCATAGACGGTGCGCTAAAATCAGCTCATCCCCTTCCAGGTTGGACGGGGTCGCCTGTTCGTGGGTTTCATGTTGACTCAACAATTCCTGCATCGGTCTATCCCTTGCGGAGGGCGGCCGCATTCACATTGGCCCCGCCCGCTATTGATCATCCTCGTGAGATCTCCTAAAGAAGATCAGGAGACGTGGTTCTTATTCGAGTTTGTTCTGAACCTAACGCAAAACCTTGTAAAACCACCCCCTCCGAGGAAAGCGTTTTACTGGCACACTGGCGTACCCGGTGTCAGTAAAGGCAAACAAGCGCCCTGGCTTTGTCTTTGTTTCCGGCTTCATTGCAAGCCCCAGAGTTCCGCTCACAGATCCCTTCCCTGCCAGCAACAGGCAGAGCAATCAATTGACACAATCGCTGAGAAGTTTCTCCCACACAAGACCATCGACCAGTTGCGCGGCGCTTTCCTCCTGGATAATCCGGCGTGCCAGGTTGCGAAAACTGCGGCTTGACTTGGCATCGGGAAAACGGTGCGTCACAAGCATCTGGCTTCTGACAGCTTGAGGAACATGGGAATCCCGCTCGATGTGACCGAGGTAATCCACCTCGCGGTGGAGAAAGCGTTTCACTACGGAATTTATCCGATAGAACACTTCAGGGGCATCCTCGGCACGATCCACTGAATTGATGAGAACCTGGATGTTTTTGTTGGGATCTTCCGCCAGGACGATCTTAATAACGGCGTACGCATCGACAATCGCCGTCGGCTCCGGAGTGCTCACGACGATGACTTCCTGCGCCGAAAGCAGGAGGTGAATCACGTTACGCGAGATTCCCGCCGCGGTATCGATGATGAAATAGTCCGTATCCGAGTCCAGGTTGGCGAAACTCTCGACCAGATGATTCCGCTGCGCCGGAGTCAGATCCGAAATGCACAGGAAACCCAAACTCGCCGGAATGATCCGTATTCCCTGGGGGCCCTGCACCATGATCTCCGTAAGGCTTTTGTCGCCGTAGAGCACGTGGCCCAGGTGGTAGCGTGGAGTCAGGCCGAGGAGCACATCCATGTTCGCCAACCCGAAGTCCGCATCCAGCACGACAACTTTTTTGCCCAATTCCGACAGACAAACCGCTAGGTTGGCCACCACGTTGGTTTTACCCACGCCGCCTTTCCCGCTGGTTATGGCTACAATCTTGGGCCCACGGCCTTCGACCTGGAGGACCGCGCCTTTGGAATCCGCGGACAGTGCTCCGCACGCTTGTGATTCGGGATCGCCTGCTGTATTAGTAAGTCGGTATGAAGAAGTCATGGGTTATTCCTTGAATGCATTGTTATTACGTCGGAGAACGATGTCCATGAAGTGTTCCCTGGGCGCTGCCCGAAGATCATCGGGAACCCGTTGTCCATCGGTGTAATAGGAAAAGCATTTCCCAGTGCGAACCAGTTCGTTCAATATAGGACCGGGAGATGACGTTTCATCGAGTTTGGTAAATAACAGATGGTCCGGACGGCAGATTTCGAATTGGTCCACGATGTTGCGCAGGTCCGATGGCTTGGTTGAGGCGCTCAGAACGAGGTGCTTTTCGATTTGCTCAGACCGCTTCAGGTAATCCGCAAGGGGTTGCATGCCCGCAAGATCCCTCGGGCCCCGTCCAGCCGTATCGATAAGAATGCAGTCGCGTTGATTGTTTTCTTCGATCGCCTGCGGGAGATCCGACACGTCATCCACAAAACGGAACGGGATCCCCATCAGTCCGGCGTAGCACCGCAACTGTTCGACCGCCCCGATGCGGCATCCGTCGAGAGTCATCAGGATGACCTTCATTTTCTTCTGCAAGGCCAGGTGTGCTGCGAGTTTGGCGAGGGACGTAGTCTTCCCTACACCCGTCGGACCGACGAAAGCCACCACTCTTTTTCCCGGCATGCCGTTCTCGTTGGATGGGAGGGATATGCGGTCCAGGGTCGCCTGGCACAGGGAACGCATCAGGGCTGCCCGGCTGCGACGCTGCCCGCTGGAGAGAGAATCCAGGGCACTGGTGATCAGCGTGCGCGCCAACGGTTCGTCGACCCCTGACTGAATAAGATCCTGGTAAAGCCCGAGCGAAATTCGCCCTTTGAATGGAAACCCCTTCTCCGCTACGATCTCAAGCGATATCTCCGGGGTTGCATCAAAATCATTCCTTTTGGCTTTTGTCCTTCTCCTCGAGGCTACCAATGCATTTTTGGCCAGCGTGCTGGGTGAATAAATTTCAGAATACGAATCCTTTTGAGAACTTTGCGTCACGTCCTGCTGCGGAGGATCCACTCTCGCATTCTCCAGGTCTGCTTTCTCGCTCGGATAGAAGACATCGATCTCGTCCGCATTGTCAGTGGCGGCCACGACTTCAAATCCCGAAGACTTGCCCCAAACACCGGAGCGGCGCGCAATTTCCTTGGTCGACAGCAAGAGCGCGTCGGGCCCTAAACTGGCCTTGATCTGCTGGAGCGCTTCCGCCATGGTTTTGGCATAGAACGTTTTGATCTTCATCCTAAGTCACCATCCCTAAAGAAAGGACGCGCACGGTTGAGGGTATTTCGCTATGCGACAGGATCGCGACATTCGGCATCAATCGTTCCAGAAGCTGCCGCACATACATCCGGATATTAGGAGAACACAAAATCACGGAATTTCCTGAAGCGCTGGCCGTCTCGACCGTTCGGCGGAACCGGGTCATGATGTCCTTGGCCTGCCGAGGCTCCAGCGCCAAGTAGGATCCCTGATCCGATTGAACAACCCCGTCGCCGATGTTCTTTTCCAGGTCCGGGCTGACGGTGAAAACCTGCAGATCCCCTGCCTCGTTCTGATAGGGTTTGCAGATGGAGCGACCCAAAGCCTGGCGGCTATACTCCGTGAGCGCAGTGGCGTTCTTCGTGTAGCCGCCAAAATCTGCGAGTGTTTCCAAAATCGTCACCGAGTCGCGAATGCTCACGCGCTCTCTCAAAAGATTCTGCAGAACCTTCTGGACTTCACCGACAGACAAAATCTTCGGAACGAGTTCCTCGACGACCTTGGGATGTGTCTTTGCGACCGTATCCAGAAGACTCTTCGTCTCCTGCCGTCCGAGGAGTTCATAGGCGTGGGACTTGATAATCTCGGTCAGATGCGTCGCCAGAACGGTCGGAGGGTCGACGAGCGTGTATCCCGCCAGCTGCGCTCTCTCACGCTCCTGGGCTTTGATCCAACGCGCCTGCAGGCCAAATGCCGGTTCCACAGCTGCCAATCCCTGGATCTCTTCGCGCGCGGTTCCAGGATTTATGGCTAGCAGGTGATCCTGCATCAGCTCGCCGCGCGCGATCTGGACGCCTTTTAGGAGGATTGCGTACTGCCGGGGATTCAGCTGCAGGTTGTCCGTGATATGGACCGGCGGCACGATCAAGCCCATCTCCAGAGCAATTTGCCGGCGGATAGATCTGATCCTGTCGAGGAAATCGCCACCCTGGCTTGCATCCACATACCGGATCAGGCCGTAACCCATCTCAATTCCAATAAGATCGATCTTGAGTAGTCCTTCAATCTTGTCTTTGGGTTTTTCGGCCTCCGCCTTTTCAGCCTTGGTCCGCTCTAGAGCCAGTTTTTCACCCTTCTGTTCATTGCGTCTGCGATATGCCAGAAATCCTGTCAAAGAGCTGAGTATGAAGAAGGGCACGAACGGCAAACCAGGAATAATGCCCAGGAAGAGGAGAAAGCCGGAACTGATTGCGAGCGGAACGGGATTCATGAACAACTGCCAGGCAACATCTTGGCCCAGGTTCGACTCAGAGGAAGCGCGCGTTGTAATGATGCCACCTGCTACAGAAACCAGGAGGGACGGAATTGCGGTTACGAGCCCGTCTCCAATAGTCAATATGGTGAACCTCTTGGCCGCCTCCGCCAGCCCCATGTCAAATTGGATAACTCCGATCAAAAAACCTCCGATGATATTGATCGTGAGGATGATTATGCTAGCCACGGCATCCCGCGAAGTGAACCGGATGGCTCCGTCCATTGCGCCGTAAAATCCCGCTTCCTTGGAAATCTGCTCTCTGCGTTGCCTCGCTTCTGTTTCATTGATGGTCCCGGCATTCAGATCCGCATCGATGCTCATCTGTTTGCCCGGCATGGCATCCAGGGTAAAACGCGCAGTCACCTCAGAAATACGGACAGCGCCATGGTTGATCACGATGTATTGAATGGCCATGAGGACGAGGAAAACAACGATGCCGACGACGTAGTTGCCGCCAACGACAAACTGGCCAAAAGACTGAATCACTTTACCCGCAGCGTCCTCTCCGGCGGAACCATGCAGAAGAATCAGCCGGGTTGTCGCCACGTTCAAGGCCAAGCGATATAAGGTGATGATGAGAAGGAGTGATGGGAATACCGAAAAATGCACCGGCTGGAGTATGTACATCGAGACCAGCATGATGATGATAGAAAGCGTGATGTTCAGGCTTATCATGAGGTCCATGATCATGGTCGGCATGGGTAAAACCATGACCAGCAGGATTCCCATCACTCCTATGGGGATAGCCAAGGGGAGTCTACCGAGGATGCTTGAAGGGTTGGTCATTGCGGGTTTGTCCGTAAAACTCATCTCTTCTCGGTCTCCTAAAAGCGTTCGATCACTCGAGCAGACCAAGATGCAATTTACATTCCATTACAAAATTATTTCTACAGTAGCTGGGAATTTGTGGCAGGGAGAGGCAAAGCGGCTATCGGGACAGAGCGTTTTTGGCCCTGTAAACAAAGGCCAAAATCTCTGCAACTGCTTTATATAGGCTGCTAGGAATTGATTCCCCGACTTCTGCGGTTTTATAGAGTGTCTGGGCCAGAGGCTTGTTTTCAACAAGAGGAATGCCATGTTCTTGTGCCACTTCGCGGATTTTTAGCGCCAAAAATCCGACACCCTTGGCGACGACTCTGGGAGCGTCCATGGTTTCCACTTTATAAGACAATGCCACCGAATAGTGTGTGGGGTTGGTGATGACCACGTCGGCCGTTGGAACATCAGCCATCATGCGCTTTCGGGCCATCTGGCGCTGCAGTCTCCGGATGCGGCCCTTTGTGAGGGGATCCCCTTCCACTTCCTTGTATTCCTCTTTGATCTCCTGCTTGCTCATTTTCAGCTGGTCCTTGAAGCGATACTTCTGAAAGAGGTAGTCGCCCAACGCCACTACGATGAGCAGGACGGTTACCCGAATAAGTACTTCGTAGCTGATCACGGCGGTCCAATGAAATATCTTCCGGACATCCATCAACATGAGTTTTGGGAAAAGTGCCAAATGCGAACGCACGACCCTGTAGCTGATAAAACCGATCGCTCCGAGCAGGACCAAGCTTTTGAGGAGTTCAACCAGACCGTTCTTCGAAAAGATCCTTCCCATCCCCCTTTTGGGGCTTAGCTTTTCAAAATGAAAACCCAGGGATTCGGTTGAAAACGCCAGCCCGCCTTGCATTACATTGGTCGCGACGGAAAATAGCGAAATCGCCAGCAGCAACGGGAGTACAACAATGGCAACCTGCACGCCGACTCCCTCGGCGATGTTCGACAGATAAGACCCTGTGATCTCCGAAGGAACGCGGAGAGCGAGCAGGTGTTTCATTTCGTATTCCAGGGTTTGAAGAATCGTCTGGCCAAAAAACATCAGCAGCAAAACAGCGGCCAAAAGACTGCCGGCAGAAGATACTTGCCTGCTGCGCGCTATTTGGCCTTTTTCATGCGCCTTTCGGAGCTTTCTTTGTGTAGGTTTTTCTGATTTGTTGTCGTTCTCGCCGGCCAAAGGTCACCTTCAACTCATCGCATGCACAAGGGAAAACAAGGTTTTGTACAGCGAGGAGTAGATACTCGCCAGGTAGCGTGGAAGAAAATAGAAAGAAAAGCTCAGACACCCGAAGCCAACTAGAATCTTGACCGGGAGGCCGACAATGAGGATATGAATTTGCGGGGCGGCGTGTCCAATGATGCCCAATACTACGTCGACGATGATGGTCACCACCATGACAGGGCCGGCTATTCTCAGCCCTATGACCAGCACCTGTGCGGATAGTTCCAGAATCCAGGCGAGAACCGAGCCATGGATTCTAACACCGCCTACAGGCAAAGGGCCGAAACTGTCGCTGATCGCAAGCAACAACCAATGATGTCCGTTGACCAAGAGAAAAAACAGCAAACCGAGATAATCGTACAGAAAGGAAAATACAGGGACCTCGACATTGGTCTGGGGATCAAACTGGTTAATCAAGGCGAATCCAAGATGGAAGGAAATCACCTGCCCAGCAAACTGCATTCCAGCGAAAACACAGGATGCGGCAAAGCCGATCAATAACCCCGAAAGTATTTCGCCGGCCACCAGGCCCGTGATACTGCCCCAATTTAGCCCGGTTGGGATTGAGCTGAGCGGCAGGGAGGGCGCCAGAACGTAGGCTACGACAAGGGCCATCGCGGCTCTAATCTGACGCGGGACGGACTGGTTACTGAAAAAAGGAGCAAACAGAATGATCCCCGAAACACGCAACAACATGATGACAAAGCGAATGATCGCGGGGGTGGAGATGAGAAAAAGCTCCATTGTTCACTTGAACTGACGAACATGCAGGGAACACTTCAAAGCGCGTTGGTAAAACAAGGGATTCCTGATTAAGCGGCGGATCCCTGTGTAAAAAGTTTTTCTATGCCGCCTCAATGCTCCCAGAGCACATCGAATGCAGTGCCTCCACTAATGGGCGAATTGTTCCAGATGACCAAAAATCAGCGCGGTAAAAGCCAGCATAATCTTCAAGATCCAGGGAAATGAGATCAGAAATGTCACAAGGACGGCAAAAATCTTCGGAACCATGGAAAGGGTCATATCCTGAATGGAGGTCACGACTTGGGCAATGCTGACCACAATCCCTACAACCAGAGATACGATCAGCATCGGACCGCTGATCATAAGAGTGACCTGCAAGGTGTCCTTTGCAAACTTAAGGATAAAGTCCTGACTCATCCTGAAGATCTCCAGACTAATAAAAACTCTTAACGAGCGAACCGATGACCAGGTTCCACCCATCCACCATAACGAAAAGCAGAAGCTTGAACGGGGTCGATATCATGACCGGCGGCAACTGCATCATACCGAGAGACAGCAAAATGGAGGCCACAACCATGTCTATGACCATAAAAGGCACATAAATGGCAAATCCGATCTGAAATGCCGTTTTGAGCTCAGAGATCATAAAGCTCGGGATCACAATGCTCATAGGCAAATCCCGGCGATCGCGCGGTTTGGGTTCCTTAGCTATGCTGAGAAATAACGCGAGGTCCTTCTCACGAGTGTAACGCAACATGAACTGTCGCAGCGGAACACTCGCCAGGTCCAACGCCTGCATCTCTGTGATTTTTCCGCTAAGCATGGGTTGAATCGCCTGCTGATTGATCTGGCCCCCGACAGGCTGCATGATGAAGTAGGTGAGAAAGAGAGCAAGCCCTATGAGCACCTGGTTTGGCGGCATTGTCTGCGTGCCAATAGCCTGCCGCAAAAAGTGCGCGACTATGATCAGCCGTGTGAATGAAGTAACCGATACAAGGATTGCCGGAATGACCGACAGGATGGTCATAAGCAGCATGATCTGTATTGGCGTCGAGAGCCCGTCCTTGTTCGTTCCGCCACCAAACCGGATCTGCACTCCGGAAAAGTCTTTGTCCGCGGCCTGAACCATATGCACAGACACCAGGGTAATAACGACCGCCACTAGCACCAGCAAAATAGCAGCCCGTACCAAAAGCCTCCTGCGGGGCAGCTGAATGCTTATCCGTATTTTAGGAGACGTCACAGTTCTTGTCACCGTTCCCAAGCCTCTCTTAATTTGCGCATTTTATTGCGAATGTCTTCCGGCAGCGGATGCTCGGCGTATCGGACCGGACGCTTCTTCTCGACCTCAAACAGGTTTTTGAAAGGAACCGCAGATTCCTTTTTTGATGGGCCTTTGGGATCTTCCGATAAAGTTTCAGGTTCAGAAATCAAAGAGACGGAATCCGGCAGTGTCATAAGCAGGCTGATCTGGTGCGCTGTATTGCCTACTAGGAATCGGCTGTTGCCCATCTGAATCATGGAGATGGACTTCTTGTCTCCCATCGATAAGGTCTCGATGATTTTGAGATTCCGCTCCGAGCCTCTCTTGGCAAAGCTGCGGGGAGCGAATTTCTTGACCGCGAGATACCCCCCGATCATGAGAAATGTCACGAGTCCCAGACCCCCAACGGCGCGCAGCACTGAATAGCTCGAAGCGGGCTCTTCCGCTTTCTCAACTGTGAACATTTGGCTAGACGGTTCGACGATCGAAGTACTACTGTCCTGATTGGCCGGTGGTTTCTGAGCATGGCTCGCGTTTGTTTCGCCAAAGGCGGGCGTCAAGAAAACCACTGCAAGCGTGAGCCGTAGCAACAAGGCCTTCATAACGTCTTCTCCTATGTCAGGGTGTTAAGCTCGGTGAGCCGGATTCCGGTTGAGCCTTCCAGTTCTATCACCTCGCCGAAGGCAACGAGCCGATCGTTGATCAGAACATCAACGTCTTTGCCCGCTGATTTCGGCAAATCCACAACGGAATTTGGCTGCAGTTGCAGGATATCGCGAACCTTCATGCTCCGGTTGCTGAGTTGGATGGTGACTTTCATTGGAAGATCCAAGAAATGGTGCACTTCCTCCCTCGCTTTTTCATAGGAGGACAGCTCGTTTGTGTTTTGAGTTTCAGACATGATGCACTACCGTCCAGAGATTAGAGTTGTACGACAAAATCGACGATAAATACTTCCAATACCTTCATTTGAGGAGAAACAGCGTTCACACGCGCACGAATTTCCTGGCGTAGTTTGTCTTTGCCCTGAGGGGTCAGGATCTGTTCAGAGGTTTTTGAGCTCAGCAGCGAGATAATGGAATCGCGCATTGCGGCTATGGCTACGGTAGACTTTTCCTTCCCGCTGAGTTCTTCGGCAAGGCCCAGCTGGAAGGTGCCCTTCACAAACCGGCTTTCGTCCCTATCTGCGAGGTTTACAATAAACGGCTCTAACGCAAGCGTCGCCTTGACCTGCTCCATTTTTGATTTTTCGGTGTGCGCCGCTGTTGTGTCCGCGCTTGCCTTGCCCGTCCCTCTGAAGTGAGGGATAGCCCAGAATGCAGCTCCGCCAGCCATCAGCACCAGAACGGCAGCCCCAATCAAGATCCAGCGTTTCCCTGACGTTGTCGCAGGCTCCGCTTCCAATTTGCTTTCGACGATCGGCTTGCTTTCGGTCTTTTGCTTTGCATCAACCTTTTGTTTTTTTGGTATCTTAGGCGCCATGATCGACCATTCCTCCGTTGCCCAGGTCAACTCTCAGGAACTTTGTTAATGCAACTCACATGCCAACGGCTAGACAGGCAAAAGCCCGAACCATCGAAGCCCCCATTTTTCCGCCAGTTGGGAGAGCCGTGAATGCTCAAGCTGGAAGCCAACAGCTTCGAAACTGGAAGCGCCGGCGGCCAACACCGCAAGTAGGACCTAACCTGTTTTGATTGAATAAATTACTGACGCCCGTAAGGGGGACAGCAGGATTGATGCCGCGAGTGTACGGTTGGCGGCCGGCCCTTAGGATTCGGCAGGGGCAAAATAGCGTGCATCTGGGGAAGAATGCAGGTCTCTCGGCAGGAGCGGCCCTTCGACTTCAGGCGTTCTATGTGTCAAACCTGTTATCCTGCTTTGACAAATTCCTGACTCGCTGGTTCAGTCATTTCGTTTTGATCGGCGAAGCAAATTCGGTTTTTGCCCTCTTTTTTAGCGCGGTACAGCGCACTATCCGCCAGCCGAATCACCTGCTCAGAATTCAGGTTGCCAAATTCCGAGCAGCATGCAACGCCGATGCTCACAGTCAGCCGCACCGTGGTCGTTGGGATGACAAAGTCATGCGACAGGAATGCCGCTCGCAGGTTCTCGGAAGCACGAAATGCGCCAGCGCTATTAGTTCTAGGGAGCAGTACTGTAAATTCCTCCCCGCCATACCTTGCCTTGAAGTCCGTTGCCCGAAGAGAATTCTGCAGCAAGTCGCCGATCTGCCGCAGGACTTGGTCTCCAGCCTGGTGCCCATACGTATCGTTGATCTGCTTGAAATCATCGACATCAATCATTAGGCAGCCCAGGATCTCTCCGTAGCGCCTTGCCCGCGCGACCTCCATATCGAGCTGTTCGAACAACCGGCGTTTATTAAACAAGCCGGTCGCATCATCCGTGTGGGCCAATTGCTGAAGCTTTTCAGTCAATTGCGTCAGGCGACGGTCGTGGTCTCTCAAGCGGGCGTTGGCGGCAGCCAATTCCCGCCGGGTCAGAATATCTTCAAGGATAGACGATAGATGCGAAGCTACGAGCAAGCCCAAGCGATACTCTATCTCATCGAATCGGTTCGGCTGATTCGAAACCATTTCCAAACAGCCGACGACTCTCTTCATGGCCGAAAATGGCAGGACCAAAATGGACTTCGCAGACGAATCCACGGCGGCACGTGAAAACTTGCTAATCTTCCGGGGGCAATGCGCATCGGGAATCCAAAGCGGGGTCTTGGATTTCATGACACTCACGGCGATTCCGCCGTTCAACAAAGCTATGGTTCTATCGGTTGCAGATCCAGGTCCCGAAAGCTGTATTTTCCGATATTTTGCGCCGTCCAAAATGCGAAGCCGCACAGAATCTTCAGGAAGGTATTCCCCAAAATATGCCGCCAGGAAATGCATAGCACCATCGACATCCCCTGCGGCTTTCATGGATTCTGAAAGCTCGTTGATTGCCAGCAGCCGGCGGTAGAGTTCTTCAACCTTCTCTTGAGGGGGAACGATTTGGCGCAGCAAATCGTAAACATTTCTGGTGTGAGTAATGGGCGTAGCTGCAAGCGCCATAACATTCCCTCCCAATGAAAAACCTGCCGGCTCCGCATTCGCGGGCTATGGATCGAGCTAGTTAACTCCTGACATTCTCACCAGTACTATTGTATTAGGTTCAAAGTATCCTGATCCAGTTGGTCGCTCGTCGTAATTACCTTGGAATTCGCCTCGTATGCGCGCTGAGCCACAATCAGGTTCACGAATTCTGTGGCCATATCGACGTTGGATTCCTCCAGCCCGTCTCCTTCAATAGAGCCGCGGCCGCCGGTGCCTGCGGCACCGATCGAGGGATCTCCGGAGCTTGGGGTCGCCACAAAAGTGCTGCCCTGGTAACTCTGAAGACCTTGCTCATTCGGAAAATCAGCAAGCGCAAGCTGGGCAAGAGGAATGGATGTGCCGCTTGCGGTCAGGCCGTTGATGGTGCCCGTGCTGTCAATGCTTATGCCCGCCAGGGTGCTCGCTGCATACCCGTCCTGTGACGTCGAAGACACAGCGGAAGCGCTGGCATAGTTGGTAATGGTGGGTGAACCAGTGGCGCTCAAGAGATTAAAGTTAACCGTCATATCCGGTGCACCATCAGACAGGCCCGAAATTGACAGGGTTGGATTTGAAGCAGGGGAAGTCAGCACACCGTTGGTGAATTCTAGATTGCCGGACCCTATGGAAACGGGGGCAGCACTGGCAGCCCCGCCGGTATCCTGAGCCGGGATGGTGGCCGTCCAAGACCAAGCTCCTGGTCCTGTCATTGTGAAATCAACGGTGACCGTGTGTGCCTCTCCCAGGCTGTCATAGATTTGGACTGAGGAGGAGTACGAGTAATTATCCGCCTGCGAAGCATCCAAGTTAGCGGTCATGCTCAAGTTCGTTGTAGCAGTTGCGGGAAGGAGTTGTCCTTCGTTGATCTGAATTGGAGTGAGGGCACCGGTACTATCGATGGTCCCATCGTCGGCCATATAGCCCATCAACTGGAATCCATCCGAGCTGACAAGATTTCCGTCCGCGTTGAATTCAAACTGACCTGACCGCGTGTAGCCCGTGCCGCCATTTGTGGAAACGACGAAATACCCGTTGCCATTGATGGCAGCGTCTGTCGAGACACCGGTAGAGTTGAAAGTGCCCTGGGAGCAGTTGCGCTCGATTCCGGTTAAGCTGCTGCCGAGCCCAACCGTCATCGGATCCCCGGTGGCGCTGGTGCCCAGACTACCTCCGAGCAACTCTGCGAAATCGGCTGTGCTGGATTTAAAAGCGGTTGTGTTCATATTGGCAAGGTTGTTGCCAATGGTGTTGATTGCCACGCCGTTGTTGGTTAGTCCGGTCAAAGCGGTGTAGAGGGAAGTTGACGCCATAAGCATTCTCCTAATCCGGAAAACCCGGAATCAAATGAGTTATGAGTTACGAATTCTGGTGCCGTTTCCAGCCTCGGCCAAGGCACAATCCGTGGGTGCATCGACATCTCCAAAACGATTTGGGATATCTGAACATTGGATTTGACGGAAGCTTGTTTTGCATTCCTGAATCCACCACTGTCTCTCTTCTCCTTGTTTAGTTGCACCCGCAAGCTTGGTAACAGCTTTATGAAGTTCCCTTCGCAGATGAAGTTCCATTCGCAGATGAAGTTCCATTCGCAGATGAAGTTCCATTCGCAAGTGAAGTTCCATCCGCAAGCGCGGTAACAGCGGTATTGATCGAAATCAGCTGTTGCAGGGAACTGAATGTAGCCAGCTGTGTGACAAAATCCTGATTATCGATAGGATTCAGAGGATCTTGGTTCTGGAGCTGCGCAACGAGGAGTTGGAGAAATTCACTTGTGTCGACTGTCGCGGCTGAAGCGGAACTCGTGCTCGTGCTCGATGTACCCGAGGCAGTCGGATCCGTGAATAAACCACTCAAACTGTTAACAGTGCTCATCTGCGATTCCTCTCTTCCGACTTCTCAAAACGGCTGTTGATTTGATTTCTGGTGCCGAATCTTTCATTTTTTCACCACGCATAAACTAAAACCCATCGACTTCGCAATGTGGGATGCATGAACTATGCCAAATCGATACGCATGAAATCGGCATCCGTTAATTCCTTTTTTGGGAGCACTTTACTGACTTTGCTCCTATGCTTCATAACTGGGGATACCGTGTAAAAATTGCCTATAGGAAATTTAGGCAACAGTGTGGAACCTGTTGTTGGGATTCAGGGCCAGCCAGGAAGTAGCATCCAGGACCACCTCATCCAAAGGATTCGTAGGAGATGAGCCCGGCTTTCCTAAGGAGGACTTTGGTGCTCTGCCGTCTTGTCCGGATCCCGTGTGGCCGTACTGGGCCGAGAAGTCCGAAGAAGACTGGGAGGAGAGTGCATCCTGGACGATAATGTGGATCCGGTCGATCTTCAAACCCAGGTCCTGCAGAGTCTGCTGCAAGACCTGCAGGTTATTTTCGAGATAGGATTTAACTGCGTTGGATTCCGTACTGATTCGCGCCGACAATCCGTTGTTCGTGTTTTCGGCACTGATTTCAAGATGGCCAAGGCTATCCGGCATGAGCTGGATACGAATCTCTCCCTTCCCGTCCCGCACCTGCATGCTTATTTGTTCCGCAAGCTGAGGAATGATTTCCGGTGCCTGCGAGGTCGAGGATTGTGCGGGCGGACTGCCTGCGGCCGGCGCTGATTCTCCGCTCTGGGCGAGGCTTGGCGCAAAGACTGATTGCGCCGGGGATAGGCGATCTGCAGCAGAAGACTCCGGCTGGACGGGATCTAATTGCCGGAGGTCCGGTTTAGCTTGTGCCGACAGCCAGGAACCGGCCGGGTATCCTGCCTGATTCTGAGCCGCAGAGGCACTCCCCGTGTCCGCACTCTTTATCGATGCCTGCACGGCATTCGACGAACTTTTCAAAGGGATCGCCGAAGAAATATCATTTTCCGAGTCAGGATCCTCAGGCGCCAAAGCATCATCTGCGAGACTGCGCTCCCGCATACCGTAAAGCCCTTGGGATTGGTGGGGTATTTCCAGGGACGCCTCGGAATTTCCAGAGGTAAGAACATCTAAATTCGATTGCGCGCTTGGCACCGTATCCGGTTGCGTCGTCGACGGAGCGGCTTCATTGTCGTCATTCACCTGATCTGACGACGATCGGGCACCATCCTGCTGCTTTTCCGGGGCAACTTTTTGCAAGCCTTTTAAAAAGGTCGATGGAGAAACACTGTTTTCCGGTTCAGCGTTCTCAAGTGCCATAGCATCATCTGCGCGGCCGCGCTCCCGCATGCCGTAGATCCCTTGGGGTTGGCCTGGCATTTCCCGGGACACCTCGGAATTTCCAGAGGTAAGAACATCTAAATTCGATTGCGCGCTTGGCACCGTATCCGGCTGCGTCGTCGACAGAGCGGCCTCATCGTCGTCATTCACCTGGTCTGTGAACGATCGGGCGCCATCCTGCTGCTTTTCCGGGACGGCTTTTTGCAAGCCTTTTAAAAAGGTCGATGGAGAAACACTATTTCCCGATTCAGCATTCTCAAGTGCCATAGCATCATCCGCGGGACCCCGCGCCCGCATACCGTAGATCCCTTGGGGTTGGCCTGGCATTTCCCGGGATACTTCAGAATTTCCAGAGGTAAGAACATCTAAATTCGATTGCGCACTTTGCACCGTATCCGGCGGCGTCGTCGACAGAGCGGCTTCACTGCCGGCAGTAACCTGACCTGACAACGATCGGGAACCATCCTGCAGATTTTCCGGGACGGGTTTTTGCAAGCCTTTTAAAAATGTCGACGGAGAAACACTATTCCCCGATTCAGCATTCTCAAGTGCCATAGCATCATCTGCGGGACCGCGCGCCCGCATACCGTAGATCCGTTGGGTTTGGCCTGGTATTTCCTGGGATACCTGAGAATTTCCCGGAGTGAGAAAAACGAAATTCAATTGTGCGCTTTGCACCGTGTCCGGCTGTGTCGTCGACAGAGCGGTCTTGTTGCCGGCATTGTCGCTTTTCAGGCCCACCCTGTCGGGATCCTGGTTTGAATCGGACATTGATCTTACAGGGATCGAGATAGGCATTTCTGAATACATGCCAGCTATATTGGCATTTTTAAATGCCCCGGCTGGAAACCGCGTGTAGGCGGCTCCGATCGTTTTACCCTGATTCACTGTGGCAGATTCATTACTGACCGCATTCTGCGACTGCAGAATCCCTTCGGGCTGGGCGCTTGGAGCCAAGGTGATGACGGATTGCGGATTGTCGACGGCGGCTGTCGAATCAACAGGAAACTGAGTGGAAGAAACAAGTTTGGCCTCTTTCTTTGCGCCTTCTTGGATTTGAGCCGGATTCGATTCGACAGCTATCGATGGCGCCCTGGCGCCCGATTTCCCGGCAATTCGCGGAGAGGACTGTGTCTCCGGAGCGTCGGCACCGCCTCCGTAAGAGACTTTAAACAGCCCGGACATAGAACCCGGAAAATTTCGAGCCGATGCTTTTTTCATCTGGTGTGTGTGAGGGGAAAGCAAAACGCCATCATTCCGGGTTTTAGGTGAATGGCGGCCGTCCGAACTTGAGTTGGCCGTGGAGGGCCCTTCCTCCTGCCGCACATCGTTGCTCTTTTCGCCCTGATTCAGGATTTGTCCCATCTGCGCAGAAAAGCCATTATCGGCGTCGTCAGCTGAAATTTCGGCGCTTTTTACGCTTGTTTCTCCGGCAGGCTGAAGCAGGTTCGTCGAAAGATTTACTTGCATGATATTATCGCAATCTCCTATGCGCTACGTTCACGTTTTTCGGCGCCTTCCAAATTCTGAATTTCAGCTGAGTTCTGTTCCCCTGGCTCCGCTTTTGAGTAGCGTGTGACCACCAGATCATCAATTTCCTTCTGCTCCCGCCTGCCCAGCTCCACAAAAAATTCCTTTTCCTTTTTTTCTTTCATGGAGGCAAGAGTCTTTCGGTTCTTCGAGGCTTTTATGACAACCTCCTTTTGCGCCTCGATTGCGGATTTCAGCTGCGCCAAACGCTTGTCGCTCTCGCCAATCTCGCGCGTCAATCGCTTTAGGTAGAGATGAAACCATGTCAGCTCCTGATCCGTGGACTTGTTTGCACACAGCGCGACCATGTTATGCATTGTTTCCAGAAGCTTTGCCGCAGCCCCTTTTCGGATATTGTCTTCGATCTGATGGTTATAGGTCAGGCGGTGCAATTCGTCGCGTTCCCGCTCCTCAATGCTCTCCCTGTACCGCAACAGTGTTTCCAGGCTATAGATGAATGTCCGCAATCTCTTAATCCTTCGCTATTTCTTCGATTCCCGTGAATGCGCTATCCAGTCTGATACGTTCATTGCTTTTTTGGACAAGATACGCGTTGATTGAGTCAATCTTTTTCAGAGCCAGATCTATCTTCGGATTGCTTCCCTTCGCATACGCGCCGATGTTGAGCATGTCTTCGGCCTTACGGTGCGTGGAAAGCCATTCCCTGATATTCCCGGCCTTGTGCAGGTATTCCTGTGACACGAGATCCGGCATGAGACGGCTGACGCTGGACAAAACATCGATGCACGGATAGTGATTCCTCCAGGCAAGCTCACGGCTTAAAACAATGTGGCCATCGAGGAGGGAGCGGACGGCATCGGCGATCGGCTCGCTCATGTCGTCCCCTTCGACCAGCACCGTATAAAATCCGGTAATGCTTCCGCCGGAGACATAGTTGCCCGCTCTTTCAAGAAGCCGCGGCAGCAGAGCGAAAACCGAAGGAGTATAGCCTTTGGATGATGGGGGTTCCCCTGCCGCCAGACCTACCTCGCGTTGCGCCATGGCAAAGCGTGTGATGGAGTCCATGACAAGGAGAACGTCCTTCCTGAGGTCGCGGAAATACTCGGCAATTGTCGTGGCGACCAGTGCGGCGCGAATGCGCAGCAGGGGAGGCTGCTCGGAGGTCGAAACGACTACTACCGAGCGCTTCAGTCCTTCCTCGCCCAGGTCTTTTTCGATAAAGCCGCGAACTTCACGCCCTCGTTCTCCCACGAGACTGATGACGTTTACATTCGCCGATGTGTACCGGGCCATCATTCCCAGCAGGGTGCTCTTCCCCACACCACTGCCGCCGAAAATGCCGATGCGCTGGCCTTTGCCGCACGTCAACAGTCCATCAATCGCGCGGATACCTGTGCCGATTGTTTCTTCGATATTTTTGCGTTCGAGAGGATTTGTTTCCGCAGACTGGATCGGATACTCCTGGGTACCCTCGATTGGGCCTTTCCCGTCGATAGGCTCTCCCATGGCATTTACGACTCTGCCGAGGAGCGAGGGGCCTACCCGCACCGATGCCTTTCTCCTTCGGCAGATGACCTTATCGCCCAGCTGCACGCCGTGCACTTTGTAGAGAGGCATGGAAATCACATAGTTGTCTCTGAATCCGACCACTTCCGCAGGAATATCTCCTTCCGGACGATCCGTTCCAGTAATGTCGCACAACTCGCCGACCGACACCGGGGGACCCAGGGATTCCACCACGAGACCGACCGCCCGCTTAACGGATCCAATTGTCTTGATAGGATCCATGGCGTTCAGCTTTTTAAAGTAGCTATTCAGGTTGAACTCAGAGCCGCCCATGCTAATTCACGCCTTCGAAAAACGAATGCTCCACTTCACGGAATTCTTCTTCAATCCGTGCGTCGATATCTCCGCAAACCGTCTGGATAAGACACCCTCCGCGCTCAATGGATTTGTCCGCCAGCAGGGCGATATCCCTCCCTTCGGATTGAGAGAGGTCCGCCCGCCGCTCAAGCAGATAGCCGTGGTCCTCGGGATTGAGACAAATGGTGACTGCAGATTTTCCGGAAACACGGCTGAGCGCCACGCGAACCAGCGTTTGCACGATATCGCGATCGACGCGAATTTCCCTATGGACGATTTTTTTGGCGACCGCGAGCGCCAACTTGACTACTTCACGCTCCACTTGAGAATAAAGCGAAGACCGGAGCCTTTGAATTTCGCCGATGGATTCCACATAGCGCTTCATTGCAGCTTCCAGCTTCTTCTCGACGGCTTCCGCCGCGGTTTTTTCCCCGTGCAGCAAACCTTTTTGATACGCCGCTCGTTCCAGCGCGGCCAAATCCGGAACTGGATCCAACGTTTCGGCCACGATGGGTGCTCTGCCCGGCGCAGCCGTCGAAACCGACGGCAGATCCATCCATTCTGGTTGCGCCGACATCTGCGTCACATCAAATGCGTCTTCGGAAAAGGAAAATTGCTGAACAATGGAAGCGCGCGCCGTTCCCGGCTTTATGATTGTTGTCGCCATTTAGATATGAACCGTTGAAGACTGACGATCGACGGGCAATGTTCGCGAAGGCACGCCCTCAACCGAAAATCGGAAGTTAGTTGATGTATTCATCCCCGCCACCCTTGAGCTTGATGACACCGGTTTGGTCGAGTTCGCGGATAACGGTGACGATCTGCTGCTGGGCGATCTCAACGTCTCTGATTTTTACCGGGCCAAGCACCTCCATGTCCTCACGCATCATTTCCACGGCACGAGTGGACATGTTTTTGAAGAATTGATTCCGCAATTCCTCGCTGGTCCCTTTCAACGCCAAGGTGAGAGCTTTTTTGTCCACCCGCTGCAGGATTTCGCGCATCCCCGGGTCATCGATAAGGAGCACATCGTCAAAAACAAACATGAGGTTCCGGATGCTTAAGGCCAGCTCAGGATTGTCGTTTTCCACGTTTTCCAGAATTGATACAGCGGCCTTCGTTTCCATGCGGTTGATCAGTTCCGCCACGGCACGGACGCCTCCATAGGATTCGCGGCTGAAATCTCCGAGAGATCTCAGTTTTTGTTCCAGTATTGACGTGATCTTGCTGATGACGTCAGGGGATATCTGATCGAGATTCGCCATACGCATGACGACATCGGCCCTGAGGGGCGCTGGCAAGGAACTCAGAAGCGCGGCCGCCTGCGAGGAACGCAGATGCGCCAGGAGGAGGGCGATAGTCTGCGGCTGTTCCGACTGGAGAAACTTGGAGAGCTGCACAGGGTCGGCTTTCTGGAGACTGTCAAAACCCGCAGGGGTGCTTTGAAGAGAAATATTGAGATAGTCCATAAGCTTTTTGGACGATTCCGTTCCGAAGGCTTTGACCAGCAGTCTCTTGGCGAATTCAGGTCCGCCCCTTGCCAAGAATGTTTCTGCCAGGGTCAAACGGTAAAAACCCTCGACTATAGAATCAGCGACCTCCGGGTTGATTTCTCCGAGTCGCGATATCTCCCTGCTGATCTCCTGGATCTCATCCTCCTGCATAAACCGGAAGATTCCGGCACTCGCCTCATCTCCCAGTAAGACCATCAGAATTGCCGCTTTCCGAGCACCTGCCATTTGGGGCTGGTCCACGTCTAAATCCTCTCTCGCAGCATGGTGCGAATTAGCTGAGACACCACCTCAGGATCTTTCCTTGCCTTATCCACAAGCCTTTTTTTCATCACCGCGATCTTTCGGCCACCGACATCGGTCATGTGCGCCTCCTTCATCAATTCCCGCTCAATCTGCTCGTCGCTGGCTGATTCCAGCGACGGGCTGTCTTCAGACACGCCGGATCCCGCCGCAAGCAAGGATGAGGTTTGCATCGAAGCAGTCGGCGCAGCGATCTCCTCAGCGCCGGAAGTGCCGAGCAGCGCGTTTCCCGTACTCTCGGAAGCTGCCTCCAACGCATTCCCTTCCGTCCCAGGCCCCAAGGCGGCATACGACAGCGCTTGAAAAGCCTTCTTGCGAACAGGTCGCAGAATCATGAAATAAACGAGGAGAAACAGGATGAGGAGGGAGCCGTATTTCATGGCCGGTATCAGGATCACCTGACGTTTGAGATACCATGGAACGGCCGGAACCGGCTCGTAGGGCTTGGATTCTGTGTAGAACGGCACATTGGCAATGCTGACGACATCTCCGCGCTTTTCGTCATAGCCGACGGCCGCCTGCACAAGCTGGCGATACGAATCAATCTCCTGTTGAGAACGGGGCTCCTGACGCTCAACGGTTTTCCCGTCCTCTGTTTTGCTGACAACCGTTTTGTGATCCAGAATCACAGCCAGCGATAATCGACGAACTGTCCCTTTCGGCTGTATGGTGTGACGCACCAGTTTGTTCACTTCATAGTTGGTCACTTCATTCTGTCGCACATGTTCCAGGGCGGAACCGGAATTCTGTGCGGTGCTTGTTCCCAGATTGGATTGCGTCCCCGGAATGCCGGATGCGCCTCCGGCACTGCCCGAGCGTTCCTCGCTCTTCTGCTGACTTAGGACGATCGGAGGATTCGGATTGTAGGTTTCTTCGGTCTGCTCCATGGAGTTGAAGTCCAGGTTGATGGATGCATTGGCGTGCACCTTGCCGCTTCCCACTAACGGTTCGAGAATCGAAACCACCTTAGCGGTCATTTCCTTCTCCAGCTGCTCCCGGACACCGGATTCCATATCCGCGCGTGCCGCTTCCCCTGATTCCGCGGACTGGGAAAGGAGGTTCCCTTTCTCGTCCACAATTGAAACGTTGTATGCGTGCAGACCTGGCACGGCGCCGGACACGATGCCTTTGATGCCCACAACGCTGGACTTGGATAGCTCCGCACCTTTTTTCATGGTGACAACAACACTCGCTTTGGCATTCTCCTCTTTATCCTCGAAAATCGAGTCCTTCTTCAGAACGAGATGAACCCTGGCCTCGGATATTTCCGAAAGGCTGCAAATCGTGCGCGCCAGCTCTCCCTCAAGTGCGCGCTGAAGGTTGACCTGCTCGGTGAAATCAGTCATACCGAATTGGTTTTTGTCGAAAATTTCAAACCCAATCCGGCCGCTCTGGGCAAGGCCGGATCCCGAGATCTCAAGCCGCAATTTGTCGATTTCCGTTTGGGGGGCCGCCACCAGAATCGACGTCCCCTGAACGATATAGTCTTTTTTCTCTTCCTTGAGTTTTGCGGCGATTGCCTGTGCATCCTCCGAATTCAAATCTCGGTAGAGAGCCGTATACTCAACTCGATTCATGAAGTACACGACGGAGCCAATCAAGACGAGACCGAGAAAGGCGAAGAAGATGATCGTTAACCGCTGATTCCACAAAAGGCGGGACCACATTTCGAGAAGTTGATTCAAAAAGTTGGGCCGATTACCGGGCATTTGGGTGACTCCACTCAAGCGCGGGCTAGACGCTGTCGCTTGTTAAACACCGATCACATCTGCATGTTCATGATTTGCTGATACGCCTGCACGATCTTGTTGCGGACCTGCATCATCATCTGAAATGAAAGATCCGCCTTCTGCATCGCGATGACTGCGGTATGCAGGTCCTGCGAATCACCGGCCATGAACTTCTGGATTTCCTGATCCGATTGCTTCTGAAGCTCGTTGGCGGTGGAAATCGCGTCTTTCAGGATTTCTCCGAACCCTGTGCTGCTATTGTCTTCTGCAAGACTCTGCGAGCTTGGGATCTCGGGGACTTGTAGATTAGGATCTAGCGGACCAATGCTGATTTGTTCCATTAGGCGTCCTTTATCGGAGTATTTCCAGCGTTTTTTGTTGCATCTCCTTGACCATATTCACCGCCTGGAGATTGGCCTCATAGGACCGAGTGGCGGAAAGCACGTTCGTCATCTCTTCCATAGCATTGACATTCGGATAGGAAACGTACCCGTCCTTGTCTGCATGCGGGTGATTCGGCTCATAGCGCTTGATCGGATCGCTCATATCCGTCACAACCTTGGAGACTTCAACCCCCTGGACGGCATCCTCAAGCGCCATGCCAAATGATGTTTCTGGACTGGTCGCCGTGAAAAGAACATCTTTGCGCCGGTAGGGTTCCGTTCCGGCGGGTTGGGTTGTATTGGCGTTCACAAGGTTGCTGACAAGTACTTCCAGCCTCCTGCGCTGCGCTGTGAGCCCCGATGCGCCAACTTCAATTGCAGTCATTAAGCTCATTGGGTTGTTCCTTCATTGATGGCGGTGGCGATCATGCCAAATTTGCTCCGAACCATTTGCGTAATCAAAGAGTAGGCAAAAGATGTCTCGCTGAGTTTCAACATTTCCGTGTCAAGATCCACGTTGTTCTGGTCCTGCCTGGAAGGCAAACCCTGCACTTCAAAAACTTGCGTCTGCGGGAATACCTGAATCATGCCCTGGCTATGCTCCGGGTGCGTGGTCTGCATCTTGACAGAATTTTCCGAAAGCAGATCCTGCATCGTGGCGTGAAAGGAAATGTCCTTGCTTTTGTACCCGGGAGTATCAATGTTGGCCAGATTCGAGGTGACAATCTGCTGACGCTGAGAGAGCCTTGTCATGTAGGCTTCCATGGCATCAAGGGTCTGGTTTTGAAAAAGGTCCAGTGTCATAATTTTTCGCCCGGGCTCCTCGGGTTGAGGCGGCCCTATAAAAAAGCAAATTGCGTGCCACTCGTTTTCCCAAATGGCACCACAACCACGGCGACGCGCCTGAAAATCCGCGAACCAGCTACATTCCTGGCTTTAAGCATCGAGACGTCATTGTTCGTCGCCATGTATTAGACCGGCATAGGCAAACACTCCATCACAAGGAAGCCTGGGATGGGGCAGATTTTGCCTGCCTGTCCTGAAGACCGAATTCATTCAGCTTGTTCCTAAGGGTGCGCAGGCTGATCCCCAGGCATTTGGCAGCCCGAGTTCTGTTCCCTCCAGTGTCTTCCAGTGTCCGGCGAATCAGTTGTCGCTCCATGTCACGCATGGTAACCCCGGCAGAAAAGTCGAGCTCGGCATGTCTGATCTCCTGCGAAGCAACCGGGAGCGGGACAGGAGATTCCGAGAGTAGGAGGTCTTCGGAGTTGATGACGGCCCCCCCGCGTAAAGTCAACGCACGCTGAATCATGTTTTCGAGCTCGCGCACGTTGCCCGGCCAATCATGGCGGATCAGCCTTTCAAGAACGTCGTCGCTCACGCGGACATCCGCTTGTTCCGAGCCTCTCCCATAACGCCGGCAAAAGAAGTCCACGAGCAACGGAATATCCTCGCGCCTCTCCCGCAGCGGCGGAATAACCAGGCGTACGACATTGAGTCTGTAGTACAGGTCCTCCCTGAACTCTTCGCTCCGAACCAGCGACTGCAAATCTCTATTGGTTGTTGCAATTACGCGGACATCAATTTCAACCGGCTCTTTCCCTCCGATACGGTCGACCTCCTTTTCCTGGAGGACTCGAAGAAGTTTCGCCTGAAGAATAGGCGCCATTTCGCCTATTTCGTCCAGGAGCAAGGTTCCATGGTTTGCGAGTTCGAACTTTCCCGGTTTCGAGGCGTTGGCTCCGGTAAAGGCTCCCTTCTCAAATCCGAACAGCTCACTTTCCAGCAAACTCTCCGGCAGGGCTGCGCAGTTGACTGCAACTAAAGCATTTGAACACCGCGGGCTCTTCAGGTGGATCATGCGCGCCAGAAGTTCCTTGCCTGTACCGCTTTCAGCCTCTATCAATACGGTGGCATTGCTAACCGCAGCCTGAGCGGCCATTGCGAGAGTGCGGGAAAACCTGGGATCTTGCGTGATGATCGCATGCGATGCTTTTTCGTTTTTCCTTGGAGCGGAGTCCAAAGCTTTGCGCACGACACTTTCCAGAGATTCCGAAGAAAAGGGCTTTAGGAGGTAGTCATAGGCCCCATCTCTCATCGCTTCAACAGCATTCTGGACCGTCCCGTACGCAGTCAGCAGAATCACGGGCGTTTGCGGAGCCAGGTTTCTGACTTTGCGAAGCAGGTCGAGCCCGCTTACTTCCGGCATCCGCACATCCGTAATGACAAGCTTGTAATACCTTTCTTTCAGCTTTCTTAAGGCCTCTATGCCGCTTCCCGCAGTCGTAATCGAGTAGCCGCGGCGGCGAAGAGTCTCATTGATCGCGATTAGCATCTGTGGTTCGTCGTCTACAACCAGAAGCTCTTCCTGCATGCTCTATCCCTTTTCCGGTACGTTTTTAAGGGCAATGGTGAAGGTAGTGCCCTGGTTCACTTCGCTTTTCACACTGATGCACCCAGAGTGCCTCTCCACTATCTGGTGAACGACCGAGAGGCCCAGCCCAGTCCCCTTTTTGTTGGTCGTGAAAAACGGATCGAATATGCGGCCAAGGTTTTCAGGCGGGATGCCGATCCCTGTATCCTGAATCTGCAATTCCAAGCCCGGCGTAGGACGGTCTCCCCCGCTGAAATCCACCGAACGCGTACCGATCGTCAGCGATCCGCGGGACGGCATGGCCTTCATTGCGTTGAAAATTAAGTTCAGCAGCATTTGCTTGATCATTTCAGGGTCCGCGACGATCAGGGGATTATCCGCAGCCAGTGCTGTCTTTACCTCTGCTTCCCGCTGGCTCATAATTGGGTCCGTAAACCGCAAGATCTCCTGAATAATGCTGTGCAGGTCGACTGTGCAAAAAACGGGCGAGATGGGGTTGGCAAAGTGAAGCATGTTCGACACGATCGTATTCAACGACCGAGTCCCGATTCTGATATTTTCAGCCCAGCGCTTCGAATCCCCGGACAAATCCTGCACCAGGAGTGAAGCAAACAGCTCGACGCTCCCCAGGGGGTTCCTGATCTCGTGCGCGAGTTCGACGGCCATTTCTCCCATTGCCGATAACCGTTCAATTCGTTTGTTCTCTTCCTGGAGGGCCTTGACTTCGGTGACGTCCCGGATGATATGAAGCGTACCGATCGGGTTGCCGCACGCATCGGCCAATGGAGTCCCAGATGTAGCGAGTATTCTTTGTCTGTGGCCATTTTGAACGGATATCTCTACTTCTTCCTTACCTCCACCGTTGGCAGCCGATGCGCTCAGATAACTGCGCATTTCCGTGCTGAGAAAAGACTGGGAACCGCTTTCTATGTGGATTGAATTGGAGTGCGATTGCTCCAAAACTTCCGAGGCCATAGGATTGCACAGCGTCAAGTTCCCACCGGGATCGAGAACAAAAACACCGCAAGGCAGCCGTTCCAGAATAGTCTTGAGATAACTCTGGACCTCCACTTTTTCCCGCAGGCTACGCTCCAACTCAAGGTGTTTGGTCTCCAGTTCCTCCGTAAGCCGCTGCACACGCGCCTGAAGCTGGCTGAAAGCCGATTCCAGAGAACTGGAAGCCTGGGTAAACATGTCGAAGGCCTGAAGAAGCAGGCGTTTTTCGCCTTGTTCCTTCTCGGCATCCTCAAGGCGCGGATGGAATACCATTGCTTCATTTTCGCTCCCAATGGTCTCCAGTTCCTGCCCCATAACTCGTCTCCTGTCCCAACCTCAAAAGGTCATACCAACCGTTTCCGATGGATTCCAAGCGGAACTCCACAAAAACGGATAGCAATCCCTATGCCAGGAGCGTTGAATACCGATAGGATCGCATTCAAGTCCTTATTTATCAGCAACATTCGGCGAATAACCTCCGGAGCTCACGCTTGAGTTGTCTCTGTCTTGGACGGGTGAAAGTCAAATCGTTGACATTAAATCGATCGGAGGTTTGACGTGTAGTGCCAAATCAGAGTCTTTTGGAAAGGGGGCTCAAGATGAAAATGTTGACAGCACCCTGACGAACACTCCGTTGACAGGTTTAAGTAATATGAGGCGTGCAAACGTTCCTCGGTCGCGATATGCTAATTAACGCCCGTGGCATTACCTAACCACTTTCCTTTAAGAATAAAATGGGATAAAAACGGGATGTCAAATCCTTGTCGTGGATGACGAGGATGGCATGCGGGAATTTGAGCGGATCGCTCTGGAAGGTGCTGTAGGGAATGACCAATGGGGTCTAAAAACTAAAAAAATAAAAGCCGTTGTTCTGAATGCCGATAAGAAATGAGTCGTGAGAAAGGTGAACACTTTTCATGGGCACTTTAGGTGAAATGAAAATTCCATCCAACCTGCTGCAAAAACTTCAATCCTGCCGTACGCTCCCCAGCGTGCCGGGCGTGGTATTGGATGTTCTCGAGCTTAGCCAAGACCCTGA
>Ga0326728_10005221_pt1 | contig 37011 bp, 22 predicted proteins | sample MB3enrmetagenome_FD_207602 | JGI IMG/M metagenome (GOLD analysis project Ga0326728, IMG submission 207602) | Lab enriched peat soil microbial communities from McLean, Ithaca, NY, United States - MB31MN | ecosystem: Environmental > Terrestrial > Soil > Wetlands > Peat | place: USA: New York...
AGAAATGCGCTCGACTCAAAGCTGTCAGGCCGGAGACATAGCGCCCGTTCCAGCGCTGCAACCGCTTCGTCATGCTGGTTAATCGCGCTCAAGGCTCTGCCAAGAAACATGTGGGACCGATAGTAGCCTGAATCGAGCTCGATGCTTTCTCTGATTCTCCGGATTCCCAGGTCAAATTGACCGCCGTGCACGTAGGCCAATCCAAGATAAAGATTGACGGTGGGCGAGAGTGGCTCCAGTTCTCGCGCGCGTTGCATCGACGCGAGTGATTCCTGATGGCGCCCGTTCACTGATAGGAAAAGCGACTGCCAAATGAGCGCGGTTATCTGGCTCGGATCGAGCGCCAGCGCCGCCTGGAACTCGACACCCGCGCCGTCCCAGTCCCAGTCGTACCAGCTCTTGATGAGACCCAGCGTGCAATGCGCCTCGGCCAGTGTTTCATCCAGATCCAACGCCCTTTGCAGATGTTTACGCGATTCTGCGACTGCCTCGAGAGGTTTCATCGTTCCCACGCGCGAGGATCCCATCTGCGCGTAGCAATCGGCAAGTCCGGCATATGCAGGCGCAAAACCACCATCGATGGCCAGTGCCTCTCTGAAATAGTCCATGCTCCGCCCGATCGCGTCCGCCGTCATCTTGTGCCAGAAAAAACGTCCTTTGAGATACGCATCGTACGCTGCCGACGACTTTGAATACCTTCGCGCGCCCACCGTCACGCTCGGGAAAAGTTCCACCGCCAGGCTTTCACTTACGCGCTGCGTTACCTCTTCCTGCACCGCCAGCAAGTCGTAGGCCTTGCGGTCGAAGGTCTCCGACCACAGCACGCATCGGTCGCGCATATCGTGCAATTGAGCGCTGATGCGCAGCGTATCCCCCGAACGTCGCACCGACCCGCGCAGCAGGTAATCCAGATTCAGCTCTCTCTGCAGCCGATCGAGATGCGCTGCCATTTCCTCGCCGCTCTCGAGCTTCGGAACGGAAGTCACGCGCAGCCTCCCGGGATCGATGCGCGAAAGTGCGGAGATCATGTCTTCCGTCAATCCGGCGGCGAAATAGCTCTCGATCTGGCCGGACAGATCTTCGACGGGAACAACCGCGATCCGCAGTCTCTTGTCATTTCGGGGAATCGCGTCAGCCTCGGCGGCCCCGCTTTTTTCAATCTTTCCAACAAAGCGGTACCCCAGGCGTGGAAGGGTTTCGATATATCTAGGCTTTTCAGCCTGATCGTTCAGCGCCAGCCGGACCTGCCGAATGCAGAAGTTCAGACCCTGCTCGAAGTCGACAAAAGTGTCTTCGCCCCAAATGGCCAGCCGAATCTGCTCCCGCGTCACCAGAGTTCCGCGATGGTTCATCAAGAACGCAAGCACCCGCGCCGGCTGCTGCTGGATCCGGACAGGCGCGCCGTTCCTGCGCAGCTCAAAGGTCTGCTCATTGAGCTCAAATTCACCAAATCGCATGGCTGGCATGGCGGAGAAAGATGGGCCGTTGAAGCTTTGCGCCATTATAGCAAGCGCTTTTTCACCAAAATAGCTTCCGTTCCATTGGCTGCCAGGTCTCGCAAGTTGGCGACTGAGCGAAGGAGTTTCCCTCCGGAGGCTCTCCCCGAATTGTTTCGAGACTGGCAGAGAACACAAACTCAATCATCAGCAAAGGCTCTTTTGAGCCCGAGACTGCAAATGGATGTCCGGTCCTGCTGGAATGCAGGGGCCACCAGCCGTGAGGCACTCATGCGCAACAGACGATCCTGATCTGTGAAATGCGCGCTCTCCCGAGCGCGCCCTAAGGCCTCGTGTTTTCTCTTGACAGATGACTAACATGGATGTCGCCAATCCGGAAGTAACGCCCTTTTGGAGTTCCTTCCGGGCTGCCGGTGATTGTAGCCCTGCTCGGCTCGCCCAGGGCACGCTCGGGTTTTCGCACGACGGCGGCGCCTGTCCCGCTCAGTAAGCCGGGTTTTGAAGTTCGTGCTCTGCCCGGAACCAGTCCGGTTCGTGATTGCCGTGGACCTGGCCACGTTCAATCCAAAAGCGGTAAGCCAGGCCGGCAATATCTTCGTGAGAAATGGTTCCCCCGTTTCTTCTTGCGTGGAGGTTCGTCTCTTCCACTTCCGGCTGCAGCTTGGGAGCTGGAGCTACGAGCCAGGCAGGTTCGGGTCCCGAATCGTCCGCCAACAAGACGGCCGGAGATAATTGAGTGGCCACTTCTGTTGCTGAGAATTCGCTATTCGAACCATCCGAAACCGTGACGGGGAACGCGACTGAACCGGATTCAGGAACCAGAAGTTTCAATGGCTCCAGGAGCTTTTCAAGCAGTTCCTTCCTGCGGGTCAATCGCTGTATCTGCGCGTTGATTTCGGCGATTTCATTCGTCGCATGCTCACAAGCAATCTGATAGCAGTTGGTAGACATTACCCTCAGCCTTCATGTGGTACTGGAGCTTCAGGTGCAGCGGCCTCATGCGATGCGGCGAGTTCCTCGACAGGATTCAAATTTGAAATTAATGGCGTTAAAACGTCTACCAGCTTTTCAATCAGCTCTTTCCGAAGACGCAACCTCTCGAACTCGCGGGTGATCCAAGTGAGATCGTTTTTGGCCTGCTCTAAAGCGCTTTCATAGACCGTGACGGACATGTTCTCACACCTCAAAAAGAACAGTACCACCGAGCAGACACACCTCCGGCTGACGTTCGTTTAATTGACAATGAATAAGCTCTCCGTTCACCGAATGCGTTGACCTGAAGTCATCAACAGAACCCCTTTCATTCCAGCACTTGGTGATGCTTGAGAACTGAATAGAGACGAAGGCCGGTTCCACCTGGCCTCGCTCAAGATCTCCCAGAGAGTAAAAGTTAGAGAATCCTACCGGCCTTCGCGGTTATACCCGCAAAACCTCCGCCAGCGCCGGTCGATATCTTGCTCAATTTAGAGTTAACTATCTGAATCATAGATCCCATATGTAACTCGCACAGTACTTGAATCCTTACAAATCTTTTATGGGCTAAACACGCTGACCTTAGAAGTAATTCATGCTCGCCTTAGACGTGTTCAGTTTTGATGGTTGTATTGTTGTTCGGCACCCTCAGGCCTGTCACACCCATAAGCCCATCACCATCTTCGAATGCGGATGCTCGCCAACTCCGCTTATTCAACGAGAATACGCGGCGACACTCGCAGCAAGCACTTTGGTCAACGCCACCGAAAAACTCGCTAGGAGGTCTCATCATGCATCAAACCGATACCTTCAACGACATTCATGCGTTTCGTCTAGGCATTCTTCAGCGGATGGAGCAGCGCCAGGCGCAAAATCGGGGCGCGCTCCCGCTTCTATTCAGAAGCGCCTTGCGCATTGCATGCGTACTGTCGGTCGTTGCACTTTGCGCGGTCTCTGCCTTTTCCCAGTCCACCTTCGGCACCATTCTTGGCACAGTGCAGGACAATTCCGGCGCAGTGATCCCCGGAGCGCAGGTCACCGCGCACTCCCTCGATGAAAATGCGGATTTCGTCACAACTTCAAACAGTTCAGGCGACTTTGTCTTCGAAAACCTGAAGGCCGGCCATTACAAAGTCACGGTCAGCAAAGAAGGGTTTGCCGATTCCGTGGTTCCTTCCGCTACGCTCGAGGCCCGCGAGGAACTCCGCCTGCCGATTACGCTGAACGTCACGACAAACGCCACGACAGTGGAGGTAAGCGCCGACGCAGCGCTGATGAATACCGAAAACGGAACGATCAACGATACGATCTCGAACGTAGACGTCTCTCAGTTGCCGATGAACACCCGCTCGGTGTCGAGCAGTCCTCTGGCGGCTCTCGCTGCATCTCCCGAAGTAACGAGGGACTCGGAGGGGGATATCGCGGTCGGCGGCGACACGGCGGCGCAGACCGGCTTTTCGGTGGATGGAATCTCCACGGCCAACGTTCGCTACAACGGTGCGCTGGCGGATACCTATCCATCCCTGGAGAGCATCGACGAGATGAAAGTGACAGCGTTCGACAACAACGCGGAGTTCGCTCAGATGGGCGACGTGACCTTCACCACAAAGAGTGGAACCAATCAACTTCACGGCAGCGGGTTCGAATATTTTCAGAACAGCGCGATGGATGCCACCGTATTGAACTTCCCCGTCAAGGCTCCCCGAACCTTTAACACCTTCGGCGGCAGTTTGGGAGGTCCCGTGACCATACCCAAGCTGTACAACGGGCGCGACAAAACGTTCTTCTTCGCCGACTACGAAGGAAATCGTAAGACGCAGTCTTATCCCGAGGAGCTTCTTGTGCCATCAGCGGCGGACTGGGGTGGCAACCTCAACGATCTCGTGGGGTCCCTGGGAAACGGGCCTGTGATGAACCCGTTCACCGGCGAGCCGTACACAAACAACACCATCCCCACCGGATCGTGCCAGGGCTGCATCAATCCGGTGTCTCTGGCTCTGATGAGTTACTACCCCACGCCCAACGCCAACCTGGGTATCGCGGGCGCTTCTTACAACTATCTTGACCTGGTGCCGGACCCCTCGAACTCCAACGGCTTCGACGCCCGCATCGATCAGAATATCAATTCGAAGCAGCAGGTCTACGTCCGCTATAGCTTCAAGAACGTGTTCTATAGCGAGGCCAACAACGCCGGCGTCTATGGCCCCGCCAATGATTTCCTGCCCAATGTTGGGGCCAGCGAGCAAAATCGCAGCATGGTTGCTTCCTACAACTATGTGATCACCCCTTCGCTGGTAAATGAATTCCGTTTCGGCTTCGCCAATTACTACGAGGAAGATTCTTTCCCGATCGAGGGAGCCACGGCCATCTCCGATCTCGGGCTGGACTTCGATCATCCCGTAGGCATCGCCGCGCATCCCACGGCCGATGCCTTCCCGACCTTCATTTTCGCCGACGGCTCCGTAACCACCATCGGGCAGGACAAGGTCGGAAATACCATCTCGCAAAACATGCAATTCACCGACAATGTGACCAAAGTCCTCGGCAAGCACACGCTTCGCTTTGGGTTCGATGCGCGCAGAGAGCATTTCAATGCCCAGATGTACTTCTCGCCCTCTGACGACTTTGGCCAATTCACCTTCAGCGGCTCCTGGACCAATTACTCTTTCGGCGATTTCCTGCTTGGCATGCCGGGCCCGTCTTACTTCGCCGTCATTGGCCCGCAAATGGATGCACGCAGCACCCACTGGGGTGTTTACGGCCAGGACACATGGCAGGTAAACCGGCATCTCACGGCCAATTTCGGTTTGCGGTGGGAGTTTCTGCCGCCGTTTGATGAAAGCAATGGCGATATCGCCACCTATCTCACGAAAGGGAACAACCTGACCGTCGTCGTTCCCAACAAGTTCCCTGGTTTTATCGCAAACAATTCGCTCCTCCAGCAGATCAATACGGGCTTTCTGCAGTCATTCAACGCATGTTCTCTGAACAGTGGATACAATCTGGCGTGTAACAACGTCGAAACGGCGAGCCAGGCAGGGCTTCCTCAAGGCCTTCGGGACTATAACTGGCGTGATTTCGACCCGCGTGTCAGCTTTGCCTGGCGTCCGTTCAACAACGACAAGACGGTCATTCGCGCCGGCTTTGGCATCTATACCATGACCACTCTCGGGCCCATGTCGTTCAACAGCGGCATCATCGCCCTGTCTGACCTGCTCACCTACAACAATGCTTTGCCGGGCTCCTCTGGGTTCTTCCAGTTTCCCGACACCTCCCCTCCGGGCGCAGCGACAGCTTTTGGCGGCGGCGATTTCGAAGAGGCAAACGACCCGCACTGGAAGGATCCTTCGTCGGCGCAATGGAACCTGACCTTGGAACGGGAGCTGACACAAAACACGACGGTCAGGGTGAGCTACACGGGCCAGGGTGCGTACCATCTTCCCATCACCGTAGACAACAACCAAATTCCGGCGAGCACGACACCCTTCAGCCCTACAGAGGTATGTAACAATGCGACGCCCCAAAGCTGCGAACCGGGATGGGCTGACCCGCGCACTCCCTTCCAGAATTGGCTGCTATTGGAGGAGTCGTTCAGCAACGGCACTCAGAGCTATCAGTCAGGCATAGCGGAAGTCACCCATAAAGTCGGCTATGGGCTCACCTTCGGGGCGAATTACACGTTCACGAAAAATCTCAGCGATGCCCAAGGGACCGACGCGCCAACTGCAACCGCGAGCGAGGAGCCCTATGCCGTGGAAATTGGCGACAAGTACCACATAAAGTACGACCGCGGCAACGTGGTGGCGACGCCGCGCCAACGCGCCATGGTCACAGGCACCTACGCTCTTCCGTTTGGAAAGGGGCAAGCTTTTGCGGGACCGGGTTTCCTCGATCCGGTCATCGGAGGCTGGAACCTGAGCACGGTGACGACCATGCAGACCGGTGAGTGGCTCACCCCAACTGAGCCGGCGGCTGACGATCAATCGAACACCAATATGATCGAGCGATCCGAAGGCGGAGCCATTTCACGTCCTGACTGCACAATCGGTAAAGTCTCCTCGACAGGTATCGCTCCAACAGCCTTTTACAAGAGCTTCGCTCTTTCACTTCCGCCCGCGGACGCCGGACGATTCGGCACCTGCGGCCTCGGCAGCCTTGAGGGGCCCGGAATGATCGACGTGGACGCGGGTCTGGCCAAGCGCTTCAATGTTGGCGAGCGGATGCACGTTCGCTTTGAAGCGTCGTTTACCAACGTGATCAACCACACCAACTTCGCGCCGCCGGCGATGAACGTCGGGGAACCTTCCAGCTTTGGCGTTTTGAATACCGCGCTGCTCCAAGGCCAAGGCGGCAATCGGACGGGGCAAGTCGCGGTCAGGGTCGACTTTTAGGGTCCAACAGTCTCCTGAGACCCAACGGCGGCCCGCCCACCTCTCGCGACGAGCCGCCTTCTTTTTCCTGGATGCGCCGGGCGTGCGCCATGGTTCTGAAATTCGAAATGGAGGAAGCGATGCTGCAACGTTACATGGTTCTAGCTCTGTTCGCCGCGAGCGCGCTGGGCTTGGGGAATGCGCAATCCAATGCGCCCACCACACTGAATCAGACCGCCGCCACCAGCGGCAAACAGATGTATCTCAGCTACTGCGCATCATGCCATGGCGTCGACGGCAGGGGCCATGGCCCCGTCGCCTCCTCGCTGAAGATGCTGCCGGCGGATTTAACTTTGCTGAGCAGAAAAAATAACGGGAAATTCCCCGACGCGCATATCGACGCCATCCTGCAGTACGGCCCTCCGATTCCCTCGCACGGCACCGCTGAGATGCCCGTCTGGGGACCCATTCTCGGCAAGCTGGATAAGGCCAACCCGGAGGTGAAACAGATCAGAATCAGCAATCTCACCCAGTACCTGAAATCCATTCAGGCAAACTAGGATCATCAAGAAACCGATTCCACCATGATCGTTCCGGCAGAACACGTTCCAGAGGCATTCCGCATTCCGCAAATCACCGGCTCACAGTCAGCTCGTACCAGGTTGTCACAGTTCCTCCGAGCGGAGTTCTCCACTTGCCGCCGGCCCTTGTGGCCGAAACCGGGGGGCCAATGGGTTGGCCCGATCCGTCAATCGCCTGCAATTGAATCGTGCGCGCAGGCTCCAGGTGCTTCAGGACCAGTGTGCCCACAACTGGTTCGATAAGGGTGGGCGAATCTCCCCAATTCGTTACATCGGTCCCAGCCGAGTTCCAGCGCTGGCCGGTGTTCTCTACGCGTCCCCCTGCAATCAGCAGCATCTTCGAAGACTGTGAGATCGGCTTCGCATCGAGCGAACTGAGCTGTATCGAGCAGAACTTGTTCTCCACTTCGACCTCAAGATTGCTGTCGCCCGCCTCCTGTGCCCGAAGGAAGCCAATCAGCGCCTGTGTCCTCGGCGAATCCACCGTTACCAGACCCGTTTCTGGTAATGAGTGGTACCAGGCCAGTTGACCGGTATCGGAGCGAATGGGATTCGGCCACCCGCCTCCGGCAACAATCTGCCTCGGAGGCGCGTCAAACGACGAGATTCGCACCCTGTGCTCCAGCGGTAGCCAAAGCGGGAAACCAGGAGTGAAATACGGCCGCTCGGTGGATGGCAGCAGCATACTGTCAAACACCTGCTGTCTCGTATAAGAGCGATCTACAGTTTGCTTTGCCTTCTCCACATCGCCGCGGAGGAACAGCAATGCTCCGGCCGCCAGTTCGGGCAATCGCACCGGGTCGAGTGAAATATCGAATGGATCACCAACGTACGGCTTCCATGCCGGGTCTTGCTTGGGCTCGAACGTATACCACATGATCGCGTCCCAATCCTGCATCGATCCGTACGCCGCCAGAATCGGAATGCCCTCGCCCGCGTAGTCGTTGGGAAACGGCTCGTTCACCTCGCTCACCGTATAAGGCTTGCCGGCGAGGGCCGAACGGGAAAGCTCAACAACCGTCGAATTGAATGGATCATCCACCATCGGCGACTTTCGCGCATAATCCCCGGGATGCTCCCAGTAAGTGTGGCCGTCAATAACATCGCTCTCCATGGTCGCCATCAGAACCGGATAGCCGCTGCCGGAATGACTGTGATCGGCAGTCGCAATCACCAGGGACTTCGATCCCAGAGTGTGTTTCAGATAGTCTTCCATCGCGGCGAAGTAATTGCGCTGCGTGTCGTTGTAAAACTCCGCTTCGGCGTGGAGGCGTTCAGGAGGAGCCGTAGCTGCTTGTCCCCGCCAGGACATCAGTGGCACATCGCCTTGGTTTGCTTCCGCCCCCGCCATCTGGCGCAGCGCGGCGATTTGCTCTGGCGTGCGGTGAACGGCAAGCCACCTGTTGTATATGCCCGTCAACTCCTGACCATAGAACGGCGAGGGCGGACGGTAGCCGATGTTGAGCGCGTCTTCGTTGTTGATTTCAATGAGAGCGACTGCGGGATCCTGCGTGTATTCAAGGCCGGTGTAGGGGTTGCGATGCGCCAGCAATTGCTGCGCGTACTCCTTCTGCAACTCGATCATACGTTTGTCGAAGAGGGACGTTCCTTTCGCGCCCTCGCGGAGCTGGTTCGCATCCTCCACGCCGTCGCCCGCCTTGAATGGCCTCCCGACGAGCAGGTTAAAGTCGATGTAGATTCCGCGTTTCTCCAACTCTGCAATGAAAAAATCCTCGCGATCGAACTGGTCCGGGTCCAGGTTGCGTGTGTCCTGGCGTCCGGCTGCGATGAGCCCGCGCGGCGCCTCAAGATCGAGAAACTGAAAGCGCACGCAGTTCACGCCAAACCGCGCAAGCGTGGCCGCCCATAGTGGCGCATCTTCTTTCGAGGGAATCTGTCGCGATCCCTTGCTCCAATCGGTGATATTCACACCCCACAGGCGAATACGCTGGCTGTCGCCGGTCGCCAGGTGGCCGTTCAACACCTGAATAAACCCATGCTTTCCTGCGGGCGCTTCGAGAAGAAACGAAACATCTACAGGTGAATGAGATTCCGCGGCACGGCGATGATCGAGCGAGAATGGGACCATCCCAGGCGTACCCTGCGCTGGAGCGTGATACGGGGCAAGAATCAGAACCGCGGCAAAGACACTAACCAGACTGAAGCGCATGATGGTCCTTTCGGGGAGTATCCAGAAGGGCAATATTTACATCCGGAGGGTTGCAGAACGCTCGCCAGTCTCCGAACATCGGATCGCTGCCAATATACGCCCTCGCCGAAGCCCGAGAATCCTACGAAAGTCGGATTTCAGCGAAAGTGATCCGTGTTTGAATGCTAGGGCGAGAATATCCGCGGCACGACGTGTCCCTTAATCTTTGCGTGGGGATCTATTGCCGGGAATGTTCCGAATCGGAGGGCAGCCCAGTGGAGAATGATGACGAATGGACAGTCCTACACCTCACACGGCGCGAGCTGCTGGCGCAAGCCGCCTGCAGCGCCGCGATTCTTTCCGCGGCCCCCTATTTGAAAGCAATTGAATCGCCGCTTGCCGCAGGCGCTTCGTCGCCGCGTATCACGGAAAGCTTCGATTTTGGGTGGAGGTTTTCCAGAAACGATGCATCGGGAGCGGAACAGCCAACTTTCAAAGATTCGGGCTGGAACACCCTTGATTTGCCCCATGACTGGAGCATCGAGGGGTCCGTCGATGAGCACGCGCCCTCCGGGGGGCCGGGCGGCTATATGCCGGCCGGAATTGGTTGGTACCGCAAGAAGTTCACAGTTCCAACGACCTATCGCGGCAAAGTGGTCGTGCTTGAGTTCGACGGCGTCTACCAAAACAGCGACGTTTGGATCAACGGCCACCATCTGGGCCATCGGCCCTACGGTTACATTCCGTTTGTCTATGAGCTGACTGACCACCTGAACTTCGGCGGGGAAAATATAGTTTCTGTCCGCGTCGACAACTCCAAACAGACAAACTGCCGCTGGTACTCGGGGTCCGGCATTTACCGGCACACATGGCTGCACGTGCTCAGCCCAGTACGTGTCTCACAGTGGGGAACTTTTGTGACCTGTCCGAGGATTCGGGCAGACGAAGCCACCGTTGAAGTGAGAACAACCGTCGCCAATTCGCTTGGCGTCGCGGCGCAATGCAAATTGATGACGGAAATCCTTGACGCGCGCGGCGTCACCGTTACCACTCTCGAAACACCTCAAACTATTGCCGCCGGCGACAGCACTTGCTTCATCCAGCAGATCGCTGTCCCGAACCCCAATCTCTGGTCTCCTGCAAATCCCTATCTCTATCTGGTGCGGAGTACGCTTCGGTACCTGGATGACGTGGCCGATGTCTACGACACGTCCTTCGGCATTCGCGAAGCCATTTTCGACGCCGAACGCGGCTTTCTGCTGAACGGCCAGCAGATCAAATTGAACGGCGTGTGCATCCATCACGAGGCGGGCAGCGTTGGCGCCGCGGTTCCTGTTCGTGTTTGGCAACGCCGCCTGGAAATTCTCAGAGAAATGGGCTGCAATGCCATCCGCACCAGCCACAATCCATACGCTGCGGAGTTCCTCGATCTCTGCGACCGTATGGGATTTCTCGTCATGGCTGAAGCTTTCGACGAATGGCGGGTTCCAAAAGGGCAGATCCGCTATGGCTACAGTCTGTACTTCGATGAATGGCACGAGCGCGACCTTGTCAACTTTCTCCAACGCGACCGCAATCACCCCTCAATCGTCTTGTGGAGCGCGGGCAACGAGATTGGCGAACAGTCTGCGCCCAACGGTGCTGAAACTCTCCGCGAGCTGCTCCGCATTTTCCATCGTGAGGACCCCACACGTCCCGTAACCGTTGCGTGTGATCGCATTGCCTCTGAGCCTCCCTCGAATACCGTGAAACCGGAGTTTCTTGCCGAACTGGACATCGTCGGTTATAACTACGCGAACCGCTGGCGCAACCGCGCCCAAGAATATTACAGCATCGATCATGCAGCCTTCCCGGACCGGCGTGTCATCGGGACCGAAAGCGGCGCACTGGGCGGTATTCGAGGCGACTATAGGAGCATGTTCGCTTCCGATAATCCCGCCGAAGTCCGACGATTCCTCTTCCAGCAGAATCGCAACATCGATGTTGAACAGCTTTGGCAGTTCGTCAGCACCTACGAGTATGTTGCCGGCGATTTTATGTGGACCGGGATCGATTATCTCGGCGAATCTTTCTGGCCAATGCGCATTTCGCCTTCCGGCGTCCTCGACACCTGTGGCTTCAAAAAGGATGGTTTCTACTTCTATCAGAGCCAGTGGACGCAGAAGCCTATGATCCATCTCTTTCCCCACTGGAACTGGGAGGAGAAGAAGGGGCAGGTCATCCCTGTCACTTGCTATACCAATTGCGATACCGTCGAGCTCTTCCTGAACGGGAGGTCATTCGGGGTGAAAGGCTATGAATTCCCGCGCCTGGGAATGGAGGGAACCTATGGCAACTATCCAGAGCGCGCGCGGGCCCTGCGCACGACCGCGGACCTGCATCTGACATGGGATGTGCCCTTTGAGCCGGGAGTACTGAAAGCAGTCGGAGTAAGGAATGGGGAAGTCGTGACCACCGTCGAGCTCGCTACGGCCGGCACACCGGCGGCCATTGCCCTTTCGGCAGATCGCTCCAGCATTTCTGCCGATCGCCGCGATGTCACGCACGTCGTCGCAGAGATTCAGGATGAACAAGGCCGCGTGGTCCCAGTGGCTATGAACGAGATCGTGTTCACTGTGGAAGGTGAAGGGAGACTCATCGGGGTAGACAATGGAGATCCCTTGAGTCACGAGGATTTCAAGACCAATCGCCGACGCGCATTCAACGGCCTTTGCATGGCCATCGTGCAATCAACGGCGTCGACCGGTTCAATCAGGATCACGGCAATATCGCCCGGCCTGACCTCGTCAAGCCTCACCATTAACACCATCACTTTCAGCGTTTAATGCGCCTCGCGCGGCAGGTGGCCCAATCCGCGCTGCAGTGCCGCCAACACCGCCTGCGTACGATCCTCTACTTGCAACCGCTTCAGGATCACACTCACGTGGCATTTTACGGTTGCTTCAGTGATGCCCAGCAGCGCGGCGATCCTCTTATTGCTTTCTCCTTGCACAATCAGCTGCAGCACTTCACGCTCTCTTGTGCTGAAATCCGAGTCAGGGGTTCGCGACGCGAGAGTCCGCGACACAGGCTGGGGCAGGTACTGCCCACCCGCATGAACACGCCGTAATGCATCCACCAGCACCTCATGCGACATTCCTTTGATGAGGTATGCACGCGCGCCGCTTTTCAGGGCCTGATAAATATCTTCGTCTCCTTCATACGTTGTGAGTACCACGAAGCACGCCTGCGGATGCCGCCTGCGGATCCTGCGAATCGTTTCCACGCCGCTTATACCCGGAAGGCGGAGGTCCATGAGAGTGATATCGGGCTGATACCGCTCAAACAATTCCAAGGCCGTTTCGCCGCTTCCGGCTTCGCCCACAGTCGTCATATCCGAGCAGGAGTTAATGATCGCCGCTATGCCAACCCGCATAATCGGATGGTCATCCACAATCATTACCTTGATCTTTGCCGATTCACTCATGGTCATGCACCCAGCATTGCGTTCTGCGCCATTGAAACTCTGCGCGGAATCTGAATCTGCACTTCGGTTCCTTTTCCCAGGGCACTCCGCAACCTGAATAGTCCGCCCACCGACTGCGCGCGTTCGCGCATCCCTACCAGGCCGTAGTGATGATTCTGGCTCTGTTCAATTGCCTCAGGATCGAATCCTACTCCATCGTCTCGAACTTCCAGTGTGAGATCGCTTCTTGCAAATGCCAGGCGAACGTCTATCTTACTAGGCTTCCCGTGCAATACCGCGTTATACAACGCTTCACGCAGAATCATCAACAGCTCGTGCGTGGCCAGCTGGTTCAGCACGAACTGCTTTCCGGTCAAATCGCAGACGATAGGGATGTTGTATTCTTTGGCAATCTGCTCGGCCATCGTCTGTAACGCCGTTCCGAACGAGTTCTCAGACGCCTTGTTGCGTCGTAAATTCCAAACCTCTTCCCTCGCTTCGTCGACGGTGCTGCGGAGCTGTGTTCGCGCGTGCTCCACGAGGTTCTGCACCAGTTGATCTTCCCCCTTCAGCAGGCTCGAGAGTGCTTCAATCAGCGCTGATACGCTCGCGCATCCCTGGATCACCGTATCATGCATTTCGCGGGCCAGGCGTCCACGCTCATCCAAGACGGCCTCGAATCGCATCCTGATCTGCCACAATCGGAATCGGTAGACGCCTAGAATCAATGCCGTCATGCACAGCACACAGATCGCGATGAACCATGGAGTGCGGTAAAAGAGCGGCCTTTGAACAATCGCCAGGGAAGCCTCGGATGCGTTGAGTGCATTATTGCCTTCAAAGGCCGACACGCTAAAGGTGTATTTGCCCGGCGGCAGATTTGTGTAGGTGGCTACACGCCGCGTTGCAGAGTCGATCCAGTTCATGTCGAACCCCTCCAACCGATAGCGGAATCGCACTTCGTCCTGCGAGCGAAGCAGAACGGGTGCATAGACCACCTCAAGGCGGCTGTTGCCTGGATAAAGAACTACTGGCCGATCGGCTGCAACCGGCCGTCCATTGACCAGCACTTCATTGATCGCCACCGGCGGCGGCACAGGGTGTTCCGCGAAATCGCCGAGTATGTGAATGGGACCTCGATTGGTTGGAAACCAGACATTGCCCTGCGCATCCACGCAGCCTGAAGGCTGCCTTCCACCGTAAATCTGCGCAGCGCTCACCTCGTTCGAGATGTTAAAAAAAGTGACGGAAACTCGGCGGTCCGGGTGATCTGCAGCCTGATCCAATTCGTGACGATTCAAAAGTGAAATTCCATTGGGACCGCTAATCCAGAACCCGCCCTTTGCATCTTCAATCACTTGATAGATGCTGTTACTCGCCAGTCCTTGGTCCGTAGTAAAATGCTTGAGCTTGCCTTCCCTCCAGCGATAAAGCCCGTCGTCGCGCGTCCCGAACCATAGCCCGCCGTCCGGATCCTCATGAATGGACCACACTTTTCTTTGGTTTAGCTCATCGGTTGCAGCGTCATGCACGATCACGCCGGCATGAATCCTGTTTAAGCCGCGGTCGGTGCCTACCCACAGGTCTCCGTTGCGGTCTTCGAGCAGCGCTCGTGTGCTGAAGTATGACAACCCGTCGCTCATCCGAAAGTTCGTAAACCCACGGGGAGTCCAGTGGCTCAGGCCTTCGTCTGTAGCGATCCACATACTTCCGTCGCGGCTCTGCAGAATCGCGCGAATGAAATTGTTTGTCAGCCCGTCCTTCGTGGTCAACCACAGCGTGTTCTTCCCATTCATGCGAATGATTCCGTCCCCATCCGTTCCAACCCACAATGCTCCAGCCCGGTCGCGAAACACGTTGCGCACTGAAACATCCCCAAGGCCGGGAAATCTATAAGGCTCGATCGCTCCGTTACGCATGCGAAACACGTCGCTTGAGACGACCCAGATTGTGCCGTCATTGTCTGCGTAGATCGTGCCAAAATCGGAGTCGACGGTCTGTGGCAGCAACGCGATCCTCACAGGCGTGCGTGTCAGGCGTACCATTCCCGCCTGTGTCCCAATCCAGATGTTGCGCTCATCATCTTCAAAAACACTTAGCACCGTGTTGCTGGGCAACGTGTCCGCGGCAGTCATCGTTACGGAATCGTATCCCTTGATGCTGCGGATCCCGCCTCCGATCATTCCGACCCACAGCATCCCGTCCGAAGTTTGCCGCAGCGCCCGCACGGTGCCTTGAATTCCTGAAATACGCTCGAAGCCCCACGCACTCGATCGGAGCCGATACAATCCTGAAACGGTGCCCACCCAGATTGTGCCGTCTGTCGTCTCAAGTATGGACTTCACCCGATTCTGGCTGCTCACTCCTGGCAGGTGATATTCGCGCAATTCATCGTGATCGAAGCACAGCAACCGTGATCCGCCGACCCACAATCTGCCAAGCTGATCCTGCGCAATCGCGTGTACCGCGATCGTCGGCCGCCCATCCACGCCATCTACTCGCTGGAATCTTCCCGCCACAAAACGCAGCAGCCCGTTGTCCGTTCCCACCCAGATGGTTCCTTGCCGGTCCTCGAGCAGCGCGCGCACAAATCCGTCGCTCAGTCCATCCTGCGCTCCAAATACTTGGAACCTGCCTGCCGAGTATCGCACCAGACCGCCGCCTTCAGTCCCAATCCAAAGGCTTTCGTCCCGCGAAACCATCAGTGAAAAAACACTGTTGGTTTTCAGCTGTGGTGTGTTTTCGACGTCAAACACATTCATCCGTGCGCCATCGAAACGAATCAGTCCACCGGTCGTTCCGATCCATAAATAATGGTCGGGAGTTTGCGCAAACGCCTGCACGGTTTGCTCGGGCAACCCATCCTGCGTTTGCCACACCTTTCGCGTGAAGCCGGTCGGCGCTATGGCGAACGCTGTCGAGCATGCGAGCGCCAAGCAAATCGCCGCAGCCCATCTTCTCGCCGACGAAGCGAATCGCGGCCGCTTGCTCGGCTTTGGACAAGCTTTTGTGATCGATCGTTGCGCCTTTGGCGTCGCACTCATGGCTGTCGTTCGGTCGGAACGTCGTTTTCGGACTCCGGCCTGTGATTCATCTCACGGTATATCTGCGCAAGGTGATCTTTCGCAAGCCGAACCTCCAGGAAGAGCTCATTTCTTTCGGTGCCTCTTAGTCCAGATAAAAGTCATGGTACACACGCGTCAGGGTATGGTGCGCAGATGCATTCACTACATCAGTCTGTACTGCCGTACGCAGGTATTTCAAGGCTTGATCGGGCTTATTCTGGTCGGTCAGGGTTCTTTCCTTGCCGAACAGCGCCTCCCCGCTATCGGTTCCATTTTGTACGCGGGCTGGAACTGCATCAATTCCTCAACGAGCTTTCCCCGGGGCATGGCCAATCGGCGAGCCTCCGTTACTCTGGATCAGCGGTTCTCCTGGTGCGGAACAGGGCTATCGCCTCAATCTCCACCAGTAGCTCGGGGCGGCAAAGGATTGCCTGGATGCCGGTCGACGCTGGCAGTGGGTCAAGTCCCAGATCTTTGTAGAACGCGGTACGCTCCTCATTGAACGCTTCATAATCGCGTTCGATATCGCGGAGATAACAGGTGGTGCGAACCACGTCATGCCAGGTGCAGCCTTCGCTTTTCAACAAGCCGGCGATATTGGCGAGGGTGCGCCGCATTTGCGCTCGGAAATCGCCAATGTGCACGCTTCTTCCTTCCTCATCGATTGAAGCCGTTCCTGAAATGAGAAGAATCGTTACTCCGTTCAAATCAATCCTCATCCCGCGGGAGAATGAGCTGGGTTTCTCGTACGAATAGGCCTCATTCAACACTCCGTGATTCGTAATAGCTCGCTTTTTGATTGGCGCGCGCCCAAGCGTTTCCAGGATCTGGGCCATTTCATTCATCGGTTCGCCTCTCCATTACGGCGCATTGCAATTGTCGTCTAAAGTGATCGGTGGAGCGATCTGCTCATCGGTCTTCGTTCATCTCTTGTCAGAGGTACTCCCTCGACGTCTATCAAGTCATTGAGCACATTCTCCCAAGGGAGGTTCTCATTTAGGTACAGCCGCCGGAACCAGTTTTTCCGCTTTAATCTCCGCCGATCCTTCAATCAAAGTGATCAGCTGATTTGTTGCGACGCCCTTAAACGCTTGCGTCGTCCCCAGCGGCCATCGAACTTCGATCTCGACGGTTTCAAATGAGCCAAGTCCAAAGTGCAGCCGTGGATCGTTTGCAGAGACGTAGCTCGATTGGCTCATCGCCTCCTGAACCTGAACACGTGATCCACTTCGCACAACGACATGCGCGCCGATCGCACTGCGGTTGCTTTTGGTGCCACGCAGTCGAATCTTGATCCAATGATTGTCTGCGGGCGCATCGTTGCGAAGCAGCGTCGGCGGCTCATTCTGATTCATAATCAGAACGTCGAGGTCGCCATCGTTGTCGAAGTCGCCGAACGCGCAACCCCGGCTCACGTGGCGCTGATCAAGCGCAGGCTGAGAGCCATCGGGTATTTCTTCAAATGTTCCGTTTCCCCGGTTACGGAAAACAATTCGAGGTCCCTTGCGGGGGTACTTGGGCAGAACCGTTTCAAGTTCGGGGTAGACTTGCCCCGTAACCACAAAGATGTCGGGGTTGCCGTCGTTGTCGAAGTCGAGCAGGCCAGCGCCCCAGCATACAAAGCGCCGTTCGCGGATGAGCCCAGCTTGCGCCGTGACATCTTCGAATTCGCCTTTACCGAGGTTTTTGTAAAGGCCCGTGGCTTGATTCATATAGTGGGTGCGGAGGACGTCAAGATGGCCATCGCAGTCGTAATCGCCAACGCCGACGCCCATTCCCGCCATCTCCTCGCCGTCGCCGCTTAAAGCCAGGCCACGCATCAAAGCTTCTTCACGAAAGGTGCCGTCATGGTTATTCATCAACGCAAGACTTGGCGTTGAGTCACAGGCCACAAGAATATCGGGCCAGCCATCTTCGTCGATGTCGAAGACAGCGGCCGTCAATCCGTAACACTCGTGCAACACTGAAACACCGGATTGCTTCGAAACATCGGTGAATGTGCCGTCACCGTTGTTCCGGTAAAGCAGATGTGTGGGAAACGGCAACCCTCTCGGACCGCAATTTACCGGTACGCCTTCAAAGTTGCAGTTGGGTCGTTCGAGCGATGGCGTCGGCATTTTGGCTAAATCCACATCGGCGTAGTTGGAGACAAATAGGTCAAGCAAGCCATCCTGGTTGTAGTCTACGAATGCACAGCCTGACCCAAAGCGCGTTAACGGTGAGCTCAAGCCGGCATGCTCCGCCACATCGGTAAATGTGCCGTCGCCATTGTTTCGGTAGAGGCGGTTTTGGCCGAAATAGGTCACGAAAAGATCTTCGTAACCGTCGTTGTTGTAGTCGCCCACGCAAACTCCCACCGCCCATTCAGCGTCGAGCAGGCCTGCCCTTTCCGTCACGTCCGAAAAAGTGCCATCGCGATTGTTGTGGTAAAGCCGGTTGCTGGCGCCGGGAGGAATGCTCTCGAGCAGGCGGCCTCCAAGGACGAAAACGTCCATCCAGCCGTCGTTATCGTAGTCGAAGAAGGCGCAACCACCACCCATGATTTCGGTCAGATAGGTGGCATGAGTTCCAGCGCCGTAAAACATCACTTTGGTGAGACCCGCGGATTCCGACACATCCACGAACTTCGAGAACGGCCGCTGCGCTCCCTCGTCTGGCAGGGACGCAAACAGAGAATCCGCGAATGGAAGCGATGCAGTGGCTAAGATCGATGGCACCGTTTTGAGCACACGCCGTCGCGACCAATCGTTCTGCAACAAGAGTCGAGGAGAGGGTGACATCGAATCCATCATGGGGCCGGATGCGCCTCGGAGAGATCGTGACTCATCTGAAGCACTTGCGCATTTCCGGGATCGATCTGCAACGCCTGGTCCAAGGCCTTCCTGGCGTCAACCCACCGTTCTTCGCCCGCAAGCGTCGCCGCGAGATTGATCCATGCGCCAATATACGATGGCTCCGCCTGTGTCGCCGCCCGGAAATACGTCTCGGCGCGCTCCAAGTCGCCATCGTGCGCGGCGAGGTAGCCCATCTGGTTTTGGGCCTCGGCGAGTTTGGGGTCCAGCTCGATGGTTCGTTGGAGTTCGGATGTTTCGCCGACAACGTCATTCATCTTCCCTAGAGCTCGCGAGAGTTTGTAGTGCAGAATCGCCTCGTCGGGATCAGAGGTCAGCGCGTCGCGATAGCTGGCGGCGGCCTGAACGAAATCGCCATTGGCCATCGACTGATCGCCGGACTCCGCTTTGCCAGCGGCCTGCGCCTTGCCGGATTGCGAGCTTTTCAATTCCTGGTACCGGCGCAAAGCTCGCATGGCGGTATCGGTTTCGCCAAGACTACGAAGAACGTTGGCCAGAGAGTATTCCACTTCAGGAGTATCGTCGCCGAGCGCAATGCCTTTTTCGAGGTACTCCTTTGCGCCGCGCGGATCGCCGAGACGGGCGAGGACGTTGCCCAGTGCGATGCGACTCTGCCCGAAATCGGGATTCAGTGAAATCGACTGTTGCAGGAAATTTTTCGCCTGCTGATAATCTCCGTCCTGCTGAACGAGCACACCATTCAGGTAAAGAACTTCCCATTGCTGGGGGTATTCGATGAGAAGTTGTTTCGCATAGGGCGCCGCCTTTTCTGCATGGCTGTTGACCAGGGCGTGGAGATACAGCACCTTGGTTGCCTGGTCGTCCGGGTGCTTTTGAATCGCCAACTCGAAGATGCTGAAGGCTTCGCGATCTCTACCCATCAACAAGAGAACCACGGCAAGTTCATTGGCAATCTGGATCGAGTCAGGAGTTGTATTTAGGCCGTCGCGCAAAACTCGAGCCGCTTCTTCGAGTCTTGCGGCGGCGGCGAACGCGATTCCCAAATTCACGCACTGCACAGGCGAGAGCTGGCCGGCGGCCGAGGGCCCAGCGAGAAGTGCAACAACGGCGGGGTATTCCTTCTGGCCGATCAAATCCTGCGAAAGACCGTCAAGGGCGGGCGTCGAGCTGGGGTCGATGGCCAGTGCTTTCCGCCATTCAGCTTCAGCATCGGCGGTTCGTTTCAGCATGTCGAGCGCCGCAGCCGACACGAGATGAGGCCGTATATCGCTCGGGGCCAGCGCTGCCGCCTTTCGAAGCGGGGCCAGCGCGGCAGAATCATTGCCAGCGGAAGATAAGCTCAAACCCAACAGATAAGCCAGCGAAGATGAAGATGGATTCTTCGCGGAGGCCGAAGCAAACGCCTTGGCTGCGCACTCAAATTGCTTGCGATCGGCAAACCACGTGCCCAGGTTCGCGTAATTCTCGGCTGTCGGATGCGCTGCAAGTTGCGCGCGCAAATTTGAAGGTGGGGTGCATTGTGCAATCGCTGCGAATGAGGTGCAACCGAAACACAGTCCCAGAAGAACAAAATGGAGCAGGGCGGTTCCGAGGGTGAGCCTAGCTCGATTCAGTGACGTTCGAAGGACCACCATCGGCTCCATTCCAAGGTTCTGCGCTGCAGCGACAACTTCCACCCTTCGGCTGATGACTCGCACATGCGCGAGAAGTTTATATGGTTCGGCTAAATCGACGCTATCCGACTAAAGTCGGACTTGCCAGGATGGTTCGGACCTCCAGGATAACGAGTTCACTGTTGATTTAACTGATTGGATCGAAGCGACTTCCATACCAATAACCGAACAAACAAAGGTTCAGATAGAAAATTGCGACGTAATCATACTTTTGGCGGATGCTTTGCGCCAAATTGAGGGCGTAGACTTCGCGGCGTTCGGGAAAAGTTGTTACTGGCGTAACAAAGCTTGCACAAACGAAACCGTTATAGCAGGCGGGATCTTGGAAGTGCGCAAGTTGACGTTGAAACGCTGAAAACGATTTCATCCCATCCAGCCGCGACTGGGGCTGACAACGTGGTTGACGTTATTGTGATCAATCCACATGGACGACAACAGAAAACTTGGGAGGTAGGTATGCAATCAGCAATTCGAAAGTGCCTTCAGGCGTTGATGGTTGTCGCCCTGGTTGGCGCCTTTGGTTCTGCCACAGTGTCGCACGCACAAAGCACCTACGGCAGTCTCACCGGTCAGGTCACCGATTCAACGGGTGCAGCCGTCGTTGCTGCCGATGTGACATTCACCAACGTCGACACCAACTACACGCAGACCACAAAAACAGATGGTTCGGGAGTTTATTTATTCAAGCTGGTTTCTGCCGGCCGCTACTCGCTGGCCATCTCGGCCACGGGGTTTGCGCAATACGTGCAGAACGGCATTGTGATCAACGCCAACGAGTACGCAACTCAAAACGTTCAGATGAAGGTGGCCAAGGTCGGCGCGACCGTCACGGTCACGGCCAACACCGAACTCATTGACACCACCACGTCCGAACTGGGCATGACGGTCAACACGCAGTCGATGTCCGATTTGCCGTTGAACGGTCGCGACCCCACCACTCTGGCGCTGCTGTCGCCGGGCATGGTCGACGCCAACAAGGCAGGCGTCATGTGGGCGCAATCGGGGTTCTCTTTCCCCAATGAGGCGGCGGCATCGGGCAATGGCGGCCGCATCGGCAGCACCTTCTACATGCTCGACGGCGTCTCAAACATGGACACCTACCTGGGCTCCAGCTCACCCGCGCCAAATCCGGACGCCATTGCGGAGTTTCGCCTCATCAGCAACAACTTCAATGCCGCATACGGATTCGCCAGCGGCGGCGTCGTTTCCGAGGTCACCAAGAGCGGCTCGAACACCTGGCACGGCGGCCTCTTCGAATTCCTGCGGAATGGAGATCTGGACGCCAAGAACTGGTATAGCCGGGAACAGGATACGTACAGGCAGAACCAGTTTGGCGGCTATGTCGGCGGACCGGCTATCAAGGACAAGCTCTTCTTCTTCTTCAACTACCAGGGCACGGACATTACCGGAGGCCCGGGGTCTACTTCAAACAACACCACTACGCCGACACAGCAGATGTTGAACGGTGACTTCAGCGGGCTTGTCACTTACCAGCAGGCGAATCACCCTGCCACATGCGGCGAAGTCGGAACACAGGTCCCGGCGGGTAACCTGCTAACGTGCGGGGTCCTGAATGGACCGTTCACAACCAAGTTGACCGGCGGCGTGTACACATACAACCAGTTAGTGGGCTCGCTGGATCCGGTGGCCGTACAGGTGACCAATGACGGACTGCCAGGACACACTGCCCCTGCATCGGGAACCGTACCGTCCACGTCCGCGGCCCAGAACCTCCAAGGCAATATGGACTACGCTTCGGCCAACCTGGCCAATCAACCTTTCAACCAGTACACGGCCAGGGTTGACTACGATTTGTCGAAGAGCCAACGCCTGTCCGTGCGCTCGTTCGTCAACAAGTGGGTCCAGCCGGCTGGCGACACGCCGGGCAATGTCCTCTCTGTGTTGAACCTGAACACCTGGAACCAGACATTCGGCATCCAGGGCTGGTACTTCAACGAGCTCGTGCAGCACACCTGGACGGTGAATTCCAACACCGTGAATACGGTCACGGCTCTGTGGACCCAGCAGAGCGTCCATAACGGTACGCCGGTGTTGGATCATAACGGCAAGCCCATGTGCTGGTCGCGTTATATCTCCATCACCGAGCCGGTCTGCTACATGGAAGGGGCGACTTTTGGCTCCGCCAATGGCGGCTGGACCGAGCCCTCGAACGAAGTTCGGGGTACGCTGGGCTTTACCGAAACCCTTCTCGAGACAGTACATCGCCACACTTTGTCGATCGGCGCGGACGTCATCCACCAGAGGGCGGTGGAAAACGCAGCCAACTACCCGGCTGACGCCATCATCGGCTTCGGCGGTGGTTACACCAACAACGCCGAGGCCGACTGGCTACTCGGTTATATGTCCGGCTTTGAGCAGGGCGCGGGCGAACTTGCCGACATCCAGGGTTGGCTCGTCGACCCGTACTTTAACGACGAATTCCGCCTCAAGCCGAATTTGACACTTACACTCGGTGTGCGCTGGGATCCGGACCTCGCGCCGGTTTCCGTGGGCGGACGCGGAACAGCATTCGTCGCGGGCCAGCAGAGCGTTATATTCCCAGCTGCGCCAGTAGGCCTCGTCTATCCGGGTGACAAGGGCGTGGACGCCGCGCTTCGTCCCGGCAGCAAGTTCTTCGTCGAGCCTCGTATCGGCGTATCCTGGCAGCCCAAGAACATGCCACATACTGCGCTCCACGCGGCATTTGGCATGTTTAGCAATCCAGTGCCCTATTCCGACTACAACCACGTAGTTGATATGGCGCCGTTTGCCCCGGCGTTCTCGCCCTACGCGCCATCCAACACGCCAATCTGTTCCACAGGTGGGGAGTCGGCCGCGTGCGCGCCCAACACCGGCCAAGCCATCGCCGGATACGAGAACTTTCACAATCCGTGGAATACTTCGACCTTCGGTACGCCCAACGGCAATCCGTTCGGCACCGGCCCCGGACTGATACCTTGGGCCACCCCGAGCTATAAGCCTCCGATGAACTCCACAATTCCCACCCCGGTGTACGAGGAGGATTCGTTCGGCCGGAATTTCCACGCAGGCATGACCCAGGCTTGGAACGTGTCGGTGGAACAGCAACTGAGCAACGTGATGGCGCTTCGCGTCGCCTATGTGGGCAGCGAGTCGTATCACCAGAGCTACGTGCAGGATGACAACTATGCCGGGTATAGCTACTGCACGTACTACAACAACGCCAACTGCCCGCTGCCGGTGTCATACTATGAATCGAACCCCGACAGCGACGGACTCTATCTCAACCTGCCTGTAGCTCCGTATGCTCCGACCTATTCGACCATTCTCGAGTACGATAGCGGAGCGACCGCCAACTATCACTCACTGCAAGTCACCGTTCAGCGGCACATGGCCCATGGTCTCCAGGCGCAGTCCAGCTTTACTTGGCAGAAGACGATTGACGTGGCCTCCTCCGCCAACATAGCCGCCAGCCAGAACGGGATCACAAATCCCGGGAACCTGCGCTGGAGCCGTGGCATTTCAAGTGCGAGCATTCCCTTCACCTGGACCACCAACTTCGTTCTGCGCAGTCCGGAGTTCAAGGGGCAGAGTTTGCTCGTGCGCGAAGCGCTGGCAGGGTGGGAACTCGCACCCATCATGACCTGGCAGTCGGGCACGCCGTTCGGCATCGGTTCCGGCAGCAGCAACGTGTATTCTTACGTGATCGGCGGGAATACATACCATGAGCTCAACAAAGGCGATGGTTGCATCGCAGCGTGCAGCGGTGACCGGGCCGATCGAGTCCCCAACGTGCCGCTCAAGGTCCGCCAAGGGGGCAAGTCGAACTGGGTGAAGCAATACTTCAATCCGGCGGCGTTCACAACTCGCCATGACGGCGAGTTCGGCAGCAGCGGCCGCAACCTGATTCAAGGTCCTCCGGGATTCAATACGGATGCGAGCTTGATGAAGAACTGGTCGATTCTTGAGAAGTATTCGGTCGAACTCCGCTTTGAAATGTACAACGCATTCAATCACCCGATTCAGGGAAATCCGGACACCAATCCGCTGAACTCGGATAATAACTCGGGCGAAATCAACTCCGGCAATCCGTTAGGCGGTCCGTCCAACAATGTTCGTGAGGGTCAGGCTGCATTGAAGTTCACTTTCTAGCCGCTCATAGCGAAGGCCCGGAAGGCTAACCCAGCCATCCGGGCCTTTCTACGTCCATCAGACGTTTTCATGCGAGCTTCCCCGCGATTTCATGCTCGATTGAAATCACACGATTGACAGTCATAGCAAGAGTTGGTCACGATTCAGAAGGGCCACCGGAGGTCTTCGATGCTCTTTTCTGCAAGCGCGATATCCAGGTTGAGCTGCCGATTGGTCTCTGCCGCCTTGTCCTTCACGGGTGTCGCCATCCTCGCTGCTCTTGTGGGTCCCACTCTCGGCTCGGTCATGAGGGGGATGCAATCTCAATCTGACGCAAGTTTCTCGCCTTGGCCCATCTCCATTGTTTACCCCGAAAATGAATCCATCTTTCCGCCTGGCATCACACCGCCAACTTTTCTTTGGCGCGACGGACTGGCTTCCTATTGGACGATTGATATTGTCTTGCCAGGCGACATCTCGCCGATCCATGTTGTCTCCAAAGGCGAGCGCATGCACCTCGGACCGATCGACCCGGATTGCGTGAGCGATACCAACGAGTTGCCCAAGCTGACTCCCCAGCAGGCCGCATCCTGGGCTTGGACGCCCGACGACGCGACATGGGAAACGATTCAATCTCGCTCGTCCAGGGAGGCGGCGACAGTAACGGTCACAGGCTACAGCAAGGCAAATTCGGAAGTTTCGCAGGCGCGTATCAGCTTTACAACCTCGACTGATCCAGTGGGCGCCCCCATTTTCTACCGTGATGTTCCCCTGATGCCTTCGGAAGGCGCTAACGGCACTGTCCAACCGCTTTCTCCGACAGCAATTCACTTGATCAAATGGCGGTTGCGCGATATTCGCCAGCCGGAAAGCCGCACGCTGCTCACAAATATGCCCACTTGCGCCAACTGCCATTCGTTCTCTCTAGACGGCAAAACCATGGGCATCGACGTAGATGGTCCGGCGAACGACAAGGGGCTCTATGCGCTCGTTCCCGTCTCGCGTCACATGGCCATCCGAAACCAGGATGTAATCGAATGGAATAAGGACGGCCAACCCGGTTTGACGCGAGTGGGTTTCATGTCGCAGGTTTCGCCGGACGGCCACTACGTGGTGAGCACATTTGCCCCACCGTCGCTCGACGTCCCGCGAACCTACTACATAACGAATTTCAAGGACTATCACTTCTTGCAAGTCTTCTATCCCACTCGAGGAATACTGGAGTGGTACGACCGTGAAACGGGCCAACGGCATCCTTTACCCGGTGCCGACGATGCTGCTTTCGTGCAGACCGATGGCGTCTGGAGCCCGGACGGGAAATGGATTGTGTTTGCGCGAGGCCAGGCTCGCGATCCATACCGAGAAGGCCAGGAGCCCGCGCTTCATGCAAATGATCCGAACGAAACGCAGCTCCAGTACAACCTATACCGCATTCCCTTCAACGATGGACGCGGCGGCGCGCCCGAGCCCATCGCTGGTGCGTCAAACAACGGCATGAGCAACAACTTCCCCAAGGTCTCGCCCGATGGAAAGTGGATTGTCTTTGTCCAGTGCCGCAATGGCCAGCTGATGCGTCCCGACAGCCAGTTGTATATCGTCCCATTTGAAGGCGGTGACGCACGCAGGCTTCGCGCAAATACCCCGCTCATGAACTCCTGGCACAGTTTCTCGCCCAACGGTCGCTGGCTGGTTTTCTCCTCCAAGGCGCGCTCGCCTTACACGCAGATGTACCTGACACACATCGATGGCAATGGAGACTCGAGCCCTGCGATTCTGATCGACAATGCAACTGCGTCAAACCGCGCGGTAAACATCCCCGAGTTTGTGAATATCTCCGGCGAGGGGATCGACGACATTCAGGTACCGGCAGTTGAAGTCTATAAGCTCATCGATCAGGCTACTCACCTCGAGGACGATGGGAAAAACGCAGATGCGCTGGCGATCTGGCAACAAGCCGAGGCCTTGGATTCGGAGAACGCCAAGGTAGAAAACGGGCTCGGTGTCTCCCTATACCTGGAGGGTCACATCAGTGAGGGCTTTGCACACATCCGAAACTCCATCCGCTTGAACCCGATGTGGGTTGAAAGTCATGTTGTTCTGGGCAAATTCCTGCTCGATCAGGGGCACCCGGACGAGGCAATTCCCGAATTGAATAGAGCAGTTGACCTCAAACCGCGTTTTGCAGGGACCCAGGAGGCATTGGCCAGCGCCTATCAAGCGCTCGGCAACTGGCACGAGGCGTTGAATCACTGGAAAGACGCAATGGCGCTCGACAGCAACCGCGTGAGCGCAATAGCAGGCGCAGCGTGGCTGATGGCAACTGCGCCGGATGCATCGGTTCGCAACGGTGAGCAGGCAATCAGTTTGGCGAAGTCCGCGATTGCCTTGAGTCCGGGCGAAGATCCCGATTTGCTCGATGTGCTCGCGGCCGCTTATGCGGAAACTGGGGAGTTCGATCGTGCTTCAGCCCAGATTTCGCGCGCCATCGTCGTCGCGGATTCGCGCGGCAACAAGGAGCTTGCTGCTGATCTGAGATTGCGCCAAAAGCTTTACTTTGATAAGAAGCCGTACCGCAGCGCGAAATCTTCGCGAGCTCCCCAACTCAGCGACATGAGTACGGAGAAATGAGCGCGATACGGACCCAGGCAGGGTTCCACCTCTGGCGATTGCTGATTGTCGCTCTGTTGGCGCTTCCGGCGGAAGCGGCGGCGCAACACCCTGTTGTTCTCCTTTGGCCTGCCGGCGCGCCCGGTTCGGAGGGCAAGACCGCGCCTGAAATGGTAAGAATCAGTCCCCAGGGCGATCATGTTCTCTCCAGCATTCACAGCCCCTCTATAACGGTCTATCTGCCGTCGCCGGACAAGGCGACGGGAGCCGCCGTGATCATTGCGCCAGGAGGCGGGCACCGAGAGCTGTGGATCGATCATGAGGGCTACGCTGTTGCAGAGTGGTTGAGTGATCACGGGATTGCCGGGTTCGTTTTGAAATACCGCCTTGCCCGGGAAACAGGGTCGACCTACTCCGTCGAAGGTACTGAGCTCGGGGATATGCAGCGAGCCATCCGCTTGGTGCGGAGCCGTGCTGCGGAATGGGGGATTGACCCGAGCCGCATCGGTGTAATGGGCTTCTCCGCGGGCGGAGAGTTGGCTGCGCTCGCCGCCACCAAATCCGGTGACGGAAATCCTGCGGCCTCTGATCCGATTGATCGGCTGAATGCGGTGCCTGCATTTCAGGCATTGATTTATCCCGCGATTCCTCAGGGCCTCGAGCTCACCCCCAAAACGCCGCCGGCCTTTCTCGCGTGCGGACAAGATGACCGCCAGGACATCGCTGAAGGACTTCCCGAGCTCTATTTGTCAATGAAAAAACTCGACATTCCGGCAGAATTGCATGTGTTTGCGCATGTCGGGCACGGGTTTGGCATTCGCGCCAGCAATGCCGCAAATGTCAGCTCCTGGCCGGATCTGTTCTATCGCTGGCTAGGCGCCAGCGGGCTACTTAAAGGCAAGGGATGAGCGAAATCTGTAAGCGTTTCCCCGGTTTCTGAACGGCTTGCGCCGGATGCTCGCTTTCGTTCCGCGATTCACTCCACAATTCCATGCAAAATGCCTCGAATCAGACTTTTGGCTGATTCCACTTGGCATTGAAGCGCCTATATTAGCTTATGCCAAATACGCTTCACTCAAAAGGAGCCAGATTGGCAACTTTTTGTTGAAGAAGGTATCGATTGCGGTCCACGGCAACTGCTGATTCTGCGACTAAAATTCGCCGCCCATTCTCAAGGAAATGTCAATTCGCGAAAGAGACGCCGGGTTGTCGAATTGAAATCAGCGGAAAAGTCCGACGTTTCGCTTGCAACCGCCTCATTGATTGCGGAGACTCGCATCCGGCTGACCGTTCATTCGCGCCACGCTCACTGCGCATGTGTCGGCAACGATTCAATAACTCTTGACGAACAAGACCCTCTCATCTGTGACATTCGAAGCGAACGGGATGGGGAGTAAATGACGATTTCACGAAGAGGTTTTCTGGAGTCCAGCGCCATTACGGCGGCGGGGCTAACGCTTGGAAATATCCTTGGACAGGTGAGCGCAGCCACTCAGGCCGCGGATCTGAAGAGAATCGACTCGTCCGCATGGCCGCGCAAGCCCGAAGCACGCCTGCAATTGACCTTTCACCGGGACTGGAGCTTCATCCGGTCCGATGACGCGCCTGTCAGTTTCGAGCGCCTTTCCGCTCAGCTACAAAGACGCACGGACATCGCCGTTTTGAACGATGCTGCCTGGGAGCGCGTCGCTTTGCCTCACACTGTGCGCCTTGAACCGCTCGATGCAAGCGGCGGACGCAATTATCGGGGAATCTGCTGGTATCAAAAACACTTTGTCGCGTCATCGAATTGGCGCGGACAAACCGTGCACCTGGTGTTTCAAGGTGCGATGCAGGTTGCCGATTTATGGCTGAACGGCAAGTACTTGACCACTCATTATTGCGGCTATCTTCCATTTACCTTAGACATTTCAAAACATTTGCGATTTGGGGAGCATGCGTCGAACGTAATCACTGTACGCCTGGACAACTCGGACAATCCTGAAGTGCCGCCGGGCAAACCGCAGGACAGCCTTGATTTTGTTTATTTCGGCGGACTTTATCGTAGCGTCACGCTTGAGGTGCTGGACAGTCTGCACATCAGCGACCCAATCTTGTCGAACAAGACTGCTGGCGGGGGCACATTCGTCACCTTTCCAGAAGTCTCGGCTGGCAGCGCGACCGTTCAGCTTCAGACAGACCTGGAAAACCTCTCGGTCGATCGACGCCGCGCACGCGTGCGCCAAGAGTTGTTCAGTGCCGACGGCGTCCGGGTTGCAACCACGGAGAACGGGCTCGAGGTCGACTCAAACTCATCGAAGTCGTTGACTCAGCGCGTTGAAGTGCGAACGCCGCAATTATGGCATCCGGATCACCCCTATCTTTACTTGCTGCACACCACGGTCCTTGAAGAGAGGGGCGCAGATGTCAAAATGATCGACGACCAATTCGCGCGCATCGGCATCCGAACCTTTCACATCGATAAAGACGAAGGACTCAAGATCAACGGTGAGTATTTCTTTTCTCTTGGCGCCAACCGCCATCAAGACCATCCCTATGTTGGCTACGCACTGCCTGCCTCTGCGCATCACCGCGATGCAGTCAAATTGCGTCAGGCGGGTTTCACTTCCTATCGCTGCCATTACCCCCAGGACCCGGCCTTCATGGATGCATGCGACGAGCTTGGCATTCTGGCCATCGTCTCCAATCCAGGCTGGCAGTTCATGGGGGACGAGGTGTTCCGTAAACGCGTTTGCCAGAACGCACGCGAGATGATACGCCGCGACCGCAATCATCCCTGTGTTCTGTTGTGGGAAGCTCAACTCAACGAGACAGACAATAGTCTTGTTGCGGCGGAACTTTACCGTATCGTTCACGAGGAGTTCCCTGTAGAAGGCTGCTATGCCGCCGGTGACCGTGTGGGGAAGCCGGTAACCGGATTTGAGGGATGGGATGTGGAGTACTCGCGAAACAACGGCAGCAAGCCGTTTTGGATTCGCGAGTGGGGTGATCAAGTAGATAACTGGACAGACCAGCAGGGAAGCGTGCGCGTGGCGAGGGAATGGGGCGAAACTGCGATGCTGACCCAGTCGGCGCGGCATCTCGAAACTCTCGATGCAATCTACGTCAAGTTGGACGCTCCTCCTGTTCCGGGAACCGCACGCGCAGCGGGAGCCGATCTCTGGGCGGGTATTGATTACTATCGCGGTTACCACCATCAACCATTTTATGGCTCGCCACTGGACTTGTTTCGGCTGCCAAAGTTTGACTACTACCTGTTCCAAAGCCAACGCCCATTGAAAAAAATGGAAATGAACATTGGCAGCGGTCCAATGGTGTACATCACCAACTTCGCAACGTTCCAGTCTCCGGTTACGGTTATGGTCTTTAGCAACTGCGAGGAGGTGCGCTTATCGCAGAACGGCAATGAGATTGCTACGCAGAAACCCGACTCTGGATTTCATTTGCCGCATCCGCCCTTTACATTCCGGCTTTCTCAATTCAGTGAATTGCATTCCATGCTTTTTGCCACAGGTATTGCACGACCAGGAACAGCAATCGGAAACGTGAAGGCGGAGGGGCTCGTGGGCGGAGAGGTTGTTGCCGTTCACGAGCTGCAGGCCCCTGGCGTTCCCACCCAGTTGATGCTGGTTCTGGATGGTTGTGGCCGCGATCTGGCCGCTGATGGATCAGACTGGGTGCGTATCTACGCGCACGTCTGCGATAACCGCGGCACCACCTATCCCTATGGCGACGATCAGATCACTTTCAAGGTGAGTGGGGACGGGGAACTCATTGGCGGTCGTAGCGGCGTTGGGAACCCGGTGCGAGCCGCCGCGGGAATTGCCACTGCATTGATTCGCTCCACTGGCAAAGCCGGAACGATCACTGTTGAGGCTGCTGCCTTCGGACTGACAACGGCGACTCTGAAGATTTCCTCTCGCGAGATCGGCGTTTAGCTGAGCCTATTTGCTTTGGAATTGGACGTGCTCATGATACGAATCCTGATCCTATGCAGCGTCTTCGCTCTTCCCGGAATTGTATCGGCCGAAGACTCGTCGAATATACGGCCGCCGATCACAGGCATTGCCCACGTCACGCTTTATGCAGACGACATGGCAAAGTCGCAGCAGTTCTATCAGTCTTTGCTTGGCTGGGCAATGGTGCCGGGAGGCCATGCACGGTCTGGAGTCCGTTTTTATGCGAACCACCTCCAATACATTGAGCTGATCTCTTCGCCGGATCCGGGCCGCATCGACCGCCTGGACTCTATCGCCTTTGCCACAACCGACGCGGAATCTCTGCGGCGCTATTTGGACAGCCGGAAGGTTGAAGTGCCCCGAGCCTTGACCATCGATCGTGATGGGTCAAAAACTCTTCTCGTTCATGACCCGGAGGGAAACCGGATCGCATTTGTCGAAGCAGGAACTCATTTTCTGACGGAGCCCAGCCTGGCATCGAGACGGCTCAGCACACATATCATTCATGCCGGCTATGTTGTCCGCAACCGTGCCGCTATGGATCTCTTCTATAAAGACATTCTCGGATTTCACCTCTACTGGCAGGGCGGGGCCAAAGAGGGGGACATCGATTGGGTCATGATGCAAGTTCCAAACGGAACCGACTGGATCGAATACATGCTGTATTTGCCCAATCGGCCAACACGCGCCCAGCTGGGTAACGCGGATCACTTTGCGCCTGGCGTGGTGAGTGTCGCCCAATTGCAACGGCGGCTTGAGCAGCGCGGATGGAAACCTGCGCCGGGAAAGAATCCACAAGTGCTCGGAGTTGACGGTAAACTTCAATTGGACCTGACAGATCCCGCAGGCACGCGGGTCGAATTCATGGAGTTCCTGCCGGTCAAGACTCCATGCTGTTCCGCTTACACCGGAACGCAGCCCTCGCCGGATCCCAATCAGTGGTAGCGGAGGAGAAGCAGATGGGAATTGCGTCATTGGCGGTGAAAGGCAGCGATCGGAGTGGAACAGCGAGGGCATGTGCATTGGCCGTCGCCCTGTGTTTCACATTCGCGAGCGCGACCGCTCAGCAAAGTCCGTCCGCCGTTGACGGCAATCCCGCAGCGTCGGCTGGTCTGAATGATGGCCGCCCCCTTCACGTTGCAAAGTTCGACCGCACCGCGGATCGCGCCTTGCTGGCCATGGAAAAACGCGCGCACGAACTGGGAATTCAGGGCGTTGCTGTTGTGGCTTATTTCGATGGCGACAGTGTTCGATCGTGGGTTTCGAAGATGATCGTTGTAGGTAGTGGGGTCGAGGATCAGCCTGCGCAGAACCAAAAAGTATCCAATTTGCTCGCAGTTGCTTATTCCAAGGCGTCGGAAATGGCCGATACGTTGAAGAACAGCGGTAGCCACGTTCGTCCGCCTCTCACTGGGGAATTTGGTTGGAACGGAGGCGCAATCGCGCGGGGGAAACATGGTTACCTCGTTGCAGCCTTCAGCGGAGGAAAGGGAGACCAGGACTTCAGCGTTTCCACCTCCGGCATCGCGGCGATGAAGAAGAGCCTGTAGATTGCGGTGAACAGCTCCTCTGCAAAAAAGACGAGGGATTGTGAATTCAATTTCTCGTCGTCCATAGGGCCTCATTATGGAGGGTAATGAAACCCGTTGAGAACAGTTACGGGCGAGAAAGAAGAGGGATGGTTATGAATCGTCGCACATTTGTTCAGCTCGCAGCGGGGGCAACACTTGCACAACCGCTGCTCACCGATGCGGTACACGCGACCACCAGTCCGACCAGGTTCCGGTTTTCGATCATGCTGTGGACCCTTGAGAAACAGTTTCCCTTCGACCACTGCGTCGAAATCGCAGCAGAGGCGGGTTACAACGGAGTTCAGCTCGTGGGAGAGTTTCAGAAATGGACCACGCAAGATACTCAGCGGATCATGAGCCGTATCCATTCTCTAGGTCTCGTTGTCGATTCCATGAGCGGTGTACAGGCCGGCTTCTCCACACCTTCCGAAACCGGGATCTTTATCTCGCAGTTTAAGGATCAGCTTGAAGCGGCGAAGCGGCTTGATTGCCCGCAGGTCATTCTTCTATCTGGCAAGCGCGTGCCGGAATTAAGCCCCGCTGCACAAGCGCAAACCGCGGTCGAGAATCTTAAGCGTGCTGCGGATCTCGCCGCCAATGACCATATTGAGATCGTAATTGAGCCGATTGATGCGCTCGAAAATCCCACAATTTTTCTACAGACAGTGACCGACGCTTTCGAGATCGTTGGGCAGGTCGGCAGGCCAAACGTGAAGGTTTTGTATGACTTCTATCACGAGCAGCGCGGGTTCGGCAACTTGATCGAAAAACTTGCCAATCACTTCGATCAAGTCGGGCTTGTTCACATCGCCGACGTCCCGGGACGGCACGAACCCGGAACAGGCGAAGTGAACTACGCGAATATTTATCGCAAGCTCGCTGATCTTCGCTACGACAGATTCATTGCCATGGAGTTCTATCCAACCGGGGATGCCGTCGATTCGCTCAAGAATGCTCGCATCGAAGTCGCGCAGGCGATGCGAGGTGGTTGTCTTTCCACGCGAGGTTGAACCAGTCTCTTTTGTTTGGACAGGATTTTGGGGTTTGTCAAGTGGAAGCCTTGTTCTCGGGTTCAGGCCGCGCGACTTCAGGCACCATGCGATAACGAAGTTAGCTCAATCGGCAACTGATTCCGAACAAACCATCATGGCAATCGCCGTGCACGTCTCAATCGAAATTCTTCGCCACGGCTCGCACATCCGCCAAGATGCGAAGCGGGGAGCCACAAGCGCCCTCGAGAACGGCACAATTACATCACAATTGAGGAATTGAACAGCCAAGCCGGTCATCCAACCGGAACGGCACATTGCCCTAAGAATCCTTACCACAAGCCGACATCTGAGTACCAATCGGCCCCCAGATGAGTGACTTGGCGATTTGGCGTAAAACGGGAAATCTCCCGGCGTCGTGCGCGTTTACCAGGAAACACCACGTTCCGCGCTGGGTTAGAACCTGTTAGTGCTTTGGAGCACGGGATCGGCCGGATCGCTTAGGGATTGCGCTCTTCGGCAATCGCGGAACAGCCTGGACGCCCGCCCAAAGCGTTGCGATCGTTTGCTCGACCACGAGAGTTTGGTCAGGCAAGTCAGGCACAACCCCCTGGATAACAAAGAGTGTGGCGAGTCCAAAGATCGTGTACCACCAGGTATGAGCTACCACCATGTCGTTCTTGCTTGGCAATCCTTCATCCCTGGCAACATCGAAAAAGAGCTGTACGAAACGGTGGAACAAAGGCCTGCCAATGTCGTCGATATATTGTCCGGCGCGGATGCCGTTGCGGTTCTCCGGCCCGAAGAAGACGTTGCGGAACTGCTGTGGATGGGCAGTGCAGAACTGAATCAAGCCGCGTGAAGTCGCAAAAAGACGCTCTTTCGGTGAAGGATGTTTAGCGGCAATCGCGTCGAAGTTCTGAATCAGCAGCCCGATCGTCTCGCGGCTCAGTTCGGCAAGAATATGCGCTTTGTCGGGGAAATGCTGGTAGATCACGGCGTGCGTATAGCCGATCTCTTTAGCGATCTCGCGAAGCGTCACGGCTTCGTAGCCGCGATCGGCAAACATTTTGCTGGCAGCCGCAAGGATTTCGCCCCGCAACCTTTCCTTGCGCTCTAGCCGACGACTTGGCGATGTGGATGTCACTTTCAATAACGTAGCCCCTTTTGACGATTATTTCAACCGATTGTTGATTTACAACCATTGGTTCCGTAACCACTGATAATTTTGCAACCAATGGTTTTCTTGAGTCTCTAATGGTCAGGTCGGTCATTTCGATGGGCGGCCAAATTACAGACAAAAGGAGAATGCGATGAAGGTTCTAGTGATTGGAGCAGCAGGCAGGAGCGGAGAAGAGCTGGTAAATGAGGCGCTGGCGGCCGGACATAAGGTGACAGCTTTCGTGCGCGGTGCCGCGCAGTACAAGAAGGCGAACGTCAGAGTTGTTGCGGGCGACGCGCTGGACGCGGCCGCGGTCGACGCTGCGGTCGCCGGACAGGATGCGGTGATCGACGCTCTGGGCGGCAAGACGCCGTGGAAAGTGTCGACGAGGGAAACGAGCGCGGCACACAATATCGTGGACGCGATGCGGCGCAATGGCGTGCGGCGATTGCTGAAGATTTCGGTGGTTGGTGCGGGCGAGAGCGTCAAGAACGCCGGCTTTTTCAACGAGCACCTGCTCATGAGGACGTTTCTGCGGGGTCTGCTCGTAGACAAGGCGGGCATGGAGGCCGAGATCGAAGGCAGCAACCTGGACTGGACGCTCGTGCGGCCGCCGATGTTGACCGACAGCGAGAAGACCGGTGTTGCCAGGGTGCTGAGCACGGAGAGCGGCGAGAAGGCGCACAAGATCGGGCGGGCCGATCTGGCAGCCTTCATGGTGCAGCAACTGGAGAGCAGCCGGTATGTGCGTCAGGCTGTGACAGTGACGACCACATAGCAAGGCCTCTGCGAGGATCAACCACCTCTCTCATCGAGGCGACCCGATCGGCTGCGTAAAGGCCTGAAACGATTCATGCGACAGACAACTGTGGAAACTCACGGGACTAGCGGAGTGCTAGCTGCGCAACTCACAAGCTCTGGCGTTCGCATTGGAGCATCACTTTCGTTCGAACAAGGAGAAAACGATATGTATTTAGTCATGGGTATTACTGGAAAAGTTGGCGGCGCCACCGCGCGGCATCTGCTGAAGCAAGGCAAACAGGTGCGAGCGCTTGTGCGCAATCGTGAGAAAGCAGCGAAGTGGGCAGACCAGGGCGTGGAGTTGGTGGATGGAGACTGGAACGATGCGACAGCCATAGCGGCGGCGCTGAAAGGTGTTGAGGGCGCGTTTGTCATGTTGCCGGCTGTATGGGCTCCCTCGCCTGATTTCAGAGAAGCAAGGGGCGTGATTGCGAACTATGTCGAGGCGCTGACCAGGGTAGTGCCCCCGCGGGTGGTAGCGCTCTCGTCGACGGGCGCGCATAGAACCAGCGGGGTTGGGATGATCACGGGCTTATCGCTCCTGGAGCAAGGTCTGCGGAGCCTGCCATCTCCGGTCGCATGTGTGCGCGCAGGCGGCTTTTTCGAAAACTTTCTTTTCGGCTTACAGGCCGCCCAGGGCGGAACACTACCGGTCTTCTACAATCCTACAAACCGGAAATCGATGATGGTCGCGTCAGACGACATCGGCGCAGAGGTGGCAACGCTTCTGGCCGGGCCGGCGTGGTCAGGGCATCGCGTCATCGAGCTCGGTTCGATGGTAAGTGCGGATGAAGTGGCCGCGCAATTGGGTGAAGTGCTGAAACTCGACGTAAAAGCCTTTGCAATCCCGCGTGCAGGGTGGGCTGAAGCGTTCCAGCAGTTCGGCGTCCCGAAGGGCCACACTGGACCTGCCGAAGAAATGTACGAGGCCATTAACGCGGGATGGATGGGCCTCGAACTCGCGGGTAGGGAGCACGTAGCGGGTACGACGTCCGCACGCGACGTGTTTGCGGCTGCAAAGAACGCCGTGAAGGCGTAAATCCGGGGCAAGCTGAGTCAGCCCGGCTCCCTGGGAACTGCGCCGCGAACGTCAGGAAAGATCGAGGTCAGACATGAAAGTTTTTGCTTTGGCTGCAACCGGAGGAACCGGACGGCTGATCGTCCGGTTCCGTCCTGGCGAAAGGCCATTCCGGAAGCCGTCCCACCGACGCAGCGCGTTGATTTCAGTCGCGTCGAAGAGCCGGCTTATCGCAGAACGAATGAACCCATTTAAACAGCAATTGGAGG
>Ga0326728_10005222_pt1 | contig 37008 bp, 33 predicted proteins | sample MB3enrmetagenome_FD_207602 | JGI IMG/M metagenome (GOLD analysis project Ga0326728, IMG submission 207602) | Lab enriched peat soil microbial communities from McLean, Ithaca, NY, United States - MB31MN | ecosystem: Environmental > Terrestrial > Soil > Wetlands > Peat | place: USA: New York...
GCTTGCCCGGTCTCTACGTGGACTGGCAAAGCGACCCCTTGGAGATGGACGAAGGTACTGGGTGAGCGCGGATTAGGCCCCGAGGATGCTCCGACACTTAGGAATTATCGGCCCCAGGTGAGAGCTTTCTCATAGGACAAGGGCTTCCCGCCCAGATGGTACGGCGCTGCCCGTCCGTGAAGAACTGTAGGACTTACTGAACGATGCCCATCGAAGCCGCAAGAACGAAGCTGGCCGTAAGTCCGGAGTTAAACCCGGGCGACCCGGCGTATTGGAAGATCCGCGACGTAATTTACCAGTACTCGGGAATCTATCATTCCGAGGACAAGATCTACATTCTGATTCCGGGTTGCGTGCGCCGGATGGCCGCGCTCGGAGTAGCCAGCCCCACGGAGTATTTGAAACAGCTTACGACGCGCGCCATCTGCGGCGCGGAGCTGCGTCTGCTGCTGAACGAAGTCGCGGTTGGCGAAACCTATATGTTCCGCCACCCCGCCCAGTTGGATGCGCTGCGCCAGGTGATTCTGCCCGAGATCCTGCAGGCCAAAGGCGGCACCGGTCTCAATCGTCTACGCTTCTGGTGCGCCGGCTGCTCGACCGGAGAAGAGTGCCACACGCTGGCCATGGTTCTGCTGGAAGAGAAAGACAAGCTGCTGGCCGATTGGACTTGGGACATACTCGCCACCGATTTGAACGATAACTCGCTCGAAACCGCGCGCGTCGGCATTTACTCGGAACGCGCGCTGCACGATACCAGCGAGGCGCTGCGCAGGAAATACTTCAAAAATGCCGGCGAGGAGAAATTCCAGGCCATCGATGCGCTCAGAGATCGGATCCGCTTCGACCGTGTGAACCTAGGTGACGGCAGCCAAATGCTTTTCCAGAACGCCTTCGACGTTATTTTCTGCCGCAATGTGCTGATCTACTTCGACCTGGATTCGAAGCACCGCGTGGTGCGGCATTTTTATTCCAATCTGTTGCCCGGTGGCTACCTTTTTCTGGGTCATGCCGAATCTTTGTTCCAGGTGGATACTTCGTTCCGGCTGGTCCATTTTCCAGGGACGGCGGCGTACTGGAGACCGACAGCGCTTGAGGCCGGGGGAGGCAAGAGGTGAAAGCTCAACTGCACTCACAACTGCAATCCCAAATCGAGAAGCTGGATTCGATTACGACGGCTCCGGCAATCCTGAAGCCGCTGCTGTATTTGATGCGGTTGCCTTCGGAGAAAATCAAAGTTGAAAAAGTGGTGGAACTTGTCTCTTACGATGGGGCGATCGCGGCGCAATGCCTGCGCCTGGCGAATTCTCCACTCTTCGGGACCCGTCAAATCGAAACTGTGCGCTCCGCGGTCATGGCCCTGGGCCTGGAGAGAATGCGCTCGATACTGTTCGGTTTGTGCGTGAATCAGCTCATCCCGCAAGACAAGTGGGTGATTGGGCCTGATGCGTTCTGGCGGCACGCGCTGGGCTGCGCGCTCGTCACCCAAAGAATGGCGCAGAAAATCGAATATGCGGAGCCCGAAAAAGCCTACCTGGCTGGGCTGCTGCACGACCTCGGTTTTCTGGTGAATTCGGTGCTTTATACCGGGGCTTTTCAAGACTGCGTCCGGCGGGCCGCCGAGTGGCACGGGCCTCTCCATGTTGTCGAAGAGAAAGTGCTCGGGTTCACTCATTGCGAGAGTGGGCAGTTACTCTGCGAGCATTGGGGCCTGTCAAAGGAGTTAGCGGCAGCCGCTGGCTGCCACCACGATGTAAGTCTTTTGCCGGGTGCGGGACCGCTGGCATGCCTGGTCCACCTCAGCGATCTTCTGTGCCGGGTGCGTTACCTGGGTTATGGCTACGACGAGATCATGGGGGTGGATCTCGGCCGCGATGCGGCGTGGCAAATCCTGGCTGCTAACTATCCCGCGCTTGGAGATATGGACCTCGCCCGTTACACGCTCGACATCGACGGAGCCATGGCCCAGATCGCAGCCACGGTCAATTCCGTTTTTGGGGCCAGGAGCATGGCCGGCTCGGCCGCTACCTAAACTTGCGATAGTTCTCTGTCCGATGCATGATTGCGGGCAATAAAAAACGTCCCGAGCGGTTAAGCTCAGGACGTTTTTGGCAGCCCTCCCCCAGAACTGCCTAACCACTTGCACATCCTATGTCCGTTTGACCGCGCTGTAAATGTCACTTAAGTAACTTACCGAGGTTACGGGAAGGTAACCTCGCTTCGCGCAGTCGAGCGCTTCTATCTGGCTGAAAATAACAGGGAAGTCAATAAGAAGTCCCGCAGGGTGCCGCCGCAAACTGGCGTCCGGCAGAGAAGCTGCAAAGTAGAACGTTAGAAGCGCCCGGTCATTGATTCTCCGGTGTCTTCTCCCAGGTCTTCCCGCCGTCCGCGCTACTCCAGGTTTCGTGGTTGCTGGTGGAAACAACAATCTCTGCCGGGTTGAGCAAATTACCGCGCACGTCGTCGCGCAACTCGTTATCGCGCAAATCGTCGCCGCGCAACTCAATGTGAGTTATGTCGGAGCCAAGCGTCATGCCTTGGATGGAAGGTTGCACCTGTGTCCAAGTTACACCGCCGTTAGTCGAGTGGAAGAGTGTGCCCGCCTGCCCGCCAGTCCACACCTGCTCGCCGTGACTTGCATAGCACAGCAAAGGACGATCCGCGCGCAAAGCGTTTTGCCAGCTCTGACCGCTGTTCAGTGACCGTTGCAGCACGCCCGCCGCAATTGTCCAGGTAACATTGCGTGCCATAGTGCTCGCCGAAGCGTTCGCCATAGGCGGGATCGCAGGGGACGCCAGCTTCGCGGCGTATGTAACATTGCTGGATTGCGATCTGGCGGGTGCGTGTGTAACAGCTGCCTCGGCTTTTTGCCGCGCATTGCCTTCGGTTTCTTGCGGCGCCGGCTTTGCTTTTTCAACCGCTGCCATTTGGTTACGCGCCATGAGCCTGGCTTCGGTGGAGGGTGCGACCTCTACCAGGTTGGCGGCTGCTCCAGAAACTTCGACGGTCTCCGTCGCCCCTCGGCTGGTTCGCGCATCCAAAGCCGCCACGCCGGCCGATGGCGCAGCCGACAGCTCATCTGCCTGGCCAGCATCCTTTCTGTTGTCGGCAAGCAGTATTTCGGACTCCGCCTGCGCGGGCGTCACAGACTTTTCAGTCTTGAGTTTCTTGTATAGCTGCAACTCCGGCTTGGGCTGCGCTCCGTTAGATTTAGCCAAGCCTGCCGATTGGGCCATTGGCGACGAGGCGATTGACGATGATGCGATCTCGGGCCCGGAGGCTGGTGGCGCTATAGTCGCGACCGGCGGTTTTGCAGAATGTAGCGTTGCCTCGTTGCGCTTTCCCGGGCGCACCATCAGTACCGTGGCGACCACCGCAATTCCCGCTGCCAGCGCGGCCCAGCGCAGACTTGGCCAAGCAAACTTGGCCCAGGCAAAGTTTGTCCAGGCAGGCTTGGCCCAAACAAGAGCGGGCGAGGCTGGCGAATTCCTCTCAGTCGGGATCGAAATCGGCGTTGCTCGTGCCGCTTCCGTCTCGGCCGCAACCGGAAGCGATAGAGCGGCCACTTCGCGGCAGTCTCCGCAGAGCGCCAAGTGGGCGAGCACGCCGTCGCGCTCGGACGCTGAAAGCGCCTGCTCGGCAAAGGCGGCCAGCAGATCCGCATCCGGATGCGCTTGCTCGGGCCCGAGTTGCTCTGGCAAAGCTCGGTCCGGCAAAGCACACTTTGACGAAGCAGCCCGCAAGCGGTCGTACACGATTCGGGGCAAGATTTTGGGCGCATCAGTCATGTTTCCGTAAGTCGCTTCCTTCAGTCATCTTCCTTCAGTCAGGGCTTCCGTCGCCTGCCTTTTGCGCGGGAAGCTTTCTCCCAGGGAACGTTCCTGCCCCGGAATCTTGCGTCAAACGCGAGCGCAGATTCAAGCGTATGTCCCGCACGTCGGTTTCCAAAGCTTCCGCAGCCTGGGCGTGGCTCATTCCGCGCACTCGCAGCCCCGCCAGGATGCGCTTCCGGAGCCCGGTCGCGAGCCGATCCAGCCGCCGGCTCACGCTCGATTCGTGCAGCCCCAGCGTGCGCGCAATCTCGGCCAGTGTTCGCCCATCCAGATAATAAGACGCCAGCGTGAAGCGGTCTTGCGGCGAAAGTTCCGCCAGCGCCTCGTCGGTTGACGCTTCTAGCCGCGGGTCTGGCGCGCAGGCCGGCTCGGGAACCGCCGCGGCAAACTGCATGCCTTCGTCCGTCTGTTCTTCCAGACTGACCGTGCGTTTTTGCTTGCGATAGCGATTGATGAATTCCTGCGCCATCACTGTGCGCAGCCAGCCTTCGAGGGAACCGCGGCCGGTGTAGGAGAAGAGCTTCGAACTGCGTATTTCATTATTATTGCGCGCGTTCACGCCGTAGAGGTCGGCAAACAGCGAATCGGCCAGTTCCGCAGCGTGTGCGCCGTCGCGCGTGATGTGCAGCGCCATGTTGTAGAGCTTCCGCCGGTAGCGGCTGATGAAGTCCTGCCACGCTTGCTCATTTCCGGCAGCACAGGCGCGCGCCAGCGCCAGTTCTTCCAGCCGCAGCCCGGCGCAGAACGCGGCTCTCTGTTCCGCCGCGCTGAGAACGGCATCGCGAGGAAGATACTTGCGCAGAATTTCATCGAGGATGGCCGCGAACTGCTCCGCACTCATGCCGTAAGCTGCCGCCCCGCTGCGCTCGTAAAGCGCCGCAGCGGCTTCCGCGCCATGGCCGGATTCGGCGGACTTCGACATGTGCTCCCTTGGCATCTTCCAGATGATGCTAACAATTTTTTCGGCGCAAGGACGAGTAAATCGTGCGTTCTTCGATCAGCGAGCGGAGAAATACACTCCTGGAACACTCGCGGATGAGTCCCCCGGCACGCTCTTCCTCGGCGTGCCGGGGCGGCGCAAGCCAAAAATTGCACGCGGGAGTAGCGACGTTTTTTCTGCGCGGAGGCCCAATTATGCGGCTGATCGTTAATTCTAGTTCTAGATCCAGCTCCAGCTCGGCCGTTGTTGGAATCGCTCTTATTGTAGTGACGGCTGTTTTAGTTCCGTGCTTGCTGCAAGCGGGCGAAGCAGCGCCAGCGTCCGGTTATTCTCTTCTGGGCCCGATTCGCAGCGGAAATCTAACTGTTTTCCCCGTGGTTGCCAGTAAGTCGTATGACACGGCGGAATTTCTCACCCTCGATGAAGGCCTGCGCAGCGGCGACGTTGTGGTGACGGAAGCGGGCCAGACGCGTGGCCTCATCCGCCATCGTCCGGGCGAACCGTCGATCGTCCACCCTATACGCGGGGCCGAGGTGAACCGGCTGGTTCTGGTTAATAACTCAAAGCGTCCGTTGTTACTCCTGGCCGGCGAAATTGTTACCGGCGGTAAGCAGGACCGCGTCATCGGCAAAGATCGCATCGTGCCTGCGGAGAGCGATCCGGTCGATCTGGATGTCTTTTGCGTCGAGCCTGGGCGTTGGGTAGCGGCGGCCGGCAAGAACGATTTTAGCAACGCGGAGAGCGGCGCCCTTTTCGCCGCTCCGGCGGTGCGCAGCAAGGCGATGGCCGCGAAAGACCAGCAGCAAGTGTGGGACAGCGTCCGCAGTTCGCAGAGCGCCATGGCGGAAACGGTCGAGGTTACTGGCGCCGCTCCCGAGGTGAATGCCACCACTTCTTATGCGCGAGTTATGGACAATCGGGAAGTGCAAAAGAAAGTCGACGCCGTTGCCGAACCGGTGGAGCGTAACTACGAAAGCGTGATCCGCCAACTGCGCGATAGAAATGCGGTGGGCGTGGTGGTAGCCGTGAACGGAGAAATCGTTTGGGCCGATATTTTCGCGAGCACCCAATTGCTGCAAAAGTATTGGCCGAAACTGATTCGCTCCTATGCCGCCGAGGCGGTGGTGACGCATGGCAAAGGCGGGGAAGCGAGTGTCAAAGACGCGCAGAAATTTCTCGACGACTTGCAGGGGCGCCACGAAACGGCTGAAACCGAGCCCGGCATCTATCGGCAGACGGAAATCACCGGCGACGGGTTCAAGGTGTTCGAGTTGACGTCGCTGCTGCCAAAGACGGGGTTTGCGGTGCATGTAGCAAAAATGGCCGACTAAGGCCGTTCATGTAGGGACGGGCGACCTCGCCCGTCCACGCCGAGCGCAGCTCGGCAGCCGTCGGCGGTCACAGCCAACTCCGCGCCAATCCCTTGAGCACGACGTCGCTGGCGTCATACGCCAGGTTAAGCGGTGGCAATTCGTCACGCGTGAACCAGCGAACATCCGCCGCATCGCTTCCGGCTTTGAGATCGCCGCCGACCGCGCGGCACAAGAAATCGATCAGCACATAGTGATAGCGCACCTGTTTTTCGTCGTCGCGAATCACGCGCTCATACACGCCCAGCATTTCGCCGGTCTCGACCAGCAATCCGGTTTCTTCGCGGGCCTCACGCGCCACGGCTTCGCACAGAGTTTCGCCGCATTCGAGAAGGCCGCCCGGCAGCGACCACTCGCCCAGCAGCGGCGGCTGTCCGCGGCGAATCAGCAGAACGCGATGGTCGTCGTCATGACGATCGACGATCACCGCGCCCACGCCCACCAGCGGCGACTCCGGGTATTCACGTTTCATTGGCTGACTATTTCGCGTTCACTTGGTACTGCTCGATCTTGCCGTTGGGCATGATCCGTTCCCAAACTGCGAGCGTTTTTTGCGGGAAGCGCACTTCGAACAAGCGGAACGTCATGCCTCCGCGATCCTGTTTGGCGGTCTGCGTAAACTCCGCCGGCGACCCCAGCGGCCCCAGACTGCTGGCGAAATCTTTCAGCGCCTGCTCGGTAAAGTAGCTGTTGCAGTTCTCGGTGAACAAGGCGCGATTGATTTTCCCCTGTTGCAGCGCGGTAAAAATTTCGCGGGACTGCGTCTCCTCGTTGCCTGCATCGGCCTCGCGGAAAAGCAAAGCTGCGATGCTGTGGGCAATGTCGTCCGAGGCTCCGGCCGAGTCCTCATTGGTGAGCACGGCCACCGCCATGCGCGCGTCTGGAAAAACCACATTTTGCGCGGTAAAGCCGGAGACTTCGCCGCCATGCTCGATGGCGCGCTGTCCGAATTCCTGCCGCACATCCACGCCCAGGCCGTAGCGCGTTCCCAGGCCGTTCTTGAGCACGACTTCTCGTTCCATCTCCGCATAAGAAGCCGGACGAAGCACGCTGCGCTGGATCATGCCGATGTCCCATTTCGCCAGATCTTCGGCGGACATGGCCAGTTCGGCTGCGGCAAACAGCCAACCCTTGCCCTCTTTCGGGGCCAGTCGCAGCGGCCCGATGGCATAGCGCAGGTAGCCGGCCGCATCGGATTCGGTGAGCCGGTTCTGGTCGACGTCGATGACGCTCTTCATCCCCAGCGGTGCGAAGATATGCTCGCTCAGAAATTGCAGCAGAGGCTCGCCGCTGGCCTTCTCGACAATCAATCCGGCAATCACAAAATTGGTGTTGCTGTATTGCCAGTCGGTTCCAGGATCGAAATCGAGCGGTGTGCGCGCCCACAAGTCGAGCATTTTGGCGGCCGTGACGGGTTGCAGCATGAACGGCGGAACGTAGTCTTGCGGCCAGTAGTCGCGATAACCCGAGGTATGCGAGAGCAACTCGCGAATCGTGACCTCGTTGCCGCGGGTGAGGTCTGGTAGGAAGTGCGATACGGGATCGTCGAGTGAAAGCTTGCCCTGTTCCGCCAGCAGCAGCACCGCAGCCGCCGTAAACTGCTTGCTGATGGAACCGATGCTGTAGCGCATCGCCGGCAACGCGGGCGTGTGGGGCTCGATGCGGGCGTCGCCATAGGCCTGGAGATAAGCGATCGCTCCGCCTTGCACAATGGCGATCGAGGCGCTCGGAACGCCGGTCGTGGCCAGCGATTGGCGGACGATGGCATCGACTTTCTCGCGCAGCGCGGCGGAGATGGGCGCCGGGGTTTGCGCTTCCAGAAGCGAGGCGGCGAGCAAAACAAAAAGACAAATAGCGCGGAAAGCTCCAGGTCGCGGTGGCCAATTCATGCAGCACTCCTTGGAATTGAAAACGGAAACAGTATACGGCCTGGGGGTGTCATTACTCCCAGTAAACGTGCGCGAAAGAGTGCGGGCGTGAATGGATGGGGTTTACTGCTGGGGAGCGTAGTATCCGCGGCGGGCGCGGACTTGCAGATCTTTTTTCAGGGCGGTGATTTGGATCGAGCGGTAGCGGCCGTCGGCGTCGAAGCCGGATGGTTTGTAGGAAACGTCGTACTGGCTGCGCAGTTCGTCTTCAATGGCGGCGAACGAGTGCGTGATGTCTTTCATCTTGTAGGGAAAGAAAGCGCGTCCGCCGGTGGCGGAGGCGAGGTCTTCGAGAACTTTGTCGCCGCGCAGAATCAGGCCGCTGTCGTCGGTGGAGATGGCGTAGATGAGGACTTGGGCGCGCTCGGCCATTTCAATGGCCTGGGCGCGCGAGTGCTCGCTTTGATTGTCTTCGCCGTCGCTGAGAATGACGATGGCTTTGCGGATGGGATGGTCGGAATATTCGCGCAGCAGTTTTTCCTTGCACGCTTTGTAAATCGCGTCGTAGAGCGCGGTGCCGCCGCCGTTGTTCAGGCGCTGCACTCCGGCGGCGAGCAAGCGCGCCTGGTCGGTGAAATCCTGCGTCAGGCGGCTCTCTTGGTTGAAGCCCACGACAAAGGCACGGTCATAGCTGGGACGAACGATGTGTTGCAGAAATCCGGTGGCCGCTTCTTTTTCAAATCCAAAGCGGCCCTCGACCGAGCCGCTCACGTCCATGAGCAGGCCCAACTCGATGGGCAGGTCGGTTTCACGGCGGAAATTAAGGATGGACTGCACGGGTCTGTGGTCGTCGAAAATGGAGAAGTCGGTTTGGTTGAGATTGCGGACAAATTTGCCGTGGCGATCGGTCGCGATGAAGAGCACGTTGACTTCATCGACGCGCTTCTTGATGATGAGGATGGGTTCGCCCGCTTCGTCGCTTTCGGCGGCAGCGGCAGGAAGAAGCCCAGCGGCGCCATTGGAGTTCACTGCGACGTTAGAAGCGGCAATGACATAAGGGCTGGTTTGAGCGCATGCGGCAACGGACATGACGGCAACTGCGAATACGACGAGTGCGAGTCCGCTGGGTGCCAATTCGATTTGTTTGCCCTTCGTCATTGCTCTGCCATTCACCGCTCTATTATTTTTCACGCTTGATCCGCAAATCTAATTCGGACGCCTGTAAACATCGGAAGTTTCAAATACTTCGATGCACGCCGGGGGCCGAAACCCGAGGATACGCGGTTGCAGTGACTTTAGGCTGTTATCGGGTGCGAAGCCAAGTTACAAAAGGAGTACACACGCGGTGTGTCCTTTAACTATAGGCCGCTCAACAAGTTGGAATCTTAGCTGAAGAGGGCCAGGGGGCGGTTCACAGTGGCAGTTCGACCCTGAGCGCGCGGAATTTCCGCAGGACTGTTCGGGGAGAAAATTCTCAGGACATTTTTTCACGATTAAGGGAGCTTCGTGCAAAAATTTCTGAACGCCGGGCCGGCGTGCAGAGCGTATCCAGAGCGTATCCAGAGCTGTTGTGACCACTGGCTGCCTGCCGAGCTGCGCTTGGCTGGGACGCTTCGACTTCCTCCTCGGCTTCTCCCACCCCATCGCGCCAAAAGCGGGCGTGCTGGGGGCCCCGGTTCGCTCGGGGCTTCAGCAAAACAGTACAAGCTCGCGACGTCCCCGTCCCCACACGAGCGAACAGAGCAAAGCTGATCCCGCTGTAAAGTTCAGTAGCCAGCAGTCAAAAGCCATAGCTGAGACCCTTGCAGCGGTCACGAACTTCGGTAACCTGTCGTAATGCGCCCTTTCGTGCCATCCTCATTCTTGCCGTTAGAATCCCATTAACCGCGACCGCATGGCTAACTTCCGCTGTGGGTGCGGATCTCAAGTGAGGTTCATTCATGTTACAGTCTGCGGAACCGAAGTACTCTCCAAACACGATGCCCACCAACAATTACATTCCGGTCAAGCCGGTCACCTCGCCCGTGGACCAGGCCCACATCGGACGTACGTTGCTCATCAAGGGCGAAGTCACGGGCGCGGAATCGCTTTTCATTGACGGACGCATCGAAGGAAGCATTAACTTTCCCGGCCATCGCGTCACCATCGGTCGTAACGGAAACGTTGCGGCGAACATCACGGCTAAGGAAGTCGTCATCATGGGCAAGGTGCAGGGCAACGTCGAGTGCGCGGACCGGCTGGACATCCGCAGCGAAGGCCTGCTCTCGGGCGACGTGATCACGCACCGCATCAGCGTCGAAGAAGGCGCGATCCTCAAGGGCGGCGTCGAAGTGCGCAACCCCGAAAAGGAAGCGCGGAGCCCTGAAAAGAAAGATCAGCACGCACAGAACCAGCCAACGCAGAATCAGCAGAAGCCTGTTGAAGCACCCAAGGTCATGGCTGCGGCCGCGGGCAACGCGTAGCTTTCGCAAGGTTGAATTCGAAGTCGGAATTCAAGAACGACGATGGAGGTACGGGATCTAGGCCCCGTCTAGCCGGGCGAGACGCACGGCGCTCCATCGTTTTCTTTTTTTCGGCGGATTGCTCACTTCTTCGGCTTGAATTCGAGCGCTGCCGAGTTCATGCAGTAGCGCAGCCCGGCCGGTCCGGGGCCATCGGGAAACACATGGCCCAAGTGCGCATCGCAACGAGCGCAGCGCGCTTCCGTGCGCGTCATGCCATGGCTGGTGTCGGTGAGTTCCGCGATGTTGTTGCGGTCGGCGGCGGCGAAGAAGCTCGGCCATCCAGTTCCCGAATCGAATTTTGTCTCCGAACCAAAGAGCAGCGCGCCACAACAGACGCAGTGGTAGGTCCCGTCGTCGTGCTGGTCCCAGTACTGGCCGGTGAAAGCGGGCTCGGTGCCGCAGGCGCGGGCCACCCGATACTGCTCTGGAGTAAGCTGCTTTCGCCACTCAGCTTCGGGCTTGGCAATTTTGCCGCTGACTTTGTCGGCCATGTCGTGTCTCCAGAAATAAGATGCGGAAAGAGTGCGAAAGTTGCAAGCAGCCGCCCGTGGCGACGCTTGAAAAGCGAGATCCAGCGCCTGAAAGCGCATTCATTCTAGATTGGTTTCGGCACGCCTGAAGGCATGTCCGGATACGAATCTCACTTGTATTACGGGCCCAATCAGTGCGCGAAGGGCTGATTTGCGCCGAGCAGGAGGCCGATGCCGGCCCGTTTGCGCATCTCCGACAGCAGTGCACTGGCGGCGTTCAAGTACGTGCGATTGGGGTCGGACGTGTCGGCCCAGACCGCGTCATAGACAATCTTAGCCGCTTCTTTTGCGTCCATGTGAAGAGCGGCCTCCATGCGGTCGGCTTGCTGGCGCGCTTCGCTGTAGCAGCTATGGCAGACGGCGGCGGGTTCGCTGGCGCCGCTGTGCTGGTGTTGGAGAACGCAGCGGAACGTGGCCGGGGCGTTGATCGGAGCGTGGAAAGCGAAGGCTTGCGGCTGGAGTTCTTGCAGCAAGGGTTCACGTTCGATATCGATATGCGCGCCGGTTGCGGGCTGCGGCGCGGCGGCGGCCATCGCATGTACTATCGGTTCCGCGGGCGAGACCCGATCCGGCGACTTACAGATCGGACAAGCGTACATATCGGCGGGATAGTAGGCGTGGCATTTCGAACAAGGCATCCCGTAACCAATGACTTTTTTCTCCGGCGCCGAGGCGGCCTCTGGCGCGGATCCGAGCGGCATACGCCGCTCTGGTGTGGATAGTACGGCAGGGTTGACGGAGTTATCCGGGACTTGGCTGACAGCTTCGGTTTCCATTGATTGCTGCATTGTCGGTTCCATGGTCCGCTCCATTGTCCGCTCTATGGTTCGTTCGATGGTTCGTTCCGTTGCTCGTGCTCGACCCGGCGGCGGCGTCGTGAGCGTCGCATTTTCTTCTGCTATTTTAGGTCTGTCGATGGACGGAGGCGATGCACGTCAGTGCATGGAAAAGGTAACGTCCGATGGTGTATCTCGTTGCGAGTTGCTTGGCGAGTTACTTTACGAGTTACTTCGAACTTGTGATCAGCCGGACGACCTCCTGCATGCGGGCCCGGTAAAGGTTCTGGCTGGGATCCAGGCGGGAAGCGATTTCAAGTTCTCCGAGGGCCTCTTCATAGTGGTTAAGGGCCATCAGGCAGGCGGCGAGGGAATAGTGGTTCTCGGCGCTCGGTTCGAGGCGGAGGGCCTCGCGAAATTCTTTCTCAGCCTCCGACAGTTGTTGGGTATTCACGAACGCGGTGCCGAGATAGTGGTGTGCCAGGCTGGATTCGGGATTCAGTGTAACTGCTTGGCGCAGCACGTCCACGGCTTCCTGATCTTTACCAGAAAGCAGGAGGGCCTGCCCCAAAACGCGGTGTTCGGCCGCTCCAGCGGGATTGGCGGCGATGGCGGCCTGCAACTCACGAATGGCGGATGGATAGTTGCGCTTGGACATGTAGGCGCGGGCCAGACAGTTGTGACCGCCTTCCCACTCCGGACTCTGCCGATAGAGGTCGTTGAATTCCGCGATGGCGCTATCGAAGTCTTCCTTATCGCAAAGAGTATTTCCCAGGTTATTGCGGACGCTGGCGTCCACGGGGTTGAGTCGCTTGGTCAGGCGGTATTCCGCAATCGCTTCGTCCAGCTTGCCTTGATCGTGCAGGACAACGCCAAGATTGCTGTGCGCCTCCCAGAAGTCGGGGCGCAGGCTGAGGGCGTGGCGATAGGCGATGGCGGCGCGGCGCAGATCTCCGTGATCGCGGTGCGTGATTCCCATGTCAAAGTAGACGTCGGCGTTCGCCAGCGAGCCCTCGGGTTCGCGGGCGAGGGCCTCGTCGAAGGCGTGCAGGGCGGCATCGTAGTGGCCATTGGCGTAGAGCGCGAGTCCGAGGAAGCGGTAAGCCTCGGCGTTCGCGGGATCTATGCTGAGCGCGGTGCGCGCTTCGGCAAGCGCGTCATCGGCATCGTCGGTCCGGTAAAACAAGTAAGAGAGCTGGTTGTGGGTCTCGGGGAAACCGGGCATCAGGCTCGCAGAATCCGTGAATGCGTCGAGCGCGTCGTCGAGCCGGTCTTCGCGGCGCAAGATGGTTCCGAGGACAAACTGCAGCAAAGCCTTGTTTGCGTCGTTGGTTGCGTCATAGTCCGCATGGTCGTGCAACAGGGCTCGGAGCTTGTCTTCGGCGGCGACAAAATCCTTGTCGTGGACCAGAGCGGCAACCTCGGCCGCCGGACTGGAGCAGGCGGCCGGCTTTCGCTGGGGGCTTCGGTCGCGACCCTGACGCGCGGGACCCGGACGCACCAGGCTCTGAATCAAGTCCGAGTCGGCCCCGGCCTTTTGCAGGGCGCGAGTGCATTGTTGGGCGCATAGAGACGTGTTGGGGCAGGAAGAACTTCCGGTTTTGTCCAACGTTTGCACGTTCTGCGTTTGGGCGTTCTGTGTCTGAATCAGGCGCTCGATCCTTGCGCTCGAAATGCCCCCCGCCAGCCACAGGAAAATGGCGTCGGACGCGGACGCGGGCGGAGCTTGTTCGGCCTGCAACGAGGTTGCCGCCAACAAAAACAATAACCATCTCAGGATGCAGCGTTTCACGAAGCCCTCCGGCGGTCTTGGCGGTTCGACGTGCGAGAATCGCCCTAGGGCCAAGATAGCCCGTCGGAGGTAACACCGGTAGGTCACGGAAGTAATTCCCGAGGGTACAAGCCTAGCAGGGCAGGGGGTGCGATCCTGGCCGGAATTGGCGAACCTGACGGCGATTGGTTGGGATACACTAAAGAATAGTAGTGCCGCTTGGTTCCCGGTCGGCATACCCGTTTCGGAGGCGTTATGGAAGGCTTGTTTCAACCCATGCATCTGCTGGTGATCTTCTTCATTGCGCTACTGGTGTTTGGCCCGAAGAAATTGCCGGAGTTGGGCAAGGGCCTGGGCGAGGGTATCCGCGCCCTGAAAGACGGCATGAAGGACCACGACAACAATGCCGATATCAAGCCTGAAAGCAAGCCTGAAAACAAAGCCTGAGTTGGCGGTAACATCCTGGGTCGCCGGCGCGCCGGTTGGCCGCTAGTCCGATATAGCTTCATCATCCAATCTCAATCGATTATAGCGAGCGGAAGTTCCGCAGCTAACTTCCCGCAGATTGCTTCCCCCCGATGGGACTCCGTTGTGTCCGCACACGGAATGAAAGCCATCGTATAGATCTTTCTTTAGGAATTGCGCCGCCTCTCCAGCCGCGCCTCCGAGACCCAATGACGAGAGTTTTTGCCACTGAAGACCCGGCGGATTCCACCTCCTCGATTCATTTTGAGACGCCCCCGAGATTCCGCATCGGCGATTGGGCATGATGGCGGAGAGCAGACAAACCAAACCTCACGGGTGTATCGTGTTTTTTCGGTGAACCTTATCGTACCCGATCTCGTACTGCACAACAGAGTTTGAAGTCAAAAAGGGAAATTCCGTTCATTTCCGGTCAATCCGGTAAAACCGGTCAAGAGGGAGTTATGATGAAACGCGTGTTGCTTGGTTTGGTACTAGGAATTATTTTTCTCACGCAGGTCGTTGCCGCGCAGCCTTCCACCAACAATCCGGCGAAACCGGATTCCTCTACACAGGCCCAGGCCGGGCCAGAGGGCCACTGGGAGGGCGAAATTGCGCTGCCGGGAACGGCCCTGGAAATCCACGTTGACCTGAGTCGCAACAATGCGGCGTGGCAGGCCACGATCGATATTCCGCAGCAAGGTGCGCAGGGACTCGCGCTCCAGGCGGTGCGAATTGAGGCGCCCGTGGTTCATTTCGAATTGCAGGCAGGCCCAGGCCTCGCGGTATTCGAGGGCAAGCTCGAAGGCGACAAGATCGCCGGGACCTTCTCGCAGGCCGGGCAAACATTTCCGTTTTCACTCGGGCGCAAATCGGCCGCGGCCCCGAGCGCGGCCGCGGCCCCGGCGGCAAAGCCCAGTCTTGACGGGCTCGATGAATTCGTCAATCAAGCGATGAAGGACTGGAAAGTGCCGGGACTCGCCATCGCCGTCGTACAGGGCGACAAGGTGATACTTCAGAAGGGTTACGGCTATCGCGACCTGGAGAAGCAGTTGCCGGTAACTCCCAATACCCTCTTTGCCATTGGCTCGATCACGAAGTCTTTTACCGTGACGACGCTGGGCATGGAGATGGACGAAGGCAAAGTCGACTGGGACAAACCGGTCCGCGATTATCTGCCCACCTTCAAGCTGTTCGACCCGGCCCTTACCGAGCAGATGACGATGCGCGATTTGATTACGCATCGCTCTGGTCTGCCGCGCCACGATCTTATTTGGTACTCGTCGGATTTTCCCCGCGAAGATTTGCTGCGCCGCTTGCAGTATCTAGAGCCCAGCAAACCTTTGCGCGCGAAGTTTCAGTACAACAATTTGATGTTTATGACGGCTGGCTACATCGCCGGCCAGTTGAACGGCACGAGTTGGGAAGATGCCATCATCCAGCGTATTTTCCGTCCGCTGGAAATGACTGGCACGAATTTTTCCGTGCTCGACACGCAGAACAGCCCCGACTTTGCCGAGCCCTATCGCAAGGGTAGCGACTTAAAGGCCGAATTGAAACGCATCCCCTTCGACGCGCAGTGCCCCAATCGTTGCGCCATTGGGCCGGCTGGAGAAATTAACAGTAACGTTGCCGACATGAGTAAGTATCTGTTGTTCCACATGAACCGGGGGAAGGTTGCGGGCAAGCAACTTCTCTCCGAAAACAACGCCGTCCAAATGCAAGTTCCGCAGATGGTCATTCAAGGCGCGCCCGCCTACAAAGAACTCGGCGAGACCAATTACGGAATGGGTTTCTTCCTTTCTTCTTATCGCGGGCACAAACAAGTCGAGCACGGCGGCAACATAGACGGTTTCAGCGCCGAGCTCGCATTTCTGCCAGCCGATAAGATCGGCGTCGTTGTTTTGACCAATCTCGATGGCAATCCACTGCCGACCATCGTCGCCCAAAACGTTTTCGATCGGCTGCTCGGCATGGACCAGGTTCCGTGGAACCAGCGTATGCTTGCGGCCGAAGCGGGAGGGAAAAAATCGGAGCAGGAAGCGAAAGACAAAGGCTACACCCCGCGCAAATCGGGAACGCATCCCTCGCACGACTTGAAAGAATATGTGGGCGATTACTTAAATCCGGGATACGGGATAGTTACCATTGCGCCCGAGGGCGCGGCTCTCAAGCTGACACTTAACCAGGTCGCCAAATCTTTGGAGCATTACCACTACGATGTGTTCCAAGTGCCCGCCAACCCGCTCGACCCCTTTGAAAAGATGAAAGTGATGTTTCTCACCGACATCAACGGAGACATCTCCAGTATCTCCATGCCGCTCGAACCCAGCGTGAAGGACATAGTCTTCACGCGCATGCCCGACAAACAACTTACTCAGCGCAGTTTCATCGAAGCCTTCACCGGCGATTATGAGATTCCGGGCTCTCCGGTGCCGCTGAAAGTCTCGCTCCGTGGCGAAAATACGCTCATCGTCACCGTTCCCGGGCAGCCCGATTACCAGCTCAATCCGAATCGCGGCACCACGTTCCAATTCGCCGAGCTGAGCGGCTTCACGATTGAGTTCAAACGCGACGCCTCTGGGAAAGTGGTCGAGGCCGCGCTCAACGAACTTGGCACCGTCATTGTTCTGAAGAAAAAGTTCTGAAGAAAAAATGAAGTGAGTGGGAGTAAGGAGCGGATCTGGCAATTCCGGCCCGCTCCTTACTTCGCTCGTCAGGTTGGAATCAGCGCTTCTTTCCCCGCACAAACACATCCATGCCGAAGACAACGCTGCGTCCCGGCATGGCCACGCCTGGTATCTCCTGATATCCCGTGTTAGTCAGGTTGGAGAGCGCCAGGTGCGCGCTTACGTTCTTGAATTCGCGCCCGGCGCTTGCATCCCAAAGTGCATAGGGACCGTGCTCATAGCGCTGTACAACGCCGATCCGGCTGCGGGCGACAACTTTTCCCGGCAGCGTTCCTTGCCAGCTCATTACCGCATCGTTCGACGGATAATTGAAGACGTATTCGGACACCAACCCTGGGGGCAGCCCCTGCGCACTATATATGCGGGTATAGGCCAGGTTGAATTGTTGGCGGAGCACTCGCACTCCGAACGTTGCTTCGGCCCCCGTGAAGTTTAGGCGCGCAATGTTTTCCGCCTGGTAGGGATTGGTTGACGAAACAGGTCTGGATGTAAACGCAACCCAGTCGATGTCATTCGTATCGCGCCGCTCGAATACCGTGACTTCCGCCTGATAGTGCCCTCCCTGGTCCCACAGCAGGCCGCCCTCGTAGCCCCAGGAATTTTCCGGGAGCAGGTTGGGGTTTCCAAATGAAGTCGCGTAGGGATTGCCATGTTGAAATTCGTTGTAATCGAGGTCGACGTAACTGGGCAGCCGGAAGGCGCGGCTGGCGCTGGCTTTCAACTTCAATCCCGGTTTCAGCCAGAACCCTCCGGCCAAGTATGGGCTGAATTTCGATCCCTGGGTATCGAAGACCTCTTCCCGCGCACCCACCGAAAACGAGAAACGCCGCAACGCCCTGACATCGTAGTCGATATACCCAGCGCTGTGCGTGCGCCTATGGTCGCCCAAGTTGTTGCTGTGGATCGATTCGTAAAATCCCTCGGCGCCATAGAACAGGTTCGAGTTCTGTCCGAGCTGTTCCGTGCGGCGGACCGCTCCTTGCAAGCTATGATCGATATGATTGTTTTCATACAAGGACGGATCTTCTTTCTCCCAGATGTATTCGTCCGTATGTCGGCGGAAGCCGAAGTCAAATTCCGTCTTCTTACCCAGATCCTGCTTGAGTGCCGCGAACCATGATTTCGTCCTCTCCCATTGCGTAGGGGAGTCGCCATAAAAGTCATTTGCGCCAAAAGGCTTGTCGCCCAATCCCAGCATGATCAGGCTGCGGCCCAGAGCGGTCTGCGCACCGGTGTTCGAAAAAATTGTCAGACTGCGATAGTCGCGGTCCGGCATGAAGCCCGTGGAAAAATCCCGCGCCACATCCAGTTGTTCATCCAGCCGGTTGGCCAGGAATCCGGCCGAAAAAGTTTCCCGATTGATTCCGAAATTGCCAATCGCTGCGCCCGCCTGGGCTTCCGAGTACTCGGGAGGACCGGTGATGAAATTGACGGTCCCGCCCATGGCGTCCGATCCATAGAGCGCCGAGCCTGCTCCCGGCAGGATTTCAATACGCTCAATTGCGCTGGTGGGCAAAGGGAGATCCATATCATGATGACTGGTCTCGACATCATCCATGCGCAAGCCATTCAACAGGACCAGAGTTTGCTCAAAGGTTGACCCGCGAATGGTGAGGTCGGCCTGCACGCCATCCGGGGCGCGTTCCTGCAAGTCAACCGACGGGTCCAGTTGCAGGTAATCGACCCAGTGCATATAGAGCAACGGTTGCTCTCTCGCATCGATCACGGTAATCGTCCGGTCGATGTTCTGCACCGGTACGGGGATAAACGTTCCCGTGACCGCGACGGTTTCTTTCCGTGCTGGAATTTTTTGGATTTCGCAATTGGCGCTGGATCCGTTCGGCGGCAGCGCCGTTGGTGCTGCTTGCGATTGCCCCGCTTGGGATTGTCCTGCAGATTGTCCTGCTGTGGATTGCGTTGTTTGCGCGCAGGGGGCTTCTTGCGCGTCGGCGGCAGCGCCGTTTGCCAAGCTATAAGCCAATAAATTAGCAAGTAGAGTAAACAGGATCGTTTTCAACCAGCCTCCGATTTTGAATATGAATTTCCCCCGGCTGTTTCTTATGCGAGGAATTCACGCGTGACAGGTGTGGCGTGCAGTTAATTTTGGCCCAACAATTACGATGTTTCGATCACGCTCTCTTTTCTTTTTAGTATTCACCGCCAGAGAGCCGCGAAATTATTTTCGATTATAACCGTTCTGCGTGGTCCGTAGCTGTTGCTGGCTCGCCCCAACCCATTCATCGGTTTCAGTTTCAGCGCCGCTGCTTTACACTAGTTAGTTGAGTCAAGAAGTTCATCCCTGGTTGACGGGTATGATCGACCGTCTGCGCTCCGGCGACGCCCGCGCACTGGCCCGCGCCATCTCTTTGGTTGAGAACCGCGCCGCCGGCTGGCCGGAGCTGCTCAAGGCGCTCTTCCCGCACACGGGCAAGGCGCGAGTCATTGGACTGACAGGCGCGCCCGGCGCGGGCAAAAGCACGCTGGTTGATCGGCTCGCCAAGCACTATCGCAAAGAAAATCAAACCGTCGGCATCATCGCCGTCGATCCCACCAGCCCTTACACGGGCGGGGCGATTCTGGGCGACCGCATCCGTATGCAGGACCACTTCAGCGATCCGGGGATTTACATCCGCAGCATGGCCACGCGCGGATCGCTCGGAGGCCTGGCGCGGGCCACCGCCGACGCTGCCACCGTGCTCGACGCTTCCGGCCGCGACATCGTCATGATCGAAACCGTCGGTGTCGGGCAGGATGAAGTCGATATCGTGCGGCTGGCCGGCGTCACGGTTGTGATTCTTGTGCCCGGCATGGGCGACGATGTGCAATCGATCAAGGCCGGGATCATGGAAATCGCCGATATCTTCGTCATCAACAAAAGCGACCGCGAGGGCGCGGAGCGCGTGGAGCGCGAGGTTCGCGCCATGCAATCGCTGGCCATGCGCAACGACCACTGGACGCCTCCGATCGTGAAGACGGTCGCCAGCGAGGGCGTGGGAACCAAGGAGTTGGCGAAGGCCATCGCCGATTACGAGGCGTACCTCAAGAGTAAAAACCTGGTCTTTAAGAAGAACGTCGAGAATTGGCAGGAGCGGCTGGTCGAAATGCTGCGCGATGCCATGCTCGAACGGGCTCGCGCACGCATGGAGGGCGATAACCTTGCGCGTTACGCGGTTGAAATCGCCGAGCACAAGCGCGACCCCTATTCGCTGGTGGAAGAGATTGTGCGCGGCACGGAACGCAATTAGCTTGTCTAAAACTTATCTACAAAAAGAAAGGCAATCTTATGGAATTCAGCATCGATCATATTGGCATGGCAGTGAAATCGCTCACGGCGGCGAAGTCGATTTACGAGAAGCTCGGATTGAAAGTTTCTCCGGAAGAAACCGTGGCGGCTGAAAAAGTCCGGCTGGTGATGGTGCCCGTGGGCGAGACCCGGCTGGAACTGCTGGAAGCGACTGCGGAGGATTCGAACATCGCCAAGTTCATCGCCAAGCGCGGCGAAGGGCTGCATCATGTTTGCATGAAGGTTCCGGACCTGGCGGCGTCGGTGGCAAAATTGAAGCGCGACGGCGTGCGCCTGGTCTCCGACGAAATCAAAACCGGCGCGGGCGGACACCGGTATGTTTTTGTGCATCCGCAGAGCGCGGGCGGCGTGCTGTTAGAACTGGTGGAAGGACACTAATTTGTGATTGGTAATTTGTAATTGGTAATTTGAATCTGCAGATCGCTAAAATTGCAAATTACAAATCACCAGTTGCAATACCTTACCTATGCTTCTCCTCGCCGTTGACACTTCCGGGAAGAACGGCAGTCTGGCGCTGGCGCGGGCGACGCCGGGCCAGCGCGCGAGCGAAATCAGTGTGCTTGAAGTCGTGCCGCTCGCGGGCGGCGCGTTTTCGGCGCAGTTAGTTCCGCAGATTGCCGCGCTGCTCGAAAAACACGGACATAGTAAAAGCGACTTGGGAGCCTTTGCAGTCGCGTACGGGCCAGGCTCGTTTACCGGGCTGCGCGTAGGTTTGGCCGCCATCAAAGCTCTGGCCGAGGCTCTGCGGAAACCCATCGTTGCCATTTCATTGTTGGAAGCGGCGGCGGTGGCGAGCGGCGCGGCGAGTGGGAGAGTGCTCGCGGCGCTCGATGCGGGACGCGGCGACGTGTATGTTGGCGACTACGAACTCGACCCGGACGTTTGCCCGGACAACGTTTGTCCGAACGTCGATACGCACAGCCACATGCGCGTTCAGATGCATAGCGAACGCCTGCTGAGCAGGGAAGAGTTCATCGCCGAAGTCGGGCTTCCCGCAAGTAAGATGAAGGCAGTCGTCACGCCCGATGCTGCGTTAGAGGAGGCCGTTCGCGCCGCCGGAATTCGGGTTGAGCGGATCGAATATCCGAACGCCGGCGCGATTGCGCGGCTGGGGTGGGAGCATCTGCAGCGGGGCGCAACGGCGCTTCCCGAAGAATTGGAAGCTAACTATATTCGCCGTTCCGACGCCGAAATTTTCTCGAAGCCGGTGCCGTGAGATCCTCCATGCCCGTTGCCATGCGCTCCGCTCGGTTGAACGATGTGCCGGCGATCCTTGCCATCGAGCGCCAGTCGCCCAGCGCAGCCCACTGGACGGCGGAGCAGTACGACAAGTTGGTGCGTAGCGGAGTCGTTCTGATTGCTGAACTAGCTGTCGAACCAGCAGCTAAACATACAGCCGAGGAACCAGGCCAGCTTTGCGGATTCATTTGTGCGCAGGCGGTCATGGGCGAGTGGGAGATCGAGAACGTGGTGGTGGCGGTCGAGTTTCTCCGCCGCGGCATCGCCGATGAGCTCATGCGCGAGTTGATCCAGCGCGCGGCTAACCAGGCAGCGTCGGTGATTTTGCTCGAAGTCCGTGAATCGAACCGTCCAGCCCGCCGGCTGTACGAAAAGCACGGTTTTCGTGAAGTAGGCCGCCGCCGCGCGTATTACAGCGATCCGGCGGAAGATGCGGTTCTATACGCACTGCGGTTCGAGCGCTGACGCTTAGACTTTGGCCCTGGCCGTAAAGCCCGTAGTTTCTTCACCATTTTTGGTGGAACTTCCGTACCCCGTGACCCTCTGACTACGGTGGAAATTTACCTATGAAATCTCATTGAACGCTGCCGGTCCCTGTGCTAGTTTGTAACTTTGCGGTAACAAATAGCAGGAGGTCTAGCAAGGATGCTGACTGCAAGAGACCAACTCCTGACCGGCCATGACGAGTTCCAGCGGCTGGCTCAGGAGCACTCGCAATACTCCCAACGGCTCGAATCCCTCACCCAGAAGCGATACCTCACCGACGACGAAAAACTGGAAGAAGTGCGGCTGAAGAAACTCAAGCTGCGCCTCAAAGACCAGATGCTGACGCTGGAACAGCAGGCTCAACGGCAGTCCGCCTAGATCGGCAGATTGGGCCGGCCGGTCGGCTCAACTGAGCCAACGGGCCTGAATCTTCGAAAAATGCAGGGCAGCACTCGATCCACGTCATCCAACCAGGCGCGTCTAAGCGCCCTTTTTTATTGAATTTAGTAGAATCCGGGACAAGCTCGGCAGCGCTTTTGCAGCCGGACTGGAGGTGGCGGCAAAATGTTAGATCCACCCACGAACCCTCCGTTGAAACCGCTGCATCCGGATACATCGCTTAGTTCGGTAAAGTTGAGCGAGATGGAACGTCGCACAACTGACGTTCTGAGAGATTCGTTGCTGCCGGGCCAGAAGGACTCCCTGAAGACGCGACCGGACGGAACTATACTCGACGGGCATCATAGGATCTACATACTGCACAAGCGCGGCGTCAATGTCGATGCGCTTCCGCGTGAGATCATCATGAGAGAGGACTCATAAACGATGTGGACGGAACTGCATTGGGTCGAAGGGCCGTGGCGGGGAAAACTGGCCTTGGCGGCGCGTCCACGAGGCGGCGACTGGCTGGAAGAAGAAATGACCGGATGGCGCCGGGCGGGAATCGATATCGTGCTTTCCTTGCTGACTGCGGAAGAGGAGCGGGACCTCGGCCTCTTGCGCGAATCCGACGAAGCGCGAGTGCGAGGAATGGAGTTTGTCTCCTTGCCCATCCCCGATCGCGAAGTTCCGAACTCAGAGTCGGAAGTGTCGGCGATATCGGATCGGCTCAACGCCGATTTGGCAGTAGGAAAGAATGTTGCTGTCCATTGCCGGCAAGGAGTGGGCCGTACGGGTTTAGTAGCGGCTTGCCTTCTGGTCGCCAAAGGCCTGACCCCGGAAGCGGCAGTCAAGACCTTGAGCGCAGCGAGGGGAAACCCAGTTCCTGAAACGGCCGAGCAACGGCGTTGGATCGATCACTTCGCCGTAGTACTATCGGCCGCCAACCCACGAACAGCGAACGCCCAGACGCCTTACACCATATAATTGTCCTGACTCAATTCTTATGGTGCGTGACGGCTACTTCTATGGTGCGGGCTGCATTTTTGCCGCGGGCGTGATCGCGTGGCTGACGGCTTGGCCTTATGCGGTTCCGCTGTTGCTGTTGGCAGCTTTCCTGCTGTGGTTTTTCCGCGATCCCGAACGCCAGATTCCCACGCAGCCAGGGGTCGTCGTTTCACCCGGCGACGGCAAGGTGACCGATGTTTCAGTCGCGAACGCCGATGGAATTTCGCGCAGCCGCATCAGCATTTTTCTGAGCGTCTTCGATGTGCATGTGAACCGCTCGCCGATCGCCGGCGTAATTCGCGAAGTGCGCTACCAGCGCGGCAAATTCCTCAATGCCATGGGAGCGCATTCGGCGGAAGAGAACGAGCAGAATATTATCACCGTGGAAGGCGAAGGCCGTACCGTTATCTTCAAGCAGATCGCCGGCCTGATCGCGCGCCGCATCGTTTTCAATTTCAAAGTTGGAGACCGCGTGGCCTGCGGCCAGCGGGTTGGGCTCATCAAGTTTGGCTCGCGCGTGGATGTGCTGTTCGACCGCGATGCCGCGATCCAGGTCAAGTCCGGCGATCGCGTCAAGGGAGGAGCGACGGTGCTGGCGCTTCTGCCGCCAACGCTGGGGAACTAAAGGACGGTTGATATGAAAGAGCTGGGAACATGGAAGAGATGACACAACATCGCCGTGAGTCGGACCGTCCGCACGGAAAATTGCGCAAGGGCATGTACATACTGCCGTCGCTCTTCACCACGGCGAATATCGCGGCCGGGTTCTACGCCATTCTCCAGGTCGTGTATGCCAGCTCGGGTGAAACCTGGCACTTGGATTTCGCCGCGAAGGCCATCGGCTTTGCCGTATTGTTCGACGGTTTGGACGGCCGCATCGCGCGCATGACCCACACCGCCAGCGATTTCGGCAGGGAACTCGATTCCCTGGCCGACGTGATCGCCTTCGGCATTGCCCCGGCGTTGCTCGCCTGGATGTGGGGATTTCATTTATTGCCAATGGTCATTGCGCCCAACCTGCGCATGAAAATTACGGAACTGGGCTCGGTCGCCTGCTTCGCTTTCCTCATGGCGGGTGCGAGCCGCTTGGCGCGCTTCAATATTGCGAAGAATCCGGAGCCCTCGAATCCGGGACGTCCGGGGAAGAAATATTTTGTCGGCATGCCGATTCCCGCCGGCGCGGGAGTGATTGCGGCCATCGTCCACTACTCGGCCGGTGAGCCTGTAACTTCCTGGTGGACGGCGATGAGCTGGATGCTGATGGTCGTCGTGGTCGGCTATTTGATGGTCAGCACATGGCGCTTCTACAGCTTCAAGGACATTGATTTCCGCTCGCGCCATCCCTTCCGCCTGATTATTCTGATTGCCGTCGTAATTGCGTCGATCTGGCAGTTTTCTCGACCGACGCTTTTCGTCATCGCGATTCTGTACATGGCTTCAGGCGTGCTGTGGCGCTTGCAGTGGATTTTCCGCGGCAAGACCACTTCGCCCGCACTTCCGCCCGTTCTTCCGTCCGTACCTCCGCCCGCACCTCCGGTGGATCGCGAGGCATCGCACACCGCATGACTCCCATTCTGAAATCCGCCGTCCCGCCGTCCGATCTCCGCGGCTCGAACCTTTATCGGGTGGCGATCGTGGGCGCGGCATCGCTCAAGGGAAAAGAGATTGCCGAAGTTCTGCGCGAGCGGAATTTCCCCGCCGTCGATGTCCGCCTACTCGATGACGACGAGTCTCTTGGCCAACTGGAAGCGGTCGGCGACGAGATCAGTTTCATCCAGAGCCTGCGCTCGGAACAGTTCGAGCGCGTGGACTTCGCCTTCTTCGCGTCCGACCCGCGTTCCACGCGCAATAACTGGAAGGCGGCGCGCGACCTGGGCAATACCATCGTGGACGTCTCGTTCGCGCTTGAAGAGGAAGAAGGAGCGTCCGTCCGCTCGCCCTGGATCGAGCGCGAGACCGGCCAGCCCATGGCGCCCGAGTTGCAGCCGGGCCCGGTGGTGGTGGCACATCCCGCCGCCACGGTCCTCGCGCTGCTCGCCTTACGCAGCGAGAAGGCCAGCGAAAAGACTGGCAAAATCGAGCGCATGGTCGCGACCGTGTTTGAGCCTGCGTCCGAGAATGGCCAGAAGGGCATGGATGAGCTGCACGAGCAGACGGTGAATCTGCTCTCCTTTCAGGAATTGCCGAAAAATGTTTTCGACATCCAGGTGGCCTTCAACCTGGTGGCACGTTACGGCCAGAGATCGGATTTGTCGCTGGAAGTTGTGTCCCGAAGAATCGCGAAGCACTACCGGCAGATTGCGCGCGGCGCAATCGAGCCTGCGCTGCAGGTGCTGCACGCGCCTGTCTTCCACGGCCACGCCTTTTCTGTTTATTTGGAAATGGAGAAGCCGGTTGCGATCGCGGATTTTTCCGAGGCGCTGGCGGGCGAACACGTAGTCGTCTGCGGCAGCTCCGAAGCTACGCCTACTGAAGACGCGCCCACCAACGTGAGCGCCGCCGGACAGGAAGACATCCTAGTCGCGATCGGCGCCGATGCCAATCGCAAGAACGGCGTATGGCTATGGGCAACGACCGACAACCTGCGCGTGGCCGCTTTGACCGCCGTCGAATGCGCCGAGACCATGACCGTATCCCGCCCGCGAGGTCAGATTCAATGATTTGGCGGACGATGATCTTTTGGACGAAGATTTGCCGGCCGACGCTTCGCTGGACGACGGTCCCGTGGGCCGCCGCACTTGCGTTCGCTGTGGGCCTGGCACTGATGACGATTGGCTGTGGCTATCGCCAAGCCGGAAATGCGATCGAACTGCCGCAGAATATCCATACCATCGCGATTCCCGGCTTCGTGAGCCACAGCCAAACCTTTCGCATCGAGCAGCTCTTGACCGACGCCGTGGTGCGCGAATTTAACGCCCGCACTCAGTACCGCGTGGTCCACGAGGCGAATGGCGATGCGGATGCGGTGCTGAAGGCGACGGTTTTATCGGCGTCGGCGAACCCGCTCGTCTACGATTCCACGTCCGGGCGCGCCGTCAGCGCTTTGGTTACGGTGAGCATTCAGGTCACGCTGACCGACCGCCAGGGCAAGGTGATCTTCGAGAATCCTGCCTATCTTTTTCACGATCAGTACGAAATCTCGAACGATCTCCCTAGTTTTTTTCAGGAAGACTCTCCGGCCGTCAATCGGTTGTCGCGGGATTTCGCGCGGACGCTGGTGGCCAACATTCTGGAGGCCTACTGATGGCGATGCGCGGATTCAACCAGGCCGACCGCTTTCTCTCTGAACTGGAGTCGCGCAAGCTGAAGCCGGCTTACGTGCTGGTGGGCGATGAAGCGTTTTTTCGCAAGCGCTGCCGCGACGCCATACTGGAGCATTTGGTGGCGCCCGAGGCACGCGACTTCGGCTTGTTTGAGTTCGACCTGGCCGAGACTCCGCTGACGGAAGTTCTGGATCGCGCGCGCACACCCTCGCTGATGGCGCCGTTTCAGGTGTTTTTTGTGCGCGGGGTGAAGACCTTGTTTGGCCGCGGCTCCAATGAAGGAAAAATCGGGGTGATCGAAGCCTACTGCAAGAATCCGAATCCCGATGCGCTGCTGGTGTTTGTCGCCGATCACATTGCGATTCCCGCCGACGTGCGCCGGATGGAGATGACGGACAAAGATCGCTACCAGAAGATCCGCGAAGACCTGGGGCCGTTCTGCGGCATTGTCGAACTGTCGCGCGTGCAGGAAGGCGAAGCCGTGCGCTGGATTGGCGAATACTGCGCCACGCGCGGAGTCAAGATCGACGCCGACGGCGCCCGCGAGCTGGTGGACGCGCTGGGCGGCGACATGATGACGGTCTCGAACGAATTGGAGAAGCTGATTCTTTACGCCGGCGAAAAGAAAAAGATCGCGCTCGCCGATGTCGAGACCATGGTGCTGGCCGCGAAGCAGCGTTCGCTCTATGAGTTGACTGATGCGATTTCCGCAAAAGATCGCACACGCGCGCTGGAAGTGCTCGATGCGCTGCTTTCGACCGGCGACGGAGACGACGCGGCGATCGGCCATCTCTTCATGCTGGCAAAAACGTTTCGCCAGATGCTCGTCATCAAGGAGCGCAACGTGCGCGAGCAGCGCATGTTGTACGCGGCCCTGTGGCGCGGGTTCAGCGTGCCGCCGTTTGCCGCCGACGATATCATCCGGCAGGCGCACCGTTACAAATCGAAGCGGGAGTTGACGCGCGCCATTCGCCTGGTGGCGAAAGCCGATCTGGCGCTGCGTTCGAATCCTCCCAGCAAGCGATTGGTATTGGAAAGACTAGTTCTGGATCTGGCCGCCGACCCAAAGCTCACGGCCGCGGGCGGATGGATGCAGGACGAACTGCCGGTGTGAAGCAGCTATCAGCCGTCAGCCGACGGTTTCCGACAACAGGACATCGCATAGGCGAACTACCGCCGCGAGCCGCTAGCTCTTGCTCTCCGCCACGGCCTTTCGCAGTTGGTCGGCATTCGGGAAATTCGGGTTAAGCTTTACCACGCGATCCAGTTGTTGCTTAGCCAGCGCAGTCTGGCCGTTTTTGGCATAAGCGAGTCCCAGGTGGTAGTTGAAGAGCGCGTTGTCCGGCTCCTTTTTCACCGCTTCCTTGAACATGTTGATCGCGGACGTATAGACGTGCTTGTGGTAGAAAGCCCAGCCCAGCGTGTCGGCGGAGTTCGGGTTATCGGGAAGCAGACGGCGGGCGGTTTGCGCCATGGCGAAGGCAACGTCCACATTGCCGCCCTGCTCCAGCATCACGTACGCCAAATTGTTGGAGGCGAGAGGGTTGTCCGGCTGGATCTCAAGCACCTTCTGGTATTGCTGTTTGGCGTGGTCCCAATCCTGCTTGCTCTCATAAATGCTGCCCGCGAGCAGGTAGAAAGCGATCTCCCTGGGATTGCTCTTCGACCCCTCGAGAAAAGTTTGCAACGCCTCATCCATGGCGCCGCGCGCGCTCTGCGCCTCGCCAAGCCTGACCATCGCCTCGCTGTTCTTCTTATCCAATACGGAGGCTTGCTTGAACTCCGCTTCCGCCCCAGCCAGGTCCTTTTTCCGCTGCATCAGCAGTTGGCCGAGCATGACGTGGAACCCGGCGTTGTTGGGTTCCTTGGACAATTGTGCTTTGGCCGCGGCGATGGCCTTGTCCGGCTGCTTTTGTACCAGGTCTGTGTTGAGCACGCCGCCCATCGCGTCGGCGGAATTCGGATCTTGATCGAGCGCCTGCTGGTAGGCTTTTTGCGCTTCGCCAAACTGGTTCTGCGCCATCCGCAAATTGCCCAGTTGCACATAGGCCGCGGGATTGTTGGGCTCTTTTGCCAGCGACCGATGAATATAGTCATCCGCGGTTGCGTATTCCTTGCGATCGATTTCAGCGACCGCGCGCAACAGGTATCCGTCGGGAGCGTTTGGCTGCCAGACGATGATCTGGTCGGCTTGCTGTGCGAGGTCCGCGGGATCTTTGCGGTGGATGGCAACCCCGGCCAACGCCCGGCGCGCTTCCACAATGTCGGGACGCAGGCGGACTGCGGCGCGCCATTCCGCGTCTGCTCGGTCCATGTTGCCTAGTTGGTCCAATGCCAGACCCATCTGGTAATGCGCCACGGCGTTATCGGGATCGTTCTTCAACACCGCTTGCAGCGTAATGACGGCGTCGCCGGCCCTGTTGTTGCGGATCTCGATCTCGCCCCTGTAAACCTGGGCGTCTTGATCGTCGGGCTTCGCCTTCACCACTTCGTTATTCAACTTGCGGGCATCGTCGAGCCGGTTTTTCAGGATCAGCAGCTGAATGTAATTCTTCTTGACCACCATGTCCTTGGGATGGTCCCGATATAGCGCGGCATACTCGTCGGTGGCTTTGTCGAGCTGGTTATTGGCAAAATAAAAATCGCCGAGCATGCGGTAGCCCACGGAATTATGCGGGAAATCCTTCTTCGATTGGCGCAGGAAATCCTCGGCCTGGGCGGACTTGTTCTCGGCCATGTAGAGGCCGGCAAGAGAGAGCCTGGGGCCCGGATCGTCCGTTGCGTTCTCCATCGCTTGCCGGAACGACTGCTCTGCCTCCGGAAACCGCCCGCGCATCTGGTAGAAGTTTCCCAGCGAGACCAGCATATCGGTGGACTTGGGGCTCAGTTCGGCGGCTTTCTTGAAGTTCGCCTCCGCCGCGTCCCACTGTTCCCCGCGCATCTGGAGCACGGCCAAATTCTTATAGGAGTCGGCGCGGCTGGGATCGAGTTGCAGCGCTGTCTGCATGTCCGCCAGCGCGGCGGTGGTGTTATTGGTGCCGGCGTAGTAATTGGAACGCGCGATATAGACGTCGGGGTTGGTGGGCTGTTTCTGCGCCAGCAGATCCAAGTGCCCCTTCGCGTCATTGAACTGCCGGCCCATGATCAGCAGGTTGGCAAGGTCAAGGTGCGCGGCATATTGGTCCGGCTGGAGTTGGATGGTGGTTGTCAGCTCCTGATAGGCGGTCGGCCATTGCTCCAGCCTTATCGCCGCCAGCGCCAGCTTGTAGTGGGCGTCGGCGTAACGCGAATCGACCTGGATGGCGTTCTCGAACTGGATCTTGGCCTCCCGGTACTGGCCTTTGTCGAAGTAGCGCTGGCCACTCTCCAGATACTTGTGTTTGCGGACGTTCGGATTCCGCGAGCAGCCTGTCAGCAACGTCGCCAGCACGCAAACCACCGCTATCGCAAACTGAAATCTCGAGCCCTTAGCAATACCCATATTTCTGCACGCCTCGTATCGCGCAAATTCTTCTTAGGACCGCCCCGCCGCACCAAAGTACAACTTGGGCGCACGCCAGAAAAGTCACTGGCGCTATTATCGCAAACTTGGCCAGTTGGCGGAGCCTTACTGGTCCCATCCATAAGCATACACTCGCTTTAAGCATCCGCCCGGGTTCTGAGGGGCAGGGTCAGCGTCGCCGGCTCAATTCGCCGCGAACTACGAGCCGCGAGTCATGGACAACCGGTTTGCTCGAAGCTCGCAGCCCGAAGTTCCCGGCTGGTTCGCTATACTTAATTTTCTGGAATGACGAGCGAGGCCATCACCCACTCCGCTGAAGAGACGATCACTTTCGGGCGGAAGCTTGCCAGTGAACTGTCTCCTCCTCTTATTGTGCTGCTCTGCGGCGACCTGGGCGCGGGCAAAACGACGCTCGTCAAAGGCATCGCCGAAGGCTTCGACGCCGCTCGCGCCGACGATGTGACCAGCCCCACCTTCACGCTCATCCATGAATATCGCGGATCCCGCGCTACCCTCTACCATATCGACCTCTACCGCATCGATACCCAGCGCGATCTTGAAACCCTCGGCCTTGACGACCTGCTCGCGCCCAACTGCATCTTACTGGTAGAGTGGGGAGAGAAGTTCCCTTGCTTCAAACGTCATCGGGACGTGGCAATTACCCTAGAGCGGGCGGGGGAAAGTGAGCGCAGAATTCAAGTGACCGCCCGTTGAATCCCAAGGATTGACGTGAGTGGGCTGTCGACATTGGATTGGGGTATATCCATCAACCGGATTTGGAGCCAGAATCAACTTGAAACTCACCCATTTCGTCCTTTTTTACCTTTTGCTAGCGGCTGCTCTCTGCGCCGCGCAAAGCGCGCCCAAGCCCGAGACTCCGGACGCAAACCAGACCGCCCAGCCGTCCGCAAATAGCTCCCCCCAAACCCCTGCGCCAACACCGCCTCCAGCCCAACCGCCCGCCGGCCAACCGGCCCAGCCTGCCGATCAAAGCCAAGGCCAAAGCAAAAGTCAGGGCAAGGATAACCCGGAAGCAAAAGACGCACCGAACAACATCTCCGGCACGTCCAACGACCGGCTCTTTTTTACTCTACCCAACTTCTTGACCTTGGAGAATGCCGGGCAGGTTCCACCCTTGACGGTCGGGCAAAAATTCAAGGTTGTCGCCCGGGGCTCGTTCGACTACGTGGAGTTTCCCTGGTACTTAGCGATCTCCGGTATCGGCCAGGCCGAAAACAGCGAGCCCGGTTACGGACAAGGCTTCAAAGGATTCGGCAAGCGCTTTGGCGCCAACGCCGCCGACGGCACCATAGAGAATTTTTTTACGAGCGCGATTCTGCCCTCGGTGCTCCACCAGGATCCGCGCTATTTTCAATCGGGCCATGGCAGTTTCTTCGACCGCACGGGCTATGCCGTCGGTCGAATCTTCGTGACTCGCACCGACTCCGGGCACCGTCAATTCAACTTCTCCGAAATCTTTGGCGCCGCCATTGCTGCGACTATTTCAACCTACAGTTACCATCCCCAAGCCGATCGAAATTTGCCGAATACGGCCAGCGTCTGGGGAACGCAGATGGGCTACGATGCCATCACGTACGCGGTCAAGGAGTTCTGGCCCGACATCCGCCGGAAACTCAAGAAGCAGCACCATTGATGCAGCGGGTCCTTCCGAGTGCAGGGACGGACGTCTTGCGAGCCTGCCCGGAGAGAAGCCGAAGGATCCAGCCGGGCGGGGACGCCCGGCGCTCCACTGGCGAGCTACGTAGCCGAAACCCAGTTGGTGCGCTCGACAAAGGTTGGCGGTTCGTAGGTGCGTCCCTTAGCCAGCCGTTTCTCTTCGCGCCGTGTGCACCATAATAAGACAGGCCCCAACGACGCCGCGGTGAGATGGGCGACGACGGGAAACTCCTTCTCGACTTCGAGGCGCAGCTTGTGGATGCGATCGCTCACCGTGCGATTGACTTTCTTGAATTCCTGTTCCATCGCCCAAAGCGCCGCATTGTAAGCGCTGCTCAACTTTTTCACTTCGCGGGTAAATCGCTCGCGGACGCGGGGATCCGGAGAGTCCTTATAGCGTTGCCAGCCCATCAGCATGGTTTGGCACATGCGGTAAAGACTCGGCCCATTGTTTTCGAAATCGCGCCAGAAGGCCCAATCCAGGAATCGCTTGGAATCCTCGCGCGAGATGGCGGCGTGCTGGAAGTTGAATTTGAACTGGCCATGAATATCGGCGAAGTCGATGTCCGCGAGCAGACGGCCCTGCTCCGACATTTCCTTATAGAGCGGCGTGCCCGGCACCGGCGTGTAGAGCATGAACTGGTGAAAGTCGGTTTGGTAGCCGACGGCCGATTCGATTTCCCCGGCGATGTTGTCGGGCGTATGGTGCTCGAGTCCGATGATGGTCGAGCCTTGCACGCGAATGCCGTGCCGGCGAAGCTCGCGCGTGAGTTGCCCAACGTCCTCGCCCTGGAGCTTGGCATAACCGGCGCGCGGAGATTCTAAACCCATCCACACCCAGGAAACGCCGAGTTCGACCAGTTCGAGCATGGTGTATTTTCGGATCGCGTTGGCGGAAGCGAAGATGGAAAGCTCCCAGCTCTTGCCGGCTTCCTTCATGCGCTCCAGCAAGCGCAGGGCGCGGGTGCGGTGCAGCAGGAAGTTTTCGTCCATCACAAAAAACGACTTCACTTTGAGCTCGGCTTCGATCTTGCACATCACGTCGAACAGTTCGTCGCCGGTTTCGTAAAAGTTGACAAACTTCCCCTTGCCGCCAAAAAAAGAAGACGTGGTGCAGAAGTTGCATCCCATCGGGCAACCTACCGACGGAATAATGGTTGCCGCCGTCCCGCCTTTTCGATTGGGCAGTTTGATTCCCATGATGCGCGTTTCGAAGCCGGAGATAATCATGGGATGTTTGATCGGAGCATGCTCGTCTTCGCCCAGATAGCGGCGCATCCACGAGATCCCTTCTCCCTTCACGATGTGGTCGGCGTCGATCATGGTTTCAATCCCGGGGATGGCGGCAACGTGACCGCCGACGACGATCGTCGAATCGGGCGAGAGTTCGCGCACCATGCGGCACATCTCGCGCACCTTGCCGAAGTTCACGATGATTCCCGAGATGCCCACGATGTCGTAGTGGTTCTTGGTCAATTCACGGGCAAAGGCTTTGCGGGTGGGAAAATCCAGCACGCTGCACGGCGCCGAAATATTCGACTGGATCATCATGATGCCCCACGAGCGGTGGAACATGCGCAGCGAGAAGCCGCCTTGCGCCCGCGTCACCTGGTTGTGATACAACTCCATCGGATTGATGGAGCGGCTGCCAAATTCATCGTCTTGCGCGTAAGGTCCGAAGACCGAACTCAGTAAAATGCGAGCGTTACTTCCCTTGGGGTGATTTTCCATTGGATTGACTTTCGATTAACTCGTTACTGTAAGAATAGGGTTTAGCGTAGGCGCGTTGCCGTGATCCGGGTTACATTACAAAACTATTACCTGCAACTAGTACATGTCCTTGCGAGCGTTTTCGACCGCATCATCCTACGCATTCCGCACCAGCGCCAGCGTGGTGAGATCGTTATGAGTGGGGGCCGTCCGCGTGAACTGCCGGGTCGCCTGCAACATCGCCAGGCAGAGGTCGCGCGCGCCGGCCGCGATTGCGTCCTGAAAAGTTTGTTTCGCCCGCTCCAGGCCGAATTCCGCATCCTCGCATTCCCCATTCTCGCAGTTCGCTTCGACAAATCCGCGCGAGACCAAAACCACGGCCGAGCCGGGCACAAGGTGGCACAGGGCCGCGCTCTGTGTGGTGTGCGAAAACAAGCCCAACGGCAGCCCCGTGGCCCCGAGCAGCGCGATTCCCGCGCGGTCGCGAAGCAGCCCCGGCGTGTGGCCCGCATTGGCGTAACACAAAATCCCCAACTCCTGGTGGTAACTACCGATGAACGCCGGACAACTGCGAATGCCGCCACGCAGAATGGTGCGATTCATCTCGTGGCACAGTTCGATCATGGCGGTGGTTTCGTTGAAACCTTCTCCGGCGAAAAGAACGGGCGCCAGCGTTCGAAACGTCTTCTGCACCGCGATCAGGATTTCACGCGTGTCCGCCCGCAGTCCGGCCATATCCAGCAGCACGAAGAGCATGCGCGACGGCCCCACGCGCAGGAATTCGTAGAAGTCGCCGGCCACGCGCTGCCCAGTGTACACCGCCGCAATCTCGGCGGAACGCAGCGCGGGCGCATCGCAATGGAGCGGATCGGTGAGAGGCGGCGCGGCTTCGCGCTCCTGAAACAGCGAGTGCCAAAACCCCGGCGGCTTCGGTTCCCCAACATTAGTCCTTTGCGTCATAACGTGGCTCCAGAAAGATCGGTGCCACTCGCCTGAGCAAAAAACGAAATTCGTTGACGAACGAAATCAGGGCGAAGAGTCTGCACCTGCCAAGATAATCGGCAGTTTGGTCTCAATACATTAGTGCGACCGGTTCAATGTAGAGACGGGGTTGCCCTGTATTTATAAATGCGGCGGGAGACGCGGCAAGCCGCGTCTCTACGGGATATCGGGCGCTCAGCTCTCAGAACCCCATGATGTTGTATCCGCAATCCACGTAGATGGTTTCGCCCGTGATGCCGGAACTGGCGTCGGACGCCAGAAACACGCCCGTGCTGCCCACCTCGCCGACTTCCACATTGCGTTGCAAAGGCGCGCGCTCGGCGTGCCCTTTCAGCATTTCTCCCATGTTGGAGATGCCGCGCGCCGCCAGCGTCTTGATCGGCCCCGCCGAGATCGCATTGACGCGAATTCTCTTTCGTCCCAGATCGTGGGCCAAATATCGTACCGTGCACTCCAGCGCGGCCTTGGCGACGCCCATCACGTTGTAGTTGGGGACAACTTTTTCCGCGCCGTAGTAACTCATGGTGATGACGCTGCCCCCGTCCTCCATCAGCGGAGCCGCCGCCCGGCAAACCGCGATCAGCGAATACACGCTGACATCTTGCGCCACTCGGAAGCCTTCGCGCGTTGTGTTCACGAAGTCGCCCCTCAGTTCTTCCGCCGGTGCGTAGGCCACGCTGTGCACCACCACATGCAGCTTGCCGTAGCGCTCCTTGAGCTTCTCGAACAGGCCCGCAATCGCGGCATCGTTCGCAACGTCGCACATGTATCCTTCGGCGCCCGGCAGCGACTGAATCAGGTCTCGGGCTTCCTGCTCCAGCCGCTCATTCTGATAGGTGATGACAAGGTTCGCTCCCGTTGCGTGCAACCCTTGCGCAATGGCCCAAGCGATCGAGCGTTTGTTCGCCACTCCGAAGACGACCGCCGTCCGGCCCTTCAACTCCTCAAACATGTATGGAAGCTCCTGGTGAAAAGCTGTCTTGTAGAGAATACCAGCCCCCGGTCCTCAGGTACCGATGCCGACACGTACGTTGTTGAAAGACATTAAGAATACGTCATGCTGAAAATTTGAACTTTTTTTGATTCGGACGTCATTTCGGGCCCTTAGCGGTCTTCCGTTCAACATCGGTTATTGGCAAAGCACAGAAAAGTCAAAACCTCTGAACGCAGCGAAGCGCCTGCCGTTTGCGCGCCTCGGGGCCCTACGCTGGTGGTCTGAGAATCCCGGGTTGCCCAACGCTCCCAGAGGAATAGGCGTGGGCTACGCCGTTCCAGAAGGAGCAAATGGGCCGCGAATGCCCCGTTGCTCGCGCTTTTCGAGAAGAGGGGCCTTGTTCTCCGCGTTTTCGCACATCACTCGCCAAGGTGATGTTTGTCACGGAAAATTAATAACCGGATCACATACAATCTTGCCGCCCGACCAGGTGGCGTCTGACCCTAATCCCTGCCCGCAGTCTGCTCGTTCCCTCCCCCGGACGTTAGAGGCGCTGCCATCTGCAAGCGGTATCCACGAGGAGGAACACATGCCACGAGCAATGGAAAGCTCAAGTCTGAAACATATTTTCACGCTGCCGGCGCGCGCCAGCGTCTGGGTTGTGTTGTGCATGATTGTCGTACTGGCGTTCAGCGCGGTTTCGGCTACGGCGTCGACAGGAGCTACGGAGACGCTGAACCCCACGACCGGGCTTCCGGGCAGTAAGACCACGGTGGCGGGCAGCGGTTTCGCCGCGCTGGAAATCGTCAATATTACCTTTGATAGCGCGTTGCTGGCGCATCCCAAGACGAAGGCCGATGGCACGTTCAGCGCGAAGATTACCGTGCCTGCGACGGCCCAACCCGGCAGCCATACGGTGACAAGCACGGGCAAGACCAGCAAACTTTCGGCGTCGCAGACCTTCACGGTGAATACGGATTGGAGCATGTTTGGCTTCGACCCGACGCATGCCGGATTCAACCCCTACGAAAATACGTTGAACGCTTCGAATGTGAGCACGCTCACCGAGGCATGGATGGAGGACACCGGCATTTGGGGTAACCCGTGCTGGACTCCGGTGGTGGTCGACGGCGTGATCTACGGCGGCGGCCAGGCGTGGAGTACGGCCGACGGAACGCCGCTGTGGAGCGACGCCATGCCCGTGTATTGTTCGCACCCGGCGGTGGTCAATGGGGTCGTGTATGTGGGGGCGTACGACAACAATGTTTATGCCCTGAACGCGGCGGACGGCAGCATCAAGTGGAAAACGCCGACGGGAGATTACATTGCCTCTTCTCCGGCGGTGGTCAAGAACGTCGTGTATGTCGGCTCGCATGACGGCAACGTCTATGCCTTTAGCGCCCTGACCGGCAAGCGCAAATGGAAGACCTCGGTCGGTGCCGCAATCCGCTTCAGTTCGCCGGCGGTGGCTGGCGGGGTTGTCTACATCGGGAGTCAGAACGGAAATCTATATGCCCTCAATGCCGCAACCGGCAAGGCGATCTGGACGGGCAGCGGGCTGGCAAGCTATGACACCTCCCCGGTTGTGGTGGATGGCATCGTGTATTCGGAGACTGGGAATGGGGCACTCTATGCTGTCAATGTAACCGATGGCAGCGTGAAGTGGAGCCAGCCGGGCATCGACGGCAACGCCATCAGCGACTGCAACCCGGTGATCGCCAACGGCGTAGTTTATGCCAGCAGTGTCGACGGCAGCGTGGGCCC
>Ga0326728_10005223_pt1 | contig 37007 bp, 30 predicted proteins | sample MB3enrmetagenome_FD_207602 | JGI IMG/M metagenome (GOLD analysis project Ga0326728, IMG submission 207602) | Lab enriched peat soil microbial communities from McLean, Ithaca, NY, United States - MB31MN | ecosystem: Environmental > Terrestrial > Soil > Wetlands > Peat | place: USA: New York...
AATGTGCCAAGACTCCTTTCTCTGTTGCCGGGGCGGCAGCGGGCGTATGACACTGAGGTATCATTCCTGGTCGCGCAACCAGGGCCCGCTTTATGTGAGAGTTTAATGCTGTGTTACGCCGCGGGCAAGCCGTTCATTTTCGATCCGTGGAATGCCACCAGGCTCGTGCGACTTGGGAAGCTCGATAGCAACGAGATTGTGAAACAGATTGCTGAGAAAAAGTATGGGGCTATCCAAACTGATGCTTCAGTGGCTGTAAAGACAACCGGGCGGTTCCCGGAAGATGTGCTTGACGCCGTAGATCGATACTACGTCGAGGCACTCAAGGGGCCCGATTGTCATATCTACGTCCCCCGAGTAGAACCAAAGGACCCCCCATTAAGAAGAGTGATGAGTGACGAGTGACGAGCGGAGAGGTCGCGCACATTTCCAGTCGATCTACTTTTGACCTTTGACCTTCGACTTGTCGGGTGGCGCTGAGAATTGGGAATATGTTTGGAGGAACCGCATGCTTGTCCCCTATTTTGATTTGAAGAAACAATTCGCAAGCCTTCGCAATGAGATCAGGGAGGCCCTGGATCGAGTCTGCTGTAACACGTCATTTATCCTGGGCGAAGAGGTCAGTGAGTTTGAGAAGGAATTCGCCGCCTATTGCGAAGTCAAATATTGTGTCGCTTTGAACTGCGGCACAAGCGCCCTGCACCTGGCTTTGCTGGCTTTCGGAGTGAATCCCGGCGACGAGGTGATCACCACTTCGAACACGTTCATCGCCACCGCCGAAGCCATTTGTTACACGGGCGCCAAGCTGGTTTTTGTGGACATCGACCCGAAGACGGGGAATCTGGATCCCGCCCTGATCGAGCGGGTCGTAACCGGCCGGACCAAGGCCATCCTTCCGGTTCATTTGTACGGACGCCCTGCCGATATGGACCCGATCTTGGGAATCGCGCGAAAACACGGGTTGGTGGTGATTGAAGATGCCTGCCAAGCTCATGGCGCCCGCTACCGGGGCAGGCGCGTGGGAAGCATTGGCCATGCTGCTGCCTTCAGCTTTTATCCGAGCAAGAACCTAAGCGCCTACGGTGAAGGTGGAGCGCTCACCACGAATGACGCAGGAATCGCCGAACTTGTGCGCTCGCTGCGCAACCATGGCCAGAGTGGGCCCTACACCCATGAGAGAATCGGCTACAACTACCGTATGGACGGATTCCAGGGCGCTGTCTTACGGGTCAAGCTGAAGCGCCTGGAGCAATGGAACACGCGCCGAAAGGAAATCGCCGCTCTCTACCGCAGTGTGTTGCAGGGAGCCAACGTGGAGATTCCGCTGGATGATCCGCGAGATGAAAGGGTGTACCACTTGTTCGTGGTTTACGTTGAGCGGCGTGATGCCGTGCGCGCGGCCTTGCAAGCGCGCGGAGTCCACACCGCCATCCACTATCCTCGTCCCGTGCATTTGCAGCCCGCCTTCGCTGCGCTCAGATTTGGACCCGGCAGTTTCCCTCATGCCGAGCGTGCCTGCGAGCGAGCTTTGAGCATGCCGTTCTTCCCCGAAATGGCGGATGAGCAGGCGCGCTATGCCGCCGAACAACTCGCCGACGTTGTGGGAGGGCTGCCGGGAAAGCGGGAATCCAACGCTTTCTGATCTGATGAGGAAGGGATTCCCATCTTTCCCACCCTTCTCACTTTTTTGAAGTATGGTGCGCCCGCGACATGTTGTTCACGTGTGTTTTCAAGGGGTTAGAAGAATATTGAGGCAAGCGTATGTGTGTGGCATGTTGACACACTTCGCAGTTCGCCCGCATGATGGTTTACTATATAGATAGCCTAGCTTAGCCAAGCGTAAAAGACAACTGCGGACCCGCCGCGGCGGGTGCGTCCACAGCGAGCAAGGTGAGAGGTGGCTTGGTAACGCGGGCTTATCTGATCCCTCCACATCGTGCAAGCGACCCCTCCGCCGGCCCGCGCCCCGATGAAGTGCATCGGGATCGCGGTCCACCCGCTCTCCTCGGGAGAGGGCAAGCGCCAATCGCGATGCACTCCGTTTCTGACGTCACGGATAGCCGTTTTCGGCTGTGCACACTCAGGATCGCAGTCTTGCAATTCTGCCGTATCCGTCCAACCTGCCCGAAGCGCAGCGCGCCGGGATCCGTGTTGTTTCCTGGGTACTTTCGTGCTAGAGATTAGAATTCAAAACTGATCCACCATAATCCAGGAAAGCGCCAATTCTCTTGGACGCAGAGACGTCATGAATCCCGAAATCATTTCTCCCACCCAGCCGGTCCCGTCCGAGGTGGCCGGAACTGAGCCAAGCGAGGCGCGGACTTCGCTTCTTGGCCGTGCCTTGCTTGCCCTAGCCGCGCTATTCGTGGTGGTACGAGCGCTCCCCATCCTGAGTTTTCCGCTGGGCCGCGACCAAGGGACCTACCTGACAATCGGACAGGGCTTGCTCGAAGGCAAGCAACTGTATCGCGACCTCTGGGACAACAAACCTCCGGGCATTTTCTATCTGTACGCCGGCATTGCCAAGCTTTTTGGCAGGGCAATGTGGTCGGCGGCGGGGGTCGATATCCTCTTGCTGCTTCTCATCTCCTACTTTCTCTTTCGGTTCACCGAGACCTACCTGGGCCGCGCGGGCGCCGCGATAGCGGTGATGGTTCATGCCTCCTGGCATGGCGAGATGAAGTATTTCTGGATCTCCCAACCCGAGACGTTTCAGGTGGTCTGTGTATTGGCTGGTTACTTGCTCATGAAACGCCGTGGACGGTGGTGGAAGGCGACTTCGTTTGCAGCCGGCTTTGCGCTAGGTTATGCGTGCTGGCTTAAATACAATGGGGTTGCATTCCTGCCCTTTCTTCTCATCCTGCCTTTTCTCGACACGCGTGGTCTTGACCAGGAGCCACCCCGGCTATCCCTTACCATACCTTGGCGGAACTGGGTGGCGAGGGCCGCCCTTCTGCTGGCGGGACTCGCCGCTGCAATTGGCATTGTCCTGGCTTGGATCGTGTTCAAGGGCGCTTGGCCTGCCATGAGGGAGATGCAATTCGAAGTCCTGCCGCGTTACGCGGCCATGGGCATTCAGCGCAATCCACACTACTTGCTCTCGGTGTTTGCCCGAACAAACTATTATTTGGGCGTGTGGACTTTATGGGCCACTCTGGCGGGACTTCTGGCGGCGTGGATGCGCCGGGATTTGAGGCGGTTCGCCCCGGTCTTCCTTGCTGCCTCCTTGGCCTATATCGCCACAGTGATGCAGGTTCGCTTGCATGATTACTACTTTCAGACCTGCTTCCCTTTCTTCGCCGCAATATGGGCGTACCTCGTGGTCAGCATCTATGAGGGCTCTCGCGCTTTGGCAGGGAATTTCAGGCAACGGGGCTGGAGGCTCGCCTCCGGCTTGGTTTGGATCGCCTTTGCCAACGCCGTTTTCTGGCCGCTTCCGGACGAACTTAACAAATTGACGATGCGGTATGAAGAACTGCGTGAATGGCGAATTGACGCAGAGTCCTTCCACTCGGACTACCCGCGACAGTTGCCATTCGAGCTGCTTCGCGGTCAATTCGACGTTATTCATTACCTAGAAAATAATGCCCGGCCAAGCGATGGCGTTTACCTGTGGGGCAGCAACTGCCTGATTTATTATTTGTCTGGTCATCAAGCGCCAACCCGCTTCGTCTCGAACTTAGGCATAGTCTCTCTGTGGGCCCAGGCTTCCTGGCGGGAAGAGTTGGTGCGGGACCTGAGAAATGCTCAGCCACGTTTTGTCATTGTGACGCGCGGCGACGCGCTGCCTACCATCACGTATGTGAACCTGGACTCCGAGAATTATCTCAAGATCTTTCCGAAGCTCGATTCCTTCATCACTGAGAACTACAAGCCGGTCGCCGACTTCGACACTTTCGTTGTTTACCGGCGGAATGGGCACACTTGAAATATCCCGCAAGGAGGTTGCGGGGTTCACCGAGGATCCCAAGAAATCGGGTTGCTGTGCAAGATGGCTAGCGCTTGCTGTGCGCGGAACATCGTTAAAGATGCTTAATATCGAGTATTGCTTCATCCTCGCCGCCGTGATCGTGGCATTCGCTTTTCCCACCTTCGCGTCCAACTTTTTTGCCGCCATGGAGCGCCAGTTCCTGAGGCTCGCCCGTCGGCGAGGCTGGGCCGTACTCGTCGTGGGACTGACCGCCCTGGGCCTGCGCGCGGCCTTACTCCCCCTTTTGCCGATCCCCAAGCCCGTTGTCCATGACGAGTTCGGCTACCTGCTCGCCGCGGACACTTACGCCCACGGGCGGCTCACTAATCCCCCGCATCCCATGGGGGTGCACTTCGAAAGTTTCGGTATCATGCAACGGCCCACCTACCAGTGTTTCGCTCAACCTGCGCAGGGAATGATCCTGGCGGCGGGTGAAGTGATTGCCGGACACCCTTTCTGGGGGGCATGGTTCAGCGTTGGCGTGATGTGTGCCGCCATCTGCTGGATGTTGCAAGGCTGGTTGCCGGCGGGCTGGGCGATGCTGGGAGGGCTGCTCGCCATTCTGCGTTACGGCGCCATCAGCTACTGGGCTAATAGTTACTGGGGAGGGGTAGCGGGGGCGATTGGCGGTGCGCTTGTTCTGGGGGCGCTGCCGCGCATCCAGCGCTCCCCGCAGGTCAGGCATGCGTTGATCATGGGCGCTGGCCTCGCGATTCTGGCCAATAGCCGTCCGTACGAGGGGTTCGCCTTCAGCCTGCCCATCGCCGGCGCGTTCCTGATCTGGGTACTAAAGAAGGGTCGGCCCCCGTTGCGAGTTGTTGCCCGGCGCGTTGTGGTGCCGCTGGTGCTCATTCTTGGTCTTACCGGCAGCGCCGTGATCTATTACAACTGGCGTGTGACGGGCAACCCTTTGCGCCTGCCGTACCAAGTCGATCTGGAGGCCAACGTGGTGGCGCCTTACATGATTTGGCAAAAACTCAGACCGGAGCCGCGTTACCACCACGAGGTTATGAGGGAGATGTTTGCCCTACAAACGCCCCCGGCATACTACCGGGCCCGGACGCTGGCGGGGCTTGAATTCAAGGCAGATCGGCTGTGGCGTTTCTTCCTGGGCCCCGCCTTAACCCTGCCCTTCCTGATGCTGATCTTCGTGTTCCCCAGAGATTTCTCCTGGAGCAATATCAGCAGGCGAAAACGCTTCCTGCTGATTGCCGGTGCGGCGTTCCTGGTAGCTGTGGCTCTGGAATCGCTTTGGGAGCCCTATTATGTCAAGCCACTCACCGAATTGATTCTGTGCCTGGGACTGCTGAAATTGCGCCGCGCCTGGCCCCAGATCAGCAGGCGGACACGCTTCCTGCTGACGGCCGGTGCGGTGTTCCTGGTAGCTCTCGCTCTGGAGACGTTCTGCGAGCCCCACTACGCCTCCCCCATCACCGGCTTGATTCTGGCGCTGGTATTGCTGGCGATGCGCCGCCTGCAATTTTGGCGGTGGGGCAGGAAACGCGTAGGGCTATTCCTTGCGCGGGCCATTCCCGTGATCTGCGTCCTGACGTTCGTGCTGCGCCTTTCTGCCCAGCCTCTAAATATAACTCTTCCTAGCTCCTATGTGGCGGCGTGGGACCAGAGGGGTCGCACGAGTTTCGGGCGCGCCGATTTATTGGCGGCGCTCGAGCGGCTTCCAGGACGCCAGCTTGTCATCGTGCGCTACTCGGCAAACCACGATGTCTTTTATGAATGGGTTTACAATGCCGCAGACATCGACGATGCCAAGGTCGTTTGGGCGCGCGATATGGGACCAGCAGAGAACCAGGAACTCCTCGACTACTTCAAAGACCGCCAGGTGTTCCGGCTCGAGGCGGACGAAAATCCCACAAAACTATTGCTGTATTCGGCGGCAAACTCAACGGCGAGGCAGGCGTATGGTCCGATGGGGACAGAATAAGTCTGTTGTCATCATTGGGGCAGGCCCCGCAGGTTTGACGGCTGCCTATGAATTGATGAAGTCCAGAGTGCCCGCCATAATTCTGGAAGCCGGCCAACAAGTTGGTGGAATCGCCCGCACCATCAATTATAAGGGATACTTGTTCGACATTGGTGGTCACCGCTTTTTTACCAAATGGGACGAGGTAAGCCATATCTGGCGAGAGGTTCTAGGAGACGAATTCTTGCTCCGGCCGCGCCTCTCCCGCATTTTTTACCGGAAGAAGTTCTTTAATTACCCACTCTCCGCAATAAACGCCCTTCGCGGTCTTGGCCCGATGGAAAGCGCTCGCATCCTGGCCAGTTACCTTTACTCAAGCCTGTTCCCCACCGCGAAAGAGGACAATCTGGAGGAATGGGTTTGCAACCGTTTTGGGAAGCGCCTATACCGAACATTTTTCAAGACATACACGGAAAAGGTCTGGGGTGTACCCTGCACTTCTATCCAGGCGGAGTGGGTCGCGCAACGCATTCGCGGACTCTCTCTCAAGACCGCTGTATACAACGCCCTATTTCCGGGCAGGAAATCCAAGCCTAAGTCGTTGATTGAGCAGTTCCACTATCCCGAGCGCGGACCGGGACAGTTGTGGGACACGCTGGCCGACCAACTTCGCCGGGCGGGGTACCTTGCCCTAATGCGGCATCCTGTGGTTCGCATTCTTCACGATGACGGCAGGGTCACCCGGGCGATTGCGCGTGGCCCCCAAGGCGATACAGTCTTTGAAGGGACTCATTTCGTAAGCTCGATGCCCCTCCGCGACCTCATCCATGCGCTTGACCCGGCTCCGCCGGAAGCAATCCTGAAGGCAGCCAACAGCCTCCGTTATCGCGATTTTCTGATTGTGAGCCTGATCGTCAATCGCAGGGACGTCGTGCCGGACAACTGGATTTACGTTCACGAACCCGGCGTGAAGGTTGCGCGGATTCAAAATTTCAAAAACTGGTCGTCCGCGATGGTGCCCGACCGTTGCAAGACTTGCCTGGGGATGGAATACTTTGTGTTCGATAATGACGCGATTTGGTCAAGTCCCGATACGGATCTGCTTGCCCTCGCCCGCCGTGAAATTGTGGAGCTCGGACTCGTGCGGGCGGAGGAGATCGAAGACGGGTCGGTTGTGCGCATGCCGAAAGCGTACCCCATGTACGACACAGGCTGGGCTCGGCACGTGGATACCATAAAGGCATACCTTCAGACCAATCTAAGTAATCTGCAGTCTGTCGGCCGGAACGGAATGCACAAATACAATAATCAGGATCACTCAATGATGACGGCCCTATGCGCCGCCCGCAACATCTGCGGCGCTGCCCATGACCTTTGGGCCATCAACACTGAGGCTGATTACCATGAGGAGAGTAAAGAGCGGCCTTCCGGTGAATATCCCAGGCCAGCCTACGCGGACCCGCCACGTTTGTGACATTGCAGCAAGCCTGTTGGCGGCGGACGCTGTTGCCGGAACCCGAGCAGAGCGAGCGCGGCCATGCCGATACTTAGCGATTACGCCCGTAAACGTAAAATTACATACTTCTTTAAGGGGCTCTCTAATCGATCCAGGATTCTTGAGGTTGGGTGCGGCCGCGGCTGGTTGGGCAGCCACCTGAAGAGCATAGGATTTACAGATTATGTTGGTCTAGATGTGGCAGGTACTGCGGACGTGGTGGGAAGTGTTCTGGAATGGAAGGGGCTTGGGATTGAGCCGGCGTCCTTTGACGTGATCGTCGCGTTTGAGCTTATCGAACATGTGGATTGCGTCCAAGAGATGTTCGATATGTTGAAGCCGGGCGGGGTCCTCATGTTGACGTCCCCCATTCCTCATATGGACTGGCTGTGCCTTTTGCTCGAATGGTTCGGCCTATGCCAGAAGAGAACCAGCCCTCACAGTCACCTTACTTATTTCATGGATCTGCCGCTATTTGAGCCTATTGATATAAAGATCGTAGCGGGTATCGCGCAATGGGGCAAGTTCAGAAAGCCCATCATCACCTGATGGGTCGTGGCCGTCTGCGCCGCGTGCAAGATCTGCGGGACCGCTCACGCCATCTGGGCTATCGACGCCCGAACCTGACCATCGAGGGCAGGGCAAGGAATGACGGGTCGGCGTTGGACGGCATGCGGATGACAAAAACAGGAAAAAACTACTGGGCGCTCAGAGTTTCATTCTGGTGCGTGGGTGTCGTTCTGGGCGCTGCGGATGCCTGGGCCGCTCGCTTCACCATGAACGCCGACGGCATATCCTATCTGGACATAGGCGATGCTTACTGGCGGCGCGACTGGCACATGGCCATCAACGCCTATTGGAGTCCCCTCTATTCCTGGATTCTCGGTCTGTTTCTCAAGGTCTTGAAGCCTTCAGCGTACTGGGAGTACCCGCTTGTCCGCGTTGTGAACTTCCTCATTTACGTGACGGCGCTGGCATGCTTTGAATTCTTTCTGAGCAACTTCATCCGCGATCGCCGGGAATCAGGGAGAGCCTCGGATGGCGCAGCGGAGTTAAGCCTGCCGGAATGGGCGTGGTGGGCGTTGGGGTATAGCCTCTTCATTTGGACGTCTTTGGTCCTGATCACCATCGGAGTTGTTACCCCCGACATGTCCGTGGCGGGCTTTGTTTATTTGGCCTGCGGCCTCCTCTTGCAAATCCGTGCCAAAGCCGCCACTCAAAAAGCCTTTGTGCTTTTGGGGGTTGTGCTGGGATTCGGTTATCTGGCGAAGGCCGTGATGTTTCCATTGGCCTTTGTCTTTCTGGCGGTGGCGTTGTTCTCAATGGGCAGCCTGCGGCAAGCCTCGGCGCGCGTGGTCGTGTCGGTTTTTGTTTTCTTCGTCATCGCCGCTCCGTTCATGGTCGCGATTTCTCGCGCTAAGGGGCGATTCACCCTTGGGGAAACCGGCAGACTGAATTACGCAGGGTGCATCAATGGCGTGGATTTCTGGTTTCCCGGCGACAGCGGGGCAATGAAATGCTTGGGAGAGGTGTTCGTCGAAGGCGTTGACGAAATTGAATCCCCCAGCAGCAAGGAGCTTCTGCATCCGGTTAGGAGAATTTTCGCTACGCCCGCGACCTACCAGTTCGATGGGCCCATCGGCGGCACGTACCCATTTTGGTACGACCCCTCGTATTGGCAGGAAGGCATCAAACCTCGTTTCGATCTCAGGGGCCAAGCATGGGCAGCAATGCGTGGAATACGTTCGTACGGCTGGATAGGCTTGCATGCTTTTCGCTACGTTACTCTCGGCTTGTGCATCATTTATCTCTTGGCTCGGAAACGATCGTTGTGCATCAAACGCGCAGCCGCAAACTGGCCCCTCGTGGTTCCCGGATTGTCGGGTTTGGGCTTATACGCGTTGGTGTTCGTAGAAAATCGTTACATTGCCCCATTCGTGCTGCTGCTGTGGTTGGCGGCGTTCTCAGGGGTCCGGATTCCGGGGTCTCAAGTGTCCAAATGGCTGATCGCAGTGGTAAGCGTCGGCATTGCCGCAACCCTCGTTGCTTCAGCAGGCACGCAAGTCGGCCAACACTTGGCCACCGCGAGGAGCGCTGCCCCAGTGTATTGGCAAGCTGCAACGGGTCTCAAAAAATTGGGGATTCGGTCAGGGGATAAGGTTGCGGTCGTTGTGAAGTGGCCCATGGGGGAAAGTGTGCCCTTTGTGGTACGGCTGGCAAGAGCCCAGATCGTTGCACAGGTGAATCGGCCGGATCACTTTTTTGCGGCGCCCCCTTCTGCTCAGTCTCAGGTCTTGCAGGCACTTGCAGCACATGGCGCAAAGGCATTTCTGACGGAGGCCGAGCCGCCTCCCGAGCCGCCCGACATTCGATGGGAAGCGCTCGGACCGACGAACTTCTACGTTTGCTTGCTTGATAAGGCGAGGCAGTGACCGTATACCGCGGACCTATGAGATGTGAGGGTTGCGTCGCCACCTCCTGGTTTGCCTAATCCCCCATGTAGGTATCTCGGTTTATGCCCAACATGCTGAGAAACACGGAAGAGAACAGCACCTCGACGCCGAGGAAAAGAGAGAGCGAGCAGAAGAACACGGTCCGAACGGCCTGCAGCTTGCCGAAGCCGCTGTGCGCCCACTGCGAAAATACGACTGCATCGCCCGCGAAGCCAGCCAGCGCCAGCACGGCGCCCACCAACAAGCCGTGCTCCAGCTTGACAGTTTTCAACCATTTCACTAGCGTGGGTTGGTTACGGGAAAACCTTTCCGTATAACAGAAGACCTTGACGAACATGCCGACCGAGATGATGTGCACTCCCAGGAGCGCGAGCATCATGGCCAAGGACATGGTGTGAATATCCAGTCCGACCCCGCCTGCGATCCGCGGGCCAGGCAGCAACCACAAGACCAAGCCAATAGCCAAGGCCACCAGCAAACAGCCCGGGAGCAGGAATAGCCAGTTGGGGGCGTACAGCAGGATGAACCGCAAGTGCCGCCACCCGTCATGGAAGGTCCGAAGGTGCGGCGGGCGCCCTCGCCGGTCAGGCCACATGGTGATGGGAACGTCCGTTATTCTGGCGCCTAGCTTTGCTGCCTTGATCAACGATTCGGAGGCAAATTCCATCCCTGTGGCCCGCAAGTCAAGACAGCGGGAGAGGTCCTTGGTGAGGCCTCGCATCCCACAGTTGATGTCCTTCACGCCGGCGCCAAAGAAGAGGTTGAGAAGGGCAGAAAGTACGGGTGTGCCAATATACCGGTGATGCCACGCCATGGCTCCGTTCTTGATTTTGCCCCGGAATCGATTGCCCACGACAAACTCATAGCCCTCACGCCACTTGCACACAAAGCGCGGTAGTTCTGAGAAATCATGGCTGCCGTCGGCATCGCCCATCACAATGAACACACCCTGCGCCTCTTCCAGCCCCCGCCGCAACGCACTACCATAGCCTTTCAAAGGGGCTTTGACCACCCGCGCGCCATGTTCCTTGGCGACCTCGGCGGAAGCGTCGGTGGAACCGTTGTCGACCACCAAGACCTCTCCCCGCACTTTCGCCGCCTGCAAGCCTGCGAAGGCCTGGTCCACACAAAAAGCAATCGATTGCGCCTCGTTTAGACAGGGAATCACTACCGAAACCTCGAGGGCTGCGGAAGGCGGCGCTAGTCGGCCGTTTGGCTTTGAGTTTGGCGTTCCGGCGGAGTCAATCATGTTGTCTAGGCGATTGCACCTCCAAAACGGAGTCCGGCAGGACAGGATACGGCGACAACCTGGGAGGCGCAAGGTCCGGTTCCGCAAGCCACACGCGTCGATGGGGGTAGTAGCGGATTAACTCGGCATTCTTGGACTCGTCCATGTCGCGTGCCCACACCACTTTGGCTTTGTCAATATCCGCCTTATTATACACCCATTCATTATCCGAATTATGATATTGGTTGTACCGCACAATCACAAGCTGATTTCCAGCCACCTCCTTTAGCTGTGCCAGGGCCCGCGCGCGGTCCAGATTCTGGAAATGCTCGGACTCCCAGGTGTGGTGCCATTCGACCGGGGTGGGAATGTGCAGTTGCGGTGCGACGGCGCGCAGCAGGAACAACAAGACGCAGATGGCCGGTATCGCGCGCACTATCCCCAGCCCGGCACGCTTTCCGCGCCAGCTCCAAAGCCGCAGGTACCGCATGGATTGCAATACTAGCGCGTAGATCGCAGCGGTTATGGGCGCCGCGTATTGAGGGAGGAAGTAAATGGGCAGCGCCACTCCGATGAAAGTAGCCCCGCACACCGCCACCAGAAAGCCTGTCTTGCCAGCCACCGACTTGCGAAGAAACTGCCGGGGATTGATGGCCAGCAGCACGAGCAGGGGTAGCGCGAGCACCGGTCCGAGAAAGAACCGGTAAATCTCCGTGAGTTTCCATGTCAGCACATCGAAGGGAGCCCTTCTAGCACGGTAGTAATCGTACGTTTGCCAATCATGCAGATAGAATTTCTCAAGCACCGAGTGATGATAAACATGCCTGAGGTTGAGAGGTTGCCAGGGAAAATACGGCACGGCAATATAGGTGTCGAGATTGACCTGGTAGGGAATGCGGAACGGGCTACCCGTGACCCTCCAAAAAAAGTAGGCCATGCCCGCTGCCGTGACCACCAGGAGCAGGGCCAGGGGCAGGACAATTCGTAAAAGCAATGGCCCCCAGGGCGGGCGTTTTTTCGCAAGAATCCACACCAAAGCCGCCACTCCGATCGGAATAGCGAAGAACAAACTTTCGTATGGCCGGGTGTTGGCGAGGAGTGCCAAACCCAGGCCCATCAACAGGGCCTCCCGCAGGCGCGCGCGCCGCTTAATTCTAGGCAGTGCCCCCAGGACGAGCGCTCCGCCGATTGCGGCTAGCGCTCCTCCACAGTAGCTGTTAATCCAATAGCTGTAGGTTGCCAAACGTATCACGGCCAGCAATCCGCCCAACAAAGCCCAACCCGGAGGCAACCAACCCTGCAGCATCCAACAGATCGCCGCGCACATGGCGCCAGCGCTGAGCCAAACACCCACCCAAGGGTTCCCGGCAATGACTTGGCCCAAGGCCATTACTAAGCCCTGGGCGGCATAATACATCGGCATGTAGGTGGGTTTCTGATTGATGTGGATACTCTCGAAGTGAATCCACATCGGATGAGTCGGATTCGCAAGGCGGCCGTGCGCGAAGGTGTCCGCCGCCAGCAGATAGCCGAAATCGTCATGAAAACCCGGCTTAGGAACCGGCACGTTGGGCAGCAGCGCCGCGCGTATTGCCAAAGCCAGGACGCCCACCACGAGGACTGCAAGGGCGCGCCTCCTTGCCAAGCGGCTCAGGAGTTGTTCCGCTGCCGTAAACCATCCCGAGGGGAAGCTGCGAAGGAAATACGCACCCACGATCAGGATCGCCACTAGACAATACTCGAGGAAGAAGAACATGCTACCCCCGCCGGAACTTCACAGGCTGCGGGAAAACGCCTTGAGGCTGTCATCCTGAGGAGTCCGCCATTCTTATTGGCGGACGACGAAGGATCTCGCATTGTCTTGAGAGTACTCAGGGCGAGATTCTTCGCGGAGTTTACCCTGATCCCGCCGCGGCGGGAGAACGGGCTCAGAATGACAGCTTGGAAGAGTTTTTCCGCAGCCTGTTCAGCCACCTTTTGGAAACGCCGTTTTTGTTTTCTCTCCCTTTCCGGACAGTCAAGAGGGCTGACTCCCACCCCCGGATCCGCGAGGATGACATCAGGCGGATTTGGTTTAGCACGAAGTTTCAGCTGGACCCCCATGGCCATTGAAATCAGGGTTTCGCAAGTAAATCAATAAGAGAACCACAATCGTGATGCCTGAGATGAACATCCCAGCCAGCAGACCCTGCTGGCGGTAATAAAAGACAATTACGTGCTGACCGGGCTCAGCGTACACGGCCCGGAAGAGCTGATTGGCGCGCAGCACCGGTACTTCCCGACCATCCAACTCCGCGTGCCAATTGGAATCGTAGCGGTCGAGGAGGACGACGTAGCCGGGCCGGGAAAGATGGGCTGTCATTGTCACCCTGTTGGGCTGGCGTTCGGTGACTTCAACCCGACCTGCGGGACCAGAGCCCTGGACGGCGGGAGAGGCGCCCGGGTCTGCGGCCAAGATCACGTTTTCCGAGGCATCGAATGCCGGCGAGGCCATCCACGAGAGCGTGTCGAGCGGGCTGGTCGTGAATACGGATGTGCCAGCCACGTAGGCGCGAGGCACAAAGTAAGGGTTCTCGTAGAGGTAGCTCGGTTGCGGAGAACCGTTGAAGATTTCGCTGACAAGTTTTGCGCCTGAACTAACTTCCCGGGTTGGGCGAATGATGTACTTCACATTAGTGCGACCCAGCAGGCAGTCGATCCGCAGAGTGTCCGGAGCTTGGGCAAGGATGTAAATCCATACGTCGTAAAGAAACGGAGGTAGGGAGCGATCGTCGAAATCCAGGTTCAGGCTTCCCTCGACACGTTGCACCATTGATCCCGTGGCTAATACGAGTTTCTGCCGAAATACCCCCTGCGCGATAGGTGGGATCGCCGCGGCCTCGGGGATGGATTGAAAATTGACATATCCCTGAAGGTCGCGCGATGGGGTGGCAGAAAAGCGGGTCAGCGAAGCGACGCGGTATGTCCCCGGCGAACCTTCGAACCGGGACACAACGGGAGACACATAATCATAGAAGCCGGGAGGAACCGAGGGGTTGGCGCGGAAGCCCACCACAAAAAGCTGGATCATCCCGAGAATAGCGAAAATTGGCACGCCACTATGTGCCCAGCGCTTGTTTTGCATAAGGCCGGTTAGGAGCAGGAACCCGGCGAGAAGGAAGCCGGCGACTCCGGGTAGGTAAAGTCGCAACATGCCTTCCAGGAACTGCGCCATTTGGGAGGCTTCATTCGCTGAACGGCCCTGCCGGAGGAGCGCCCACTCCGTGGGCCGCAGAGCGAGATGCGGCACGACGAAAGCAGCCGTCCAAATCAACAGGCAGCACCCCAGCAAGGACCCTAGTGGCAAAAGGGCACGGTTGCGCCGCGCCTGCCAGCAGGCAGCTTCTCCCCGGAGCGCGTCCAATCCCCATCCGGCCAGGATCGCGACGAGCATAACAAAGGGGACCAGTAGCTTTACGGGAAAGCGCACCAGGGAGAGTAACGGGACGAGCAGGTAAGCGAGGGAAAAGAGCGGTGTAAAGTGGCCGAAGGAGAGCAGGAGAATCAAAATCGCGGCCCCGGCCACAAAGTTACGGCGGCGGTCCCGTGCGAAGGCCCAGCCGGCCAGGGCGAAGAGCAGCGGCACGAACCCCATGAAAACGGAGATGAAGTAGGGGGCGCTGCCGTCATCCGCAAGGCGATTCCAACTGGTCGGAGAGATCAAGGCGGGCCCGTAGAAATCAGGCACCAGCATTTCCATCAACAAGAGAGGGTGGAGGGACCAATTAGATGTCTCGTGGGATCGCAAACCCTGCGCTCCCCGGTATGAGCTGCTCAAGAACTCTATCGAAGGCAGAAATTGGACGGCGCACAGCGCCACCATGAGGCACCCAACCAGTGTGAATCCGGCTAGGACCCTCAGATTTGATCGAGACATCAAGGGGCGCCGCGTCCCTGCAAGGTAGAGCGCATACGCCAGGCACAAGATGAAGGTGGTGATCAGGGTGAACGGCTCAGCGGCGAGCAACTGCAATGAGAAAACCAGCGTGAGAAGAATCCAGGGGCGGACCGTTTTCTGTAGCGCGGGCGTCTCGCCCGCTGTGCCGCGGGCATCCTGCCCGCGCGCGTGAGCGAGACGCTCCAGCCACAGCGGGCGAGACGCCCGCGCTACGCGGCAGCCTTGAACGGCCCGGTCCGTCATCAGCAGCGCCCAGGGCATCCAGGCCGCGCAAGCTGCGTGGTTGTAAAGATTACCGAGTGACAGGAGGGGGCCGCTGAACGCAAAAACGAATCCTGCAAAGAAAGCGGCCTGGCGGCTCTGTCCCCAGCGCCGGGCCAAGAGAAATGTGCCGATACCGGCCAGCGCGAAGTGCACGACGTAAAACAGCGGGTAAGCCAAATCAATAGGAAGAAGGATGTTGATGAGCGTGTAGGGATAGAAGAACAGGAGGTTGGGGTTCTCCAGCAGCGGCTGTCCGCAGTTCAAGTAAGGATTCCAATAGGGCAATTTGCCGTGCCGGCACATTTGTTGAATGAAGTGGGCGCAGGGATAGGTGTAATTGAAGACGTCGCGAAAGAAAAGCATGGAAGGAGTGAAGATGACCTTCCAAAACAGGGCCATCGAGCCGAGCGCGAGGATGGCCGCCAGCGCCAAATCAACGCGGTCAAGCGGCTCGCCAACTTTCGCGGAGTCCGAGGGCGAATCAACCTTGCCTTGGGCTTGGAGTGACGTATTGAGACTCATAGGCGTTCTGGAGTGCAGTCCGCCAGCTGACGGACCGCACTCCAGACCAATTACACTACCGTATCTTACCTTCTTTGCGGGGTCAAGAAATGGTACTTTTGGGTGCTGTACTTGATGTAGAGGCGGCTTTACGCCGCCACGTGGCGAGGTAAACTCGCCGCTACATGTCAAAATATGACAACATCTACTTTTGTAAGCGGGGGTTGATCTATGCATGCAGTCCGATTCCACGAGCACGGCGACATTGATGTGCTGAAATACGAAGAAGCGCCGGAGCCAAAAATCCAGGCCCACGAAGTGCTTGTGAAGGTGAAGGCTTGCGCTTTGAATCATCTGGACCTTTGGCTGCGGCAGGGGGTCGGCGATTGGCAGCTACCACTTCCTCATATTGTGGGCAGCGACATTTCCGGAGAAGTGGCGGAAGTGGGCTCGCAGATCAAGCGTGTGAAGGCCGGTGAGCGCGTCTTGCTTTGCCCGGGGATCAGTTGCGGGCAGTGCGAGATGTGTTTCAAAGGACTGGATAGCGCCTGCCGAAGCTATACGATCTTCGGAGTTTTCGTGGAGGGCGGCTATGCGGAGTATGTAAAGTCACCGGAGGTCAATGTTATTCCCATCCCTGGTGACCTGAGTTTTGATGAGGCTGCCGCTGTGCCGCTGGTTTTTCTCACCGCCTGGCACATGTTGTTCACTCGCGCTCAGCTCAAGCCGGGTGAGGATGTGCTGGTGATTGGGGGCGGCTCCGGCGTGGGCAGCGCTGCGATCCAAGTCGCGAAGTCAGTGGGCGCGCGCGTGATTGCCACTGTCGGAGCGGATTGGAAGCTCGAGAAGGCGAGGTCCCTCGGCGCCGACGAAGTCATTAACCACAGGCAGCAATCGATTTCCGGAGAAGTCAGGCGTTTTACGGGAAAGCGCGGCGTGGACGTGATTGTCGAGCACGTGGGCGCTGCGGTTTGGGACGAATGCTTCAACTCTCTCGCCACCTATGGCCGGTTGGTGACCTGCGGCGTGACCAGCGGCGGAGAAGTGAAGCTTAATCTGCAGGGCCTGTTTGGCCGCCAACGCACGATCCTGGGTTCTTTTATGGGCGGCAAGGCAGAACTGCTGGAGGCTCTCAGATTAATCGTCCGGGGCAAGCTTCGAGCCGTGATTGATTCCGCTTTCCCGCTCCGGGAAGCCGCAGCCGCCCAAAAGAAAATGGAAAGCCGGGAGCTCTTCGGCAAAATCCTGCTGCACCCGTGAGGTGGAAATTCGAAACTCGAAATTCGAAACTCGAAATTTGAATGTGGAAACTCAAAACTCAAAACCAAACATCTGGAAGCCCCCGTTAATTGGGACTGGAAATTGGGCACTGAAAGTTCGAAAATGGAGAACCGAAACTGGAGCTTGAAAGCCATTCCGTCTAGTTTCTATCCTCGAGTTTCCAGTTTCGATTATCGAATTTCGGATTTCGACTTTCGATTTTCGGAATTCGACTTTCGACTTGTGAAGAGGAGGAGAGGTCATAATGAGTACAATCACGCCAAGGGCGATTCGCCTGGCCGAGCGTATGTCCCGGCTGGGCACCGAAACTGCTTTCGAAGTCCTGGTACGCGCGCGCGCACTGGAAGCACAGGGGAAAGAGATCATTCATTTGGAGATTGGAGAGCCTGATTTCTCTACTTCTGCCAATATCGTGGAGGCCGCCGCCCGCGCTCTGCGCGACGGTTGGACGCATTACGGGCCTTCTGCCGGCTTGCCTCAGCTCCGGGAAGCTGTGGCCGAGTATACCGCGACGTATTTGGGAATTCCGGTTGACCCGAATGAAGTTGTCATCACGCCGGGCGGCAAACCCATCATGTTCTTTGCCATTCTGGCGCTGGCGGAGCGGGGCGATGAAGTTCTTTATCCCAATCCCGGCTTCCCCATTTATGAATCCATGATCGACTTCGTCGGGGCACAGGCCGTTCCTTATGGATTGCGTGAGGAACAGAACTTCGATGTGGATATGGAAGAAATCATCGACAAGATTACAGACCGCACGCGGTTGATCATCCTGAACAGCCCTCAAAATCCGACCGGCGGCGTGATCAGCCGTGAAGGCCTGAAAGCTCTTGCAGACAAACTCGCGGGGCGTGAGATTCCGGTGCTTTCCGACGAAATCTACCATCGACTAATCTACGAAGGCGAGCACTCTAGCCTGGCGCAATTTCCAGGTATGAAGGACTGGACGATCATTCTGAACGGATTCTCCAAAACCTACGCCATGACCGGCTGGCGGATGGGTTGGGGGGTGATGCGGGCGGATCTGGCGCGGCAAGTGGCGCAGTTGATGACCAATTGCAACTCCTGCACTGCCAGCTTCAGTCAGATTGCAGGGATCGAGGCATTGCGAGGCGATCAAAGCTCCGTGGGCGTCATGCGGGAGGAATTCCGGCGGCGCCGGAGCGTCATCGTCGAAGGCTTGAAGCGCATCCCTGGCTTCAGTTGCCGGCAACCACGCGGGGCCTTTTACGTTTTTCCAAATATCAAGGAAACGAAGTGGAATTCCCGTGTATTGGCAGACACTATTCTGAACGAAGCCGGCGTGGCGTGCCTGGGCGGGACCGCATTCGGAAAATGGGGCGAAGGGTATCTGCGCTTCTCCTTCGCTAATTCCGTGGAGAATATCCAGAGGGCTTTGGAGCGGATCGAGACTTGGGTCAGAAAGAACAGGATTTAGGATACAGGATTCAGGAATCAGGACTCGAGATTTGGAAGACTGGGCCTCCTCCGTGAAATAGGACGGCGAGGTACACGACTCGCCGGATTCGGCACCAACAGGGCAGGGTAGTCCGGCGTGCCAGTCCATAACGCTGCGCTCGGGTTTCAGCGACCGGCGGGGCCTCACGCTGCCGAGGCGCGCTCCTCGCGGCCCTGCAAGCGCTCACGAAGCTGCAAGACGCGCGCGGCGATGTGCTCCGCGCTCAGCCCGAACTCCTGAACCAGTTCCCAGGGTTTGCCAGAGAGTCCGAACCGGTCATTGACCCCGACCATATCGAACAGTAGAGGGTGCTCGTAATTCTTGCGATGTCGCAGGATGGCGCCCGCCACGATGTTTCCAAATCCTCCCACCTGGTGCTCTTCGGCAGTGACGATCAGGCGCGTCTGCGCGGCGGCCTGCACCAGCGCCCCCACGTCGAGAGGTTTCACCGTGTGCATGTTCACCACCCGCGTTTCGACGCCGAACTCTTCCTTGAGCAGCCAGGCGGCGCGCATGGCCTCGGGCACCATCGGCCCGCAGGCGATGATGGATGCATCCTCATCTTCGCCCTTGTAATCAGTGGAGAGAAAGGTCTCGAAGGCATCCAGGAAGCGCGGCTTCTCACCTCGATAGCGAATGATATTGGCCACGCCGTACCGAAAGGGGGTCGCCGGAGTGGTGACGACAGGCGTAGCTTCCCGCGCAAAGCGAATGTAAGCCGGCCCAACCAGGTCGAGCAGGCTGAAGAGAGTGGCGCGTTCTGTCTCGAGCGAATCGCACGGGGCCAGCACGTGCATATTGGGCAGGATACTCATCAGCGCAATCTCTTCCAGCGCCTGGTGGGTTGCCCCGTCCGCGCCCACGGAGATGCCGCCGTGCGCTCCGGCGATTTTCACGTTCAGGTTCGAGTAGCAAATGGTGGTGCGGATTTGGTCCCAGCAGCGGCCCGAGGCGAACACGCCGTACGTGCCGGTCACAGGTATCAGCCCTTCCTTTGCGAGCCCTGCGGCAACCTCCATCATATTCTGTTCGGCGATCCCGACGCTGAAGACGCGGTGCTTGCGCTCCGGGTGCTTGGCCTCGAAATCCGTGATGCGGATGGAGCCCGAAATATCGGCGTGCAACGTCACCACGCGCTCATCGGCGCCGGCTTTTTCGAGGCCGCGCCCGAATCCCATGCGCGTCGCGTCCATATCAACTTTCATCGTTGAGCCTGCATTCCACCAGTAATCGCGGCGGAAGGTCGGCAGGGTATCTTTTGTCTTGCGTGCGACCCGCGCGCCATATTCAGCGGCCCTGGCAAGCAACGCCTCGACGCGCGCGCCAGGGAGCGAGGGCGTGGCCAGCTCCACCATGGCCTTTTCAAACTGCGCACGGTTGGGCGCCACCCCGTGCCAGCCCGCCTCGTTCTCCATGAAGGACACGCCTTTGCCTTTCACGGTGTGGGCAATGATGAGAGTCGGCAGGTCGTCCTTCGCCCGCGCGCCCTCGAAGGCCTCGAGAATCTCGTCCATATCGTGCCCGTCGATCTCCAGCACGTTCCAGTTGAAGGCCCGGTATTTCTCCGCCAGCGGGTCCACGTTCATGACGTCACGCACCCAGCCGTCGATCTGCAAATCATTCTTGTCAATAATGCCGCAGAGATTATCCAGCTTATAATGGCCGGCAGCCATAGCTGCTTCCCAGATGCTGCCTTCCTGCTGCTCGCCGTCCCCCATGATGCAGTACACGCGATAGGGTCGGGCCAGCAGCTTTCCCGCCAGTGCATTGCCCACCGCGACTCCCAGCCCTTGCCCCAGCGAGCCGCTGGAGATTTCCACGCCGGGAAGTTCAAGCCAGTTGGGATGGCCCTCGAAGCCTGAACCAAGCTGGCGCAGCAGGACCGTGTCCTCCAGAGGGAAGTACCCGGCTTTACCCAAGGCCACGTAAAGCGCCGGCGCTTTATGGCCGGTTGACCAGAAAACGCGGTCGCGGCGGGGCCAGGCAGGATCTTTTGGGTCATGGTTCAGCACTCGAAGGTACAGGGCGGCAGCAATGTCCATGATGGAAAGTGTGCCACCGGGGTGGCCCGACCCAGCGGCAAAAATGTCGATTATATCGAAGGCGCGCATCTCGGCGGCGGCGGCGCAGAGCTCTTCCACGCTCAGCCGAGGGCCGCGTTGCTCACAACTTGTGCTCATAGTTCTTACCTCCCCTCACTTTGAGGCGGGCATAAACGCCCAATGGTGCGAAGATTGGCGCGGTAGCAGGAGCAGATGCGGTGAATTGGATGTCGCCCCCAAGTAATCAGCTCAACTCATGGCAGTGCCGTAAGTCTTTTAGTGTGAGTGTAATAGGCCTCTTCGAAGGGCCTCTTGCTGAGGCCTTTCGAAGTGTCCTGTAGGCCGCGCGCCAAGGCTAATCCTCGCTCTCGCCACACTGGGTCTGCACAATATCTGCCGAGGCAGTCAGTGAGGATGACTCATTTACCAGAGCTTTTCAACTTCAGGCGTCTCAGCCGCGGGGCTCCCTCAAAGTCAAGGAGCAACCCAATTCTGAAGGATCGGTAACCGAGTGAAAGGAATTGGCAAGAAAAGGTCGAATGGGGCAGCGTGACGGGCTGCCGCCCCATCCCATTTTCGTGGCGAGGCCGAACCAGGTCGACTGAGGATGACCAAATCTCACCCAAGCAAGAAGCTGGCCTGGGGGGTAGAACCTACATGCCTGCCGCAAGCGCCTTGCCGCATTCATCGAGCGCTTGGTTCACGCGCACTATGGCCATATGGCGGTGCCCATGGAATTCTGCTGGGGCAGCCTCAAGCTCCGCCTTGGCTTGCTCCAGGTGACGGATGGCCGCCTCAATCCGCGGATGATGCTGAGGCGCCGGACTAGCTGCGGCTGCGCCGGGAGTCGCCGCCGCCGCGCCAGGCCGCGGAGATCCAGGCTGCGCGTGAAAAACTACCGGTAGTAAAGTAGCGGCTAGTAACGCCACCCCTACCGCGCACAAGATCAGTATTCGTTTCATAGTTCCTCCATGCATTGAGATTTTGTGTACACAGCAATCGTCGCGTAAGGAAGCATTCCTCAACGTGACTTAACCCTATGCCAGATTTAAGCACAAGTCAGCGGCATTTGCACGAGTAATTGCTGAAATGAGCGACCATCCAAGGCCGGAGCGACCCATCATTAACCCTGATTCCGAAGTTGGAGTCGTCTGTCATCCTGAGCCCGCCGTCCTTTCGGGGGGCGATCCCGCTGGAGCGGGACTGCAGTTGTCTATTGCACTGAGCATCCACTGACAAACTGCAAGGATGCTTCTCCCGCAAAGCGGGATCCCGCCTCGGCGGGACAGCACTCACGCTCCGCGTCTCGATTGCTCTCTTCTTCCGAGAGGGGAGGATTGGGCGTTGACCCTCAAAAGCGGATTGCTGCTAAAATGTTTTGGCCCATTGGCTCAGGGAGGATTCATGAAGGTTGCTGTGGTGCAGATGGACGTCAAGATACTGGAGAGACAAAGGAACTTGGAGAAAATTCTTGCCGACCTTGAATCTGCCGCCTGTGCTGGCGCAGGGATCGTGGTGTTCCCTGAATGCGCGCTTACCGGCTATTGCTTCGCGGGCAGGGAGGAGGCCGACCCCGTTGCAGAGCCGGTTCCGGGCCCCTCCTCGGAGAAGCTATGGGAAGCGGCAAAGTCGCTCGATTGCACCGCAGTGGTTGGCCTGCTCGAGCGCGACGGCGACCGGATTTTCAATGCTGCTGCGGTGGTGACTCCACAGGGAATCGCCGGCACTTTTCGCAAACTCCATCTTCCGTATCTCGGGATTGATCGCTTCGTTGCTCCAGGGGACAAGCCATTTCCGGTGTTCGAGACCTTGCACGGGAAGATTGGCATCAATATCTGCTTCGATTGCAGCTTTCCCGAGGCGGGCAGGGTACTTAAGCTCAAAGGCGCCCAGCTCCTGGCGATCCCCACGAATTGGCCCACGGGCTCAGATTCCTGGCAGCATACCTCGAAGGTTCGCGCCACGGAGAACCATTTTCACGTTGTGGCGGCAGACCGTGTCGGCGAAGAGCGAGGATTCCGCTTCGCGGGCCACTCGCAGATTGTAGATTTCACGGGCAAGGTCCTTGCCGAGGCGGGTGAATCCGAGGAGACAATCCTGGTCGCCGATCTAGACCTGATGGGGGCGGACCTCAACCGGGTGGTCCGCGTGCCGGGGCAGTGGGAGTTTGACCGCATCGCTGCACGCCGACCTGAGATGTACGGTCCCATCACCGAAGGTTTGAAACCGCACCCCTGAGATGGCATAATAGTGTTTGAAGGGGCGTACGATTCATGCAAACAAACGAATCCTCGGGGTTTGAAGGTTTGATTTTCGCCAAGCTGGACCAGGCGGTGAATTGGGCGCGCAAGTCCTCGATCTGGCCCATGAGCTTTGGTCTGGCATGCTGCGCCATCGAGATGATGTCCACCGGGGCCTCACGCTTTGATATTGCGCGGTTTGGAGCGGAGGTCTTCCGTGGCTCACCGCGCCAATCGGACTTGATGATTGTTGCGGGCCGCGTGGCGCAAAAGATGGTTCCCGTGATCAAGAAACTTTACGAGCAGATGCCGGAACCCAAATGGGTGATCTCGATGGGCGCTTGCGCAACCTCCGGTGGCGTTTTCAATAACTATGCGATCGTCCAGGGTGTAAACCAATTCATTCCTGTTGACGTGTACGTTCCTGGATGCCCGCCGCGCCCTGAAATGCTCCTTCAATCCATCATCCTGCTGCAAAAGAAGATCATGCAACAGCGAGGGACTTTCAAAGAGGCCGTCCTCCACATGAAGTAGCGCCCGCCCAATCGGAAACTGGAAATTAGAAACCGGAAATTAGAAACTGGAAAATCGAAATTCGAAAATGGAGACCCGTGTTCTGCGCATAATGTTCGTCATCCTGAGCTTGCGTGGCCGACAAACGGCTATCCGTGGTGTCAGAAACGGAGCGCATCGCAAGGTGGGTCTGCCCTCTCCCAAGGGGAGAGGGTGGATCGCGACGGCGCTTTCACCAGCCGTCGCGAGCCGGGTGAGGGGTTAGTTGCGGGGCGAGGATGGATCATGCAGGCGCGGCCCAAGCTGCTCAATGGAAAGAGTAATGCATCGAGTTTCTGGAGAGCGCGGCGGAGGATCTCGCTCTGGACTTTTTCTGCTGAGAACCATCAGGGCGAGATGCTTCGTCCGCGGCGGACTCAGCATGACAGTGAGGGGGCGCAACCCACTCCTCATGTTACCGGCGTAGATAGGCGGAAATGAAGATGATGGCAATGGCAAGGCCGACCGCGATGGAGAGCCAGATTTGCCCTCGAGCGCGGACCCGGTCGAAGAATTTGAAGGGCAACGTCAGCGCCAACGCAACCTCGAAGACGAAGAGGGCGAGAACAATCTTTACAGTCAAAAGCGCCCAGGACTTGCCCCAGGCCGCTTCCCAGTAATACTGGCGAATGCTATAGAGCCCTGAAACGAGCAACACGATGATCGCCGACCAAATTACCCATCGGAACCGGTTCATGACCTGTTTGACGAGCAGATCGCGGTGTTCGGGGTCCAAGACTCCCAGGGAGGGCATCAGGATGAAGAGCAGGAACGCCATCCCCCCTACCCCGATGACGGCAGCGGTCACGTGCATCCATTGCACGAGTGTGGACATCAGCTTTTTCCTGACGAAAGCATGGGCGTGATTCTATTCGCTTTCGCCCCCGAAGGACAAGACCCAAACGCGATTATTAACGTTGCGGTCAATGCGGGATTTCCGATTTGTTACCGCCAGGTTTTCATTCGTAAAGCTTGTCAATAGCTTCTGCCAGGTGGAAGTCCTTTTCCGTGACTCCCGACTCGCTGTGCGTCGAAAGGGTGATGCCCACCTGGTTGTAATTGATGGTGATGTCGGGATGGTGGTTGGCCTGTTCGGCGGCTTCGGCGATCTTATTCACAAAGGCGATGGCCGGCAGGAACGATTTGAAAGTAAATTTCCTGTAGATCGCGCTGCCGATAAGCGACCACTCCGGCATATTCATCAGCCTCTCCCGAATTTCCGCTTTGCTCAGTGCTGCCATGAAAGCTCCTATTCTCGCGTTGGGAATGAAGGGCCGAGGAGTATCTCCTGTTCCGCCGTCGATGCGAGCCGTTCGCGAACGAAGCGGCTGAGCTCGGGATTCGACCACTCACCCGCCGACACCGGGAAGACGGGCGTGTCCTCGAGCATGGGGAGGGACATTCCCGGCCAAACGCGCGCCTTGAGCTCAGGTCCCACCGTGACCAATGCGTCCGCCCGGGTGAGGAACTGCCTTGCTGAGGCCTTCAATTCCCTCCGCGATTCATCAATCACAAACAGAAAGACCGTGGGTTTGAGGAAGGCCAGTATGCTGTTGCTTTCGATGATCACGTGCTCATCGCCCTCCAGAGCTTTGAGTAATCCGGGCAGCGCTTGCGCAAGTGTTCCTCCTCGAGCGCGCACCCACAGCGCGCGCCGCGCCCCCGCCGCGAGGAACCGGGAGGTGTCGCCGTGTCCATCGGGGTCCCTTTCTTCGCTCCACAAAAAGTCAAGATGCGCCGGGAGGTCGTCCGCCGATGGCCTATCCTGTGAGTCGGCATCGCCGCCGTGATGGCTGATCTTTACTGCCGTCCAGGCAAGTGAATTCAGTCCCCGAACTAATTCGGCGATCACCGAGGTCTTGCCGACCTTCCGCACCTGTCCGCCCACCACCACCAGTTTCATTTGTTGCCGCACACCCTGCTCGCGTTGGAAACGAGTATAGAAGAGCGTCCCAGGCAAGTCAACGATGCGACCACGTAGCGCGGGCGTCTCGCCCGCTGTGGCGCGGGCATCCTGCCCGCGTGCGGGAGCGGGACGCTCCCGCCCCAGCGGGCGAGACGCCCGCGCTACATGGCGAGGTGGAATCGAGTACAATGGTTAGGGGCGAAAGGAAGGGGAAGCGAGGATGATTCACGAGATTCTTCCCGTGGGAATGCTGGCCTGCAATTGTTCCATTGTCGGTGATGAAGAGACCGGCGAGGCCATCGTTATTGACCCGGGGGACGAGATTGAACGTGTCCAGGAAGTGCTGGCCCAGCACAAGCTGCGGGCCAAGTACATCGTCGCCACGCACGCGCATATCGACCATGTGGGTGGCCTCGAGGAGTTGAAACGCGCCACGGGAGCCGCGGTCTTGATGCATGCGAGCGATTTGCCGCTCTATAAGAACCTGGCCATGCAGGCGGAATGGCTGGGCCTCCTCCCTCCGGGTGTTGTGGATGTGGATCAATTCCTGAAAGAGGGTGACGCTCTGCGCTTCGGTTCGCATGTCCTGGAGGTCCTGCACACGCCCGGACATTCTCCTGGCAGCCTCTCGCTCCACCTTTCGGGCGAGCAACAGAGAATTTTCAGTGGTGATACCCTGTTCCAAGGAAGCATCGGCCGTACGGACCTGTGGGGCGGGTCTTACGAGCAAATCCTGCGCTCCATTCACAACCGGCTGCTGATTTTCCCCGATGAAACGCCGGTCTTCCCAGGGCACGGACCTCCGACCGTGATTGGCGAGGAGCGGGAAACGAATCCATTTTTGCAAGACGGGCGCGGCTTGGCGCCGGGGAGTAGGGAGTAGGGAATAGGGAGTGGGGCTGGGGCGATTTTGGATTTTGGATTAACCCTGCCCACTGCCGACTGCGCACTGCCCACTGTTCCTCCTAGCCCCAATACTGTTTACATTAGGCGTGTTCAGGAAACCCCTTCTCAGTTCGTTCCGGGCTGACCCCCTCACCCGGCCCGCCCCGGCTGAAGAAAGCGCCGGCGGCGGTCCACCCTCTCCCCCAAGGGGGCGAGGGTAGTAAGTTCAAGTTCCCCCCTCGCCCCCCTTGGGGGAGAGGGGAGGGGGGTGAGGGGGTTCTAGGGTCGAACAGTGAGCAGCCTCCTTGAACAAGCTTAAGTGAACAACATTGCCCCTAGCGCGCAACCTCCAGCGCCTGCCATTCTGCCCACTCCCTACTCCCAACTCCCTACTCCCCAGTCCCTAACTCTCTCCCCTTTGGCCTGTTCGCACATTGGCTCATTTGGCTCTTTACAATAGGCTGGAAATGGCCTAATTTGGTCTGTTAACCTAAGACTGGAGATTCGGTTGCCGTGTTAGTGACTCTCGATTCCAGCTTGCCCAAGCCTCTTTATATTCAGATCCGCGAGCAATTGCGCGAGCGGATCGTTTCCGGAGCCTTGAAGCCGGGAGATCGGCTGGAACCCAGCCGCGAGCTGGCGAAGCACCTGGGCGTACACCGCACGACCGTCGGCAATGCCTACGCCGAACTGGAAGCGGAGGGACTTATCCAGGGGAATGTTGGTCGGGGAACGTATGTCACGACTTTGGCGGAGACGCTGCGATGCACTGTCCGCGCTCCGCGTCCGGCAGGCAACGACGTGTTCTGGGAGAGTTATTTCCCCGAGGACCCGCGCGACGACTCCCTGGGACGGCTGATGGCCAGCGCTTATGAGGCGGGAGTCATCTCCTTTGCGACTGCGCATGGGGCCGATGAGATGACGCCTCATGACCTCGTGCGGCGCGCCACGGACTCCGTGCTCCGCCGCGAGGGTGGCAGGGTTCTCCAGTACGGTTCAAGCGATGGCTACCTGCCGCTCAAGCATTATTTGCGGGCGCGCTTGCAGCGTGACGGAATCCCTGTGGAACTGGACGAACTGGTGATCACGAACGGGTGCCAGCAGTCGATTGACCTCCTCCGCCGCACCCTGGTTGCCCCCGGTGACGCCGTGGTCTCGGAGAACCCCACTTATACGGGACTCTGGAATGTCTTCGAGTCACCCAGCGCCCGCTTGATCGGCATTCCCGTCACGGCGGAAGGGATGGACCTGGATTTCCTGGCGGCGGTGCTGGAGCAGACCAAGGTGAGGCTGATTCTGACCAGCCCCAATTTTCAGAACCCCACGGGCCACACCATGCCGCTGGCGGCCCGCAAGAGGCTGCTGGAGCTTGCCGCGCGCTTCCAGGTTCCTGTCGTCGAGGATGACATCTACGGGGCCTTGCGTTACAGCGGGCGGCAGTTGCCTCCCTTGAAAGCTCTCGATACCACCGGGCTGGTGATTCATCTCAACAGTTTTTCAAAAGTCGGGTTCCCGGGACTGCGGGTGGGTTGGATCGCGGCCTCACGCCGTGTGATCGATCGCCTGCGCTGGGCCAAGCAGCGGGCCGATCTCCACACCAACCTGCTGGGACAGGCGGTCCTGGAGGAATTGGGAAGACGCGGCTGGCTCGACAAGTGGATTCGGCGCACCTGTAAGGTATACGAGCATAAGCTGGAGGTCCTGCGACAAGCCGCCGCGCGCCACTTTCCGGAAGCTGTCCGGCTGGTTTTTCCGGAAGGTGGAATGTCCGTCTGGGCGGAGTTGCCGCCACAGCTCGACACCGCGGAACTTTTGATGAAAGCGCGGGAGCGAGGCGTAATCTTCGCGCCCTCGAGGTATTTCTATTTCCAAAACCCGAAGCACAACGCCTTACGTTTGTGCTTCAGCGGCCCCACGGACGGGCAAATTGAAAAGGGAATCACCATCCTTGGAGACCTGTTGAAGGCGGAAATCCGCAAGGCAAAGACAGGCCGGAAGCGCTCCACGGAGGGAGCCGGAGTAGCGTTGGTGTAAAACAGCCGTCAGCCGTCAGCTTTCAGCCGTCAGCAAGCAGTCGAAACCCCGGCGGAGCGAGCATGCTGATAGCTGAGGGTTCAAGCTGGGACCTTTTAAAGGAGCACTACGATGTGGGAATACGATCAGCAAATGAAATTGAAAGTCGGCTTGGCGGAAATGCTGAAAGGCGGCGTCATCATGGACGTCACGACCGCCGAGCAGGCCAAGATCGCCGAGGACGCCGGCGCGGTAGCGGTGATGGCGCTCGAACGCGTGCCGGCGGACATCCGCAAGGAAGGTGGGGTGGCCCGTATGGCCTCCATCAAAATCATCAAGGAGATTATGGAGGCGGTGACGATCCCGGTGATGGCCAAAGCGCGCATCGGCCATTTCGCGGAGGCCCAGGTGCTGGAAGCGGTGGGCGTGGATTACATCGACGAAAGCGAAGTGTTGACGCCTGCCGATGAGGAACACCACATTTACAAGTGGCCGTACAAGGCGCCTTTCGTTTGTGGCGCGCGAAATCTGGGCGAGGCGCTGCGGCGCATCGGTGAGGGCGCGGCCATGATCCGCACCAAGGGCGAGGCCGGCTCCGGCAACATCGTCGAGGCGGTCCGCCACTTGCGGGCCATCACCGGCGAAATCCGGCTACTCACCACGCTGCGGGAAGAAGAGTTGATGGCCAAGTCCAAAGAACTCGGCGCGCCCTACGACCTGGTGAAGTGGGTGAGCGAGCACGGCAAGTTGCCGGTGCCCAACTTCAGCGCGGGCGGAATCGCCACGCCCGCCGACGCCTCGCTCGTGATGCAGCTCGGCGCCGAGGCGGTGTTCGTCGGCTCGGGCATCTTCAAGTCGGCGGACCCTGCGCAGCGCGCCAAGGCCATCGTCCGCGCCACCACGCATTACAATGAGCCGGAAGTGGTGGCGGAATGCTCCGCCGAGGTCGGCGAAGCCATGCGCGGCCTCGACGTCGCCAAACTCGACCCCAAAGAGCTGCTGCAAACGCGCGGTTGGTAGCGCCGCCGTCTCGGCGGCAGGCGGATAGGTCGGCAGGAAGCGGAGTGAATAATGAATTGACCTAATGGATGGCGAATGTGAAATTTCGGGACGTGATCGCGATGATTGAGCAGGACGGCTGGTGGCTGGTCCGAACAACGGGCAGTCATCGGCAGTACAGGCATCCGGTTAAGCCTGGAACTGTAACAGTTGCCGGCAAGCCGAACCTGGATGTGCCGCCGGGTACCCTGAACAGCATCCTCAAGCAAGCCGGATTGAAAGGACAACAGCCTTGATGAAATACCTTGTCGTTATCGAAAAAGGTGAAAACAGCTTCGGTGCCTACGTGCCGGACCTACCCGGCTGCGCCGCTGTGGGGGAAACGCGCGAAGAGGCCTTGCAGCTTATTCGCGAGGCCATTGAGCTTCATATCTCCAGCATGCGGGAACAAGGCAATCCCCTCCCGGAGCCGGCCTCCACCACGGAGTACGTTCAGGTGTGACAAAGCCAGGTGGCGCGGAATCGAGGCGGCGAAGCTCAGCCTGGATGAAATGCTGCTACTGATAACTGACCACTGGAAACTGACAACTGAATGCTGACAATGAACGACGGACACAAACCCATTGGGGTACTCGCCATCCAAGGCGATTTTGCGATGCATGCCAAGATGCTGGAGCGCATGGGCGCGCCTTACAAGCTGGTGAAGCACGCTTCGGCGCTAGCGGAGGTTGGCGGCTTGATCATGCCGGGCGGCGAGAGCACGACCATGCTGAAGTTTTTCTCGAACGAAGGCATGGGCGAGGCCATCAAGGAATTCGTGACGGCTGGTAAGCCTGTGTTCGGGACGTGCGCCGGCGCCATTCTGCTGGCGAAGGAAGTCTTGAATCCTTCCCAAGAGCGCTTGGGCCTTCTGGACATCGCCATCGAGCGCAACGCTTACGGCAGGCAGGTTGACAGTTCGGTGCGCCTAGGTGAATGTCCCGAACTCTCGCCCCGCCCGCTGGAGATGGTCTTTATCCGGGCGCCCATCATCCGCCGGGTGGGGGAAGGGGTGCGGGTGCTGGGGCGCTGCGCTGGCCTGCCGGTGCTGGTTGAGCAGCACAACATCCTTGCCGCCACGTTCCATCCTGAACTGACTGAGGACGAGACGGTCCATCGGTACTTCAGAAAGAAATTGAATCATTAACTCATTTGACCATAGATCCATTGCGTCATGGGCCAGCCTCCCAGTCCTCCCAAGCTAGCCCTTCCACGCGACTGAACTCACGAGAATTGTGCGTCACCAGGGTGCTGCCGTTGGCGATAGCGATGGCGGCGATCAGCATGTCGAGAGGTCCGATGAGTCTTCCCTGTTCTTCGAGTCTTGAACGAATGCGGCCATAGACCTCTGCTGCCCGGTCATCGAAAGGCAGGGATTGAAACTGTCCTAGAAACCTATTGATCAGCGTGAGCGTGCGCTGCGGGTTCCGACTTCGAATGGCTCCGTTATAAAGCTCAGCTTTCACAATGGAGCACACGTTGACGTCGCTTGGCTTCCTGGCCCGAAGCTGTCTCTCCATCTGAGTGGAGCGCTGGTTGAGATATTCAATGCAGGCGTTGGTATCCAGAAGGTAGGTCAAATTATCTTCTCGCGAACTTCATAATTGCCCTGAGGGTGACGGGTCAGTGGGTCATCACTCAGGCAACCGGAGGTCTCCTCAAAGAAACCCTCCGGCCAATATCGCGTCGTTTCGGGGCTAGAGCTTTTTCCCTCACCCACGGCCTGCACCACGACGAGAACGTCGACGTCGGTCTCGGGGAGGCCCGTGGGAACTTCGAGCCTGAGAGCGCCGTCGGGTCGGACTCTCGCCTTGACAGAAATGGAAACCATGCGAATGAACCTCGACAATGATGATACCGCTCATTGCCCTCTCTTTCAACCGGGCAGTGACGTGCCATCCGAAATTATGGTATCAATTTGTATATGCAAGAAGGTGTGAAAGGGACCTGCGTGCGCATTCTCTTCGTCTGTTATGGCAACTCCTGCCGCAGCCCGATGGCGGAGGCGCTGGCCAATCATCTCGGGGGGGGGAAAGTTCGGGCTTTCAGCGCCGGATCGAACCCGCTGGGTGTGATCAGCCAGGGCACACATGAAGTCCTGCGTGAGAAAGGGATCACGCTTGAGGGGTACTCGTCGAAGGGATTGCAGGATGTGCCGATTTCCGAGATGGACGTTTTGGTGGAGATGGGGTACGGGGTGACATGTCCTATCCCAGCGGATTTCAAAGGGCGGTTGATTCAGTGGAACATCCCGGACCCTTACGGCCTGGACTGGGACCATTTTCGGGACGTGCGGGACTTGATCGAAAATGAGGTTCGGGCGTTGCTTGCTGACCTCGAGGGGGATTCCGGAAAGTCAAAACCGGAAGCTGGAAAGAGGAGTGGTGATTGAGAAAAACTCTGCTGGAGCACTGGCCGCTTTACGCATCGGTTCTAATTCTCTCTCTCCTTGTTTGGCTAATCTTGGCCATTTCGTTAAGCCAGAACCAGGGGCATCTGGTTTATGCGCTTGATGACGCTTACATTCACATGGCCATGGCCAGGAATTTCTCCCACTATGGCGTCTGGGGCGTCACTCGATACGGATTCACCTCTTCTTCCTCGTCAATCTTGTGGACACTCCTTTTAAGTCTCACCTATTACCTGTTCGGAGTAAGCCAGTTTGCGCCTCTGATCTGGAACCTACTCTTCGCGGTTCTTGTTTTGTGGGTAGCCTATGCCATCCTCACCTGGTACAAGCTGTCGGCGGCGCTGAAGCTGGCGGCGCTTCTGGCCATTGTCTTTTTGATCCCGCTTCCCACCCTGATCCTCGCCGGCACGGAACAAAACCTTCAGACGGTTCTCGCCATGCTTGTGACTTTTCTCGCAGCCAGGGTGCTTTCCGGTGAAGCGCCGACTTCCACCTCTCGCGACTCAATCCTGCTTCTCTTGCTGGCGCCGCTGGTTACTGCCGTGCGCTTCGAAGGGATGTTCTTGATCCTTGCCATCTGCGGCCTGTTTCTTCTCTGCAAGCGGTGGTTTTACGCCCTCGCCTTCGGGGTTTGTGGATTTCTTCCCGTGGTCATTTATGGGACCATCTCGGTGTCGCACGGTTGGTTCTGGTTTCCAAGCTCCGTTCTTTTGAAGGGCGTGATGCCGGACCTGACCTCCTGGAGCGGCTTGTTCATCTCCCTGACGATCAACGCCTTTGCCAATCTTTACCAGGGCCTGCACGTTTTCGTGCTTTTGATTGCGGTTCTCCTCTTTTATGTCTTGGGCAGTGCCAAGGGACGCGGGGTTTTTGATAGCCGCCAGGTGATGGGCGCGATTTTGCTCGTGACGGCATTTCCCCACGTGGAATTCATGCAGGTCGGTCCGCTGTTCCGTTACGATGCCTATCTCTTCGCGCTGGGCGCCCTCTTCCTGGCAGCGCAACTCCCTATCGTAGTTCCCGACCTGCCGGCTCGGGCCTCCTTCAGGCGGGAGCTGGTTCCCAAATACCTTGCCGGCGGCGCGCTGGCGCTTCTGCTCTTCTTCCCTTTGGCGGTGAAAGGCTCGCGGCTGCTCTGGCTTCTTCCACAGTGCACGACCAACATCTTTGAACAACAGTATCAAATGGGGTCTTTCGTCCGTCAGTATTACCAAGGCTCAACCGTCGCGCTGAATGACGTCGGCGCGGTCAACTTTCTGGCGGATATCCATTGCCTTGATCTTTGGGGATTGGCCAACCGCGATGTGACTTCGTTGAAACGCGAGCATAACTATCACACCCGGGACATCGCCGGCCTTTCCAAACAGGCCGGGGCGCGAATTGCCATCCTCTACGATTATTGGTATGCAGGGAAGGTGGGCGGTCTGCCTGCGGAATGGGTTCAGATCGGTCAGTGGACGATCCGACACAACGTCATTTTGGGTGCAGATACGGTCTCCATCTACGCGCTGGACCCTGCGGAAGTTTCACACCTGAGTCAGTGCCTGCGGGAGTTTTCGCCGACATTGCCACGAGACGTCATCCAACACGGCAGTTATCTGGGATGGCGAGGAATCCCGGCCACCCCATAGGAGTCTGTGTGAAAACCCGGCCAGCCGATGTAGAGGCCACCTTTAGGTGGGCATAAGTTGTTGATAACACAACGCCGGGCTGAAGCCCGCCTCTACGAAAACCGTCGCGCTCAAGGGTTTTCACACAGACTCAATAGGCGTTAGACCGGGGGTCGCGTGGCGTCAATAGCCTTCTGTGATCGACCGAGGTGGACAGGGTGTCTCTTGACAAGCGGAGAAAGATAGGCTAGAATAGTAAGTTGAAGCCATGGACGCGCTCATGGCTTTCTGGAACCACTTGGCTGCCATGCTACGCCGGCCCTGCGATTCGCTCTCGAAAGTGGCCCAAGCGAGGCTCAAAGGGTGAACTTGCTCGTCTCAAGTGGACAACAAGTCCCTATACGGCACGGAAGGGGAAAAAGCATTTTTAAAAAAATGGACGAACGAAGTGGGAATATCCATGAAAACAAAGGGTCGGCTTTCGACAACCCGACAGAAAGCTGGAATGTTATAGAAAACAAGGATAGTTACACGTTGAGAGCGGGAATGTTATTGAAAACACGCATGTTACTCGTAAGTCTTTTTCCCGCCCAGGTCGCTGAGTCTGACCAGCGATTTCGTGATATCATCATGGCCCGCGAAGCAATGAGCTTGGCGCTCCTTGGACATGAAGGGGTAGTATGGACAATTGGGGTGACCAAGGGAACGATTCAGGGAGGTGCACGTGCGAGAGAGTCCGGATCATTTCGATGCCGAACTGTTGCTGCGTCTTTATGAACTGCGCCGCGAGGAAAAACTGCGCCGGGCGCGCGAGTGGATGATGAGGAAATTCCAGGCCGACTCGGTGGAAGAGCTGGGCAGGCAATTCCCCCCGGGGTCTGAAGAGGACGCGTTCTTTCGCATGGCGTTAAGTTATTGGGACATGGCTGCGTCGCTTGTGAACCACGGCCTGCTCAAAGAGGAGCTGTTTTTTGAAAACACCATGGAATTCTGGCTGGTCTGGGAAAAGGTGAAACACCTGGCGCCTGCCCTGCGGGAGGCCCGCAAGAATCCCCTCGCCTGGAAAAGCCTGGAGACGCTAGCGCGCAAATATGAACAGTGGATGGCATCGCGCGCTCCGGAGGCTCTGGATTCTCTTCGCCAAAGGTTGAAGGACGCAAGAAAGTAGGTGTCAGGTTTCAGGGACCAGCCTGCAGCGGCTGTGGGCTTCCTCCAAGTCTAAACCTTGCACCCGGCTCCTGAGACCGTGCTTCACGCCCCTGGCACCTGAAACCTGACATCCGACACCTGCCTTTCACCACGCAAGCCGGCGCTTGCATTCCTCGAGGATGTCGGCGGTTCGGCTGGCGCCGACGCGTGTCACGCCGAGGGCGCGGACCTCGAGCAGCTTGTCGAGATCGCGCACGCCGCCCGCAGCCTTCACCTGAACGTGTGCAGGTGAATGCGCCCTCATCAGTTTCAAATCCTCGATGGTGGCGCCCCCACTGCCATACCCGGTCGAGGTTTTCACCCAATCGGCCCGCAACTCGCCACAGATCTCGCAGAGGCGGATCTTGTGCTGGTCTTTCAGGTAACAGTTCTCAAAGATGACCTTAATCTTTTGGCCGCGGTCGTGGGTGAGGTCAATGACCGCCTTGAGTTCCTTGCGCACGTAATCCCAGTCGCCGCTGAGGACCTTGCTGATGTTTACAACTGTGTCCAGTTCCTCGCCGCCGTCGTCGAGAGCTTGTTTCGCCTCCGCGAGTTTGATTGCCGTCGTGTGGCCGCCGTGCGGGAAGGCTATGGTGGTGCTCGCCCTGACCGTGCTGCCGCGCAGAATTTCGGCACAGCGCTTCAAGTAATACGGCATGATGCAGACGCTGGCGCAGTCGTAATCCGCCCCCTGTTGGCATCCCTTCTCGAGTTCCTTGTCTGTCAGGCCAGGATTCAGCAAAGAGTGGTCAATCATCTTCGCAATATCTTCGTACGTGTAATCCATCGCATTCTCCTTATGATGGTGCGCGATTCTCCAAAGCTGAGAGTGTACACGCCACAGCCTCATTTTGGAACGTTCCGCCCCCGGAGAACAGCAGGCAGTAAGCAGAGAGCAGAAGGCAGTAGGCGGTTGCGCCAATTGACTGCTGACGCTTGCAGGCGCCATGCGAGCAGTGTTACCTTTTCTCACCGCAGAGAACTGAGAAGGAACGGCTCCTTTTCTCCGTCTCTGTGCGTTGAAAATGGTTGATTCTTTCACCCCGGATTCGTAAAAGGAGCCGACGCTCATCCAAGCCAATTGGAGATTCCAGCTCCTATGCCTCATCGTCGCAAACTGTTGGCGAAAACAACAGCCTCGGTGGAAGAGATTGACCTGATCCTTCGAGCCGAACACTCAGATCCCTTCCATGTGCTGGGGGCGCATCCGGTCGCCGTGAGGGGGAAACCTGCGGTCGCAATTCGCGCCTTCTTGCCGAATGCCAGACATGCATGGGTTGTGACAGGGTCTGCAGCCGCTCCTCTAAGGCGGGTCCACCGCGAGGGCTTCTTTGAGAGGGTCTTTCCGGGTGAAGGAGTTTCGGGTATTTGCGGGAGCCGGAGTCTCCAGGAAAACGACAACGTGCAGCCCACTTAATTCACTGCTCGATGCCATGGGCCGTCCGGCTTACTGTGGAACATGTTATAGATGTCGAAGGGGAAGATGTTGTCTTGCCTCTCCGAATGACAAAAGCCTCTGTCTACGAGACCTCCACCTGCAAAGCACCCATTGCCGGCCCCGAGTCCGCTAATACGCTAATCTGTTGACTTGGCCAAGCAATTGGCGAGAGGATGCAGGTTACCCGGCGGTTGATGCATGTGCAGACCCAGGAGATGGTACACAGCGGGCACTCCTCATGCCTCCTTTTGGCCTCACCGCCTCGGTTATTGGCTCGTCACCCTACCCTATGCTCGTCGCGGCTAATGATAGTACACGTTCAAGGTTTGATCCGCAATCCGATTCCAGGTGAAGGCGGCTTCTACAGCCATCCTTCCATTGCGGCCCATCCAGCGAGCCCATTCGAAGTTTGTAAACAGCGTCCCTAAGCCCCAGCCGACGGAATTGGGATTGGGAGAGATCTTGAGGCCATTAACAGCGTGCCAGACGTATTCATTGGGGCCGCCGTTCACCGTTGCGACGACCGGCTTGCCGGCACTCCAGGCTTCTAACACCACAATTCCAAAAGGCTCGTTGCGGCTCGGCACGCACAGCACATCGCAAGTCTTATAGAGCTCGGGTAGTTCATGCCCGTTCTTGAAACCGAGGAACCGCGTCGCGTGTGCTACTCCAAGCTGCCACGCGCGATGCTCAAGAGATCGACGCAGCTCACCGTCGCCGGCAAAGATGAATTTCGCACTCGGATAATGGCGCAGCAGGCCGGGAATGGCTTCCATGAGGAGATCGGGGCCCTTCTGATGTACCATGCGCCCTACAAACAGGACGACCGGGTCCATGGGACCGATTCCATACCCTGCCTTCACCCGCCCTGGATCAAGCCAGCCTTCGAAGTGGTGAAGATTGACGCCGTTGTAGATCGGTGTAACTTTCCACTCAGGAACTTGGTACATCCACGTAATTTCATGTTTTAGGGATTGGGAGACGGCAATCACCCGATCCGCCCAATAGGTTCCCGCGCGCTCCTGGTGGCGAATGCGCGCGCAGCGGCCGGCATAGAAGCAGTTGCCGCAGCGCCCGTACTCGGTTGAGTGCACGGTGAGAATGGTTTTTCGGGTACGGCCTTGCTTGATCCAGATCATCGCGTTGGCCGCCAACCAATCGTGCGCATGTATG
>Ga0326728_10005226_pt1 | contig 37000 bp, 29 predicted proteins | sample MB3enrmetagenome_FD_207602 | JGI IMG/M metagenome (GOLD analysis project Ga0326728, IMG submission 207602) | Lab enriched peat soil microbial communities from McLean, Ithaca, NY, United States - MB31MN | ecosystem: Environmental > Terrestrial > Soil > Wetlands > Peat | place: USA: New York...
TCCGTTTTCTTGAAGGCGAACAACTCCCGCTCTTCACGACGAGCACTCCCGTGGCGGGGATGGCGACGACCGGCACCAAGTCGGAAGCCGCCATCCCACCGTCACAGTTTGGGGATGCTCCGTTGTGTCCAGTCTGCGGCTCTGCCACTCGTTCATCTGGGACGTGCTTCGTGTGCGTCTCATGCGCTTCGAGTGTTGGCGGATGCTCGTAGAAGTCTTTAGATACAAATGCTTAGTAGGACAAGGAGAAGGCTCATTATTCGACTCTTTTTCACTCTAACGCCGGTATCTTTTCTTCCAACCTTTAACCCCACATAACCCGAATGATTGATCCACTACTGGGGGGGTGCGCGAATGATGCGCAGCCCCCAGTCATTGATTTCAAGCTCCACAACGCAAGCTTCGCGCAAGCGAGGAAAGAAAGACAAATGAACCTAGACAGTCTGCGCAGCGCGGCCGACCTCTCCCCCGCGGACCGGGCCGTTGTGGATGCACTGCCGGCAGGCTACGAGACAAACGCTACCGGACCCGCCGCTGCCCAGCGCGCCCTGCTCAAGCAGTGGTTTCCTTGGCTGAGGGACGAGGACGAAGATGTGGAGGGCGCAGCGACCGTCGACACGCTCAACGAGTGGTTCGCATCGCTCGACGAAGGTGTTTCGACCTACCCACCGCTATCCTATGCCGAAAAACAATGGGCATGGTAATTTATCGTTGCGGAGAACCGTCGATGAGCCGCAAAATCGCCATTGCGTTATTCGAGGCTTCGAAACTTGCAAAGCCCTGTTGGCAGCAGCTGAGGCTCTTCTTAAGGCGGATTCCCGGATCCTGGCCGACTTTTCGGTAGGAATCTGCGCTCGACGTTCATCTGGTGTAAACGAGGATCGATCAATGCGGCACCGGCCATCTGGTCTTCGACTCGAGCGTCGGAAAAGCGGCCGGCTCCGTGCCTCGGCGGCGTTAGAATCAATCAGTCTACCCCAATGAGCGATGCCACCCAATGCGCGGAAATACACCAATATGTGCAAAAGGCATTTCTCGCCAAGATCATGCAGATGAACATTGTCCGCGAAAACAAAATATTGGAACTTCGCGGCGAGCTCGGCCGCCACGGACACAGCTTGAATTCGAGCGCCTGGATGATTGGCGAGGTGGAAATCGAGGAAGACTGTATCGCGAGCCTTCTGCGGCAGAAGGGTGATCTCTATATCGAGGCCTATGGACGTGTCGGCCTGAGGATCGGGCCAGATGTCCTGAGGGATCTAGCTCATTAGCAGGTCGAATTGACTGCTGTCCGAAAGAGCTCCTTAGTCGGCAGCGCGCAACTGACAGCGGCACGCACGAATCGGCCTCAAAACACGATGATGTACGGACATCTCGGCAAGAAGGCTTCCGTCGCCATGAAGGAGGTCGAGGCGAGCATTGATCTTTATAACCTGTCACATCCAACAAATGCCGCGCGTGGTCCGTCGGCGCTGGAGAAAGGAAAGGGAGCTCTAAATCGGGTGGAGTCGCCAGGGCCGCCAGTCGCATCAGGGCACCCCGATAGTCGCGACGATAACCAAGAGCATGACAGTGAATCGGAGAAGCTTGATACCCCAAGTACCTCCGAGCGTCCACCACAAGAGACGATCTGGACCAAGATGTGGTCTTGGGGCGTTGCGGGCTCCATCGTCCTGTTTGCCCTAGCCGGGGGGATTGCATTTATGACTTCCGGACACCCATGGGCAGCAGACGGATTCTACGTCCTAGGTGCCGCGCTCTTTCTTATTAAGTTCTGGACGTGGGAGGAGACGAGGCAGCAACCACCAGCCAGAAAGCGAGCGCTTCAGGCAGGAGTTACGCTGCTGTCGCTGACGATAGCCATGCTCGCCCTCCTGTGGAACCATACCATTAATCAAGCGGTGCCTGAGAGCAGCGTGGGGCCACCAGTGGCGGCGGGAACAGAGTCATCGGAAAGGGGCACAGCGCACGATAGCGGGAGAGTTGCACCGAATGAATCGAAACCGGAAGAGCAGACCGGGAAAGTCGCACCAGCCGCTACGGAAGGACGAACGATATCCGTGGCAGATCGAGTGAAGATAATCATCGCCGGCCAGCTCCAGGCGAATCTATCGCAGCTCAAGCCCAGCGACGATTTTGAGGCAGATCTTGGCGCGAATCCGGCGGACGTGTATTTCCTGATGTCCTCACTCGAACAGGAATACGGCATTACGATTCCATCTACCGATTCGAGTAATCTGCACACGGTCGGCGAAACAACAAGCTACATAGAGAAAAAAGTACAGCACAAGCAGGAACAGGAGCGCAAACAGAAGGAGGAGGAAAGGCGGAACGCTGCGACAACGCAACAAACTACGAATCCACCCCCTCAGAACACGCCGACGACGGAAGGGGACGCAGCTTCTGCAGCAAGGGTCATCACAATCGCAGACCGTGTGAAGGTGATCATCGCTCGCCGACTTTATTTACCCGCATCACGGAAGCTAAAGCCGGAAGATGATTTAGAGATGGACTTGGGGGCGACTCCGACTGACGTGAGTTTAATCCTGTACGATCTTCGAGAAGAGTACAAAATAAAGATCCCGGACAGCGACGCCAAGAAAATCAAGACAGTCGGTGAAGCAATTGCCTATATAGAAAAAGAGGAGAAATGACCCCGGCGGGCCTGCTTACCTTTCTGGAATGTCGATATCGGCCTATTGCAGTCATTGAGCGTGCTTTATGGTAGGTAGTCAGATTTGTCCTGGGACGTTCGCGAGATTAGCGAGGTAATCTTTTCGCTCATCGACACCAATCCGGGATAGGTGTTCATATAGGGCACGCTTGCTGTCAGAAGAAGTGAAATACGGCAGAAGTTGGACCGGTAGATCAACCGCCACTGGGTCGGTATCGCCTTCGGACTGTGCCGTTCTTGAGGTGTCCGGTGCAGGTGCAGCTTGAGGGTGCAATTGCAACCAGACCTTTCTGTAGCTGACGGACGGGCTTTCACGAGGGACAAAGTCATCAGCGAAAATAACGGCACCCACAACCAGTCCCAGCGTAAGAACAAAGACAACAATCAAAGCTAGCGAACGAGTTAGACGAAATAGGGCGCGGCGTTCAAGTTCATCTAAAATTGGCATGCGTTCCTCAGATAATCTGAATGCGACAAATATACTCCCCCGTCAGAATGTCTCTGAAAACGGCCGTGTTCCGGGTGCCCCATTCATCGCGCCATTGTTTCATGCGATGAATGGGCATTCGCGCCCCGCGCGAACCGCCCTCCTAACGCCCCCCCAACTCCTTCAGCATCCGTTCCCGCAGCATCTGGTTGGCGCGTTTGGATCCCTGCCCATCCTTCTTCAGCCACGCGATCACACCCGAGATGACGGCGCACCCTGTAGACCCCTCAGCGTCTCAATTTGGAGGATTGTTCGGTCGTCAGACTCAGCCACACAGCACCCGTGCCCATCGTTAGACCTTACTCGATTGCTTGGCGGCCGGCGAGGTTGAACTCCGCTCCCTGTATCTGTGGATGACAGGCTTTGAGTATTCGCTTATTCTTCTCCCATGTCAATGCACTACTGCCAACAGGGAGCGGTCAAGCCAAATGTCTACGTGGTGACGTGCAAGAAATGCACCCGCAGCATCCCAGCAGGCGCTCAGGAGTTCCCCAGAGGCAATCTGGTGGTCCAATGCCCGCTGTGTGGCGAGTTGCGCCGCTACCGGCCCTCGGAGGTGTATCTTGGCTTCCCTGACAGCCATCTCGTACAGCAACAGGTATCCATTACGCGGAGACGGACGGGCGGCTGGTGAGCAGTGTCACGGGTCTTGCTCAACTTCCAACACTGCGGGGATGGTGAAGCATCCATTTCACAGAGGCCGATTGCCGGACGCTGATCGGCCCGGCTAGGGTGGGGATACACCAGGGCCTGCCGTGATACGCTCTCGGCATGTGCGGGCGCTACTACCGAATCGCCGACAAGCAGACGATCGTTGACCACTTCCACTCCCCTGCGGCAACCGATGAGCCGTTTCCGCCCGGCTACAACATTGCACCCGGTACCACCCAGCCCGTCATCCGGCAGGGCCGCGACACTGGTGCCCGCGAGCTGGTCGGCATGCGCTGGGGCCTGGTCGGCTTCGGCTCGAGCGGACCGGATCCTACACGCTCCACCTTCAACGCCAGGAGCGAGAATCTCACCAAGAGCGACCTCTGGCGCGTTCCACTGCACAAGCGCCGGTGCCTCGTGCCCATCTCGGGCTACTACGAGTGGCGCAAGCCCGACAAGGTACCCTTCCGCTTCACCCTACGGGACGAGCCGCTGTATGCCCTCGCTGGCTTGTGGGACGCCTGGAAGAATCCGGCTGGCGACTGGTTGCAGAGCTTCTCAATCATCACCGTGAAGGCCAGCGCCGCGATGAGCACCATCCACGATCGCATGCCTGCCATCCTGATGCCCCCCGAGTACGATGAGTGGCTCGATCGTGGCGAGACCGAGCGGCCGCCCACCCGCCTGCTCCGTCCATTCCCCGAGACCACACTCCAGATCCACCCGGCAAACCCCAAGATCGGAAGCGTACGCAACCAGAGCATCGACCTGCTCGACCTCCCGTAGGCGCGTCAGTCACCGGCGCCTACAACTTCTTCCTCTGGATTCTCGGCTTCACGCTGGTCTATTTTTTCTTCGACGCCTACAGCAGGAGTGGTCTCTCTATTGCGAAGAGCGTTGCGACGACTCGAACTCTGTCCAGCGTGTTTTAGAGGAACCGCCGTAACGTCCCTATATACAGAAGTTTGCGAGTGGTTGTGAGTGATTGAGAGCGGGGTGCTGTCCATCCCGGCGGCTTTTCCGCAGATCTGCCCCGTTGGCCTGCCACCAGAATGAATGCCTAGTAGCTGAGCCTGGCCATGCGGCAGCAGCGGGATTTCCGATGGTGACTTGAGTCGTTGCGAATCATCTGGGCACTCATTGAGTGCATCGGTCTCGCCAGTTGAGAATCAACCTCCGGATTACCTGCAATCCAGGAAGGTATCCAAGGCGGCGATCCGCGAGTTTACGGGTGCGACATGCTATGCTTGGCAAGAAATCGCCATGGACATCATTGCACAGCAACTCAAAGAAATTATTATTTCCGGCTTACGGATCAAGGACAGGACGCCCGAGGACCTGAGCGACGATGAACCGTTGCTGGGAGGCGATCTAGAGATCGATTCCATCGATATTCTGCAACTGATTCTGGAGATCGAGAGACGCTTTGGGATCAAGCTGGTCGATGGCGAGTTCGACGAAAGTGCCTGGCAGAGCATCCGAACGCTGGCAGTAGCGGTCGAAGCCAAAGTCGCGGCCAAGCAATGAATTTTCAGGAGCAACACCGGCCATGGCGACTAGCAACGGAATAAGACCCTCCCGGGTATTGCTGGTCGAATGCAACAACATGAACAAGTGGGTCGGTACGACCATGCCGTACGAGATGCATGTTCCGCCGCTTGGTCTGATGTATCTGGCCTCCAGCTCGCGCGCTGCGCTGCCCAACATCGAAGTGCGTATCGTCGAATCCTCACTCTCCTGCCCCGACGACGAAGGCTTTCAGCGCATTTTGCGGGAGTTCCAACCGGATGTCGTCGGCCTTCGCTCCATTGCATTTTTTCTTGAGGAGCTACAGCGCATCGCATCGCTGGTGCGCATGCACAGCGACGCCACGCTGATTGTGGGCGGGCCGATCGTCAAAGCGTACAAGCGCCGACTCTTCGACGAGGTGCCGGAGGTGGAGATTGCCGTTCAGGGAGAAGGCGAACAGGTCTTTGTGGAGCTGCTTTCGGGAGCTTCTGCCAGTACGGTTGCGGGAGTTCTCTACCGGAAGGGCGACGAGGTGGTGGAAAACGCTGAGCGCGCGGAGAGCGCGAAGATCGACAGCCTTCCCATTCCCGCCTACGACTTGATCGACATTGATCGCTACCAGAGTCAGCTCAGCTATGCGTACAATCACAGGCGGCAGGGAGTGCTGCTGACCAGCCGCGGCTGCGTCTACAGCTGCACCTACTGCTTCAGCCACTGGAAGGGCATCCGGCTGCGCAGTGCCACCAGTATTTTTCAGGAGATCGCAGAGCTTTACGACCGGCACGGCATCCGGGACTTCTACATCGTCGACGACATCTTCAACGTCGATGTGAAGCGCGCGCTGGATCTGTTCGCCAGGATCGAGGCCGCGGGTTTCAAGCTGCGAATGTACTTTGTCAACGGACTGCGCGCGGATATTACCAGCGAAAAGTTTGTGGATCGAGCGATGGAGGCTGGTGCCGTCTGGTTTACCTATGCCGTCGAGTCCGCGACGGAAGAGATTCAGCGGCTGGTGCGCAAGAATCTCAATCTGGAGAAGGCCCGCCGGATCATAGCCTACACGCAGAGACAGAATGTGGCTGTCAACATCTCGACCATGTACGGCTTTCCGACAGAGACGCGAGAGATGGCGCAGCGCACGCTGGACTGGCTGGGCGAACTGCCCAAACCATCGCTGCTTCCCTACCACTTCTGTCTGCGTTTCTTTCCCGGCTGCGAGATCAACCGGCAGGCCGTGGAGGCAGGCTGGGACGCCGAACGGCTTGAATTGACCAGCCGATTCTCTTACAACGACATGGCGATGGGCACGCCCACCCTATCGAAGCATGAGATGAATGAGATCCAGATCGAGTATCATCGCCGCTTCGGCCTGAGCAATGCCGCAGCCGTCGATGCTGCGGTGCGAACGCTTCAGTCCATCGGATACGACGACACAGAGATCGTTCATATGTACTCGGTGCTGAAGCGCAAGATGATTCGAGATGTCGGCGAGCTGACGCTGGCGGGTGTCCATTGAAGCGCTGGTACCAACATCGCTTTCACAATGTGGCGACGCTGCGCATTGTCTTTTCGACAGTGCGCTGGATGCCGCGCTTTGCGCAGAAGGCGAGTGCATCGGTGACCGCGCTGATCTTCTTTCTGCTGTTGAAGCGCGAGCGCTGTGCCGTGACTGGCAATCTGCGCCGAGTCTCGGGCAGGCATGGACTCGGGTTGCAGTGGAAGGTCTATCGCGTTTTCTACTCCTTTTGCGACCTAATCGTCTCCTATGCTTTTGTCCCCCAGGCCAGCCATGCACAACTGCTCGCCATGCTGGAGAACGGGGAGCATGGGGCTGAGATGATCAACCACTGCCTAGACGCGGGTCACGGGCTGATCGTGTGGACCGCGCATCTGGGCAATCCGGAGTTTGCCTCGCGCCTGCTGGAGATGCATGGCCGTCCCGTCAACGTGGCGCGCGTGATCGAGGATAAGCCCGCGGAGAAGATGCTTCGCGACCGGATGAGCAATGAGCGGCTTCGGATCGTCGACCTGCGCGACGGCGCGCGGGCGACCATCGAACTGTTGCGAGCCCTGCGCCGCAATGAGATCGTCGCAATCCAGGGAGATCGCGTCTACCATTCGCGTCACTGCGCAGCGGTTCCGTTTTTCTCGGAGCCTGTGGAGTTTCCGCTGGGGCCCTTTCTGTTGTCGCAGGTTTCTGGCGCTCCGGTGCTTCCGGGCTTCGTTGTTCGACGCAGCTGGCTGCGCTATCGAGTTCTGCTGGGCGAGCCCATTCAGCCAGCCTCCACCGGCAATCGCGACGAAGACCAAAGGAGCGGCTTGCTCCAGGCGGTGCGGTTTCTCGAAGCGCAGTTGCCGGATTACTATGATCAGTGGGTAAATTTCTTCGATTTCTGGCCGGTTCATCCTTGTGATTGATGCGCAAAAAACCATTGTTGTGACCAGGATTGGCGTGGTCAGTCCTTATGGCGTGGGTCTGTCTCGCCTACACGCTGGAATGCTGGCTGGTCAATGCTGTCTGGAACCTGTGTCGGAGTTGTATCCCGGCTTTCAGGGAACAGTCGCAGCGGTCGGTTCCCTGCCATTGCTGCACGACGGTCATCACTACTCCCGCTCTGATCGGTTGGCGATGGTGGCGGCGCGCGACGCCGTGGGGGAGATTGCAGATTCCTACCCCACCTTCCACGAGAGCGGCATTGTGATGGCCAGTACGGTTGCGGGGTTGACCGAGATCGACCCAGAGATCGCCCAAGGACCCGCTGCTTGGTATCGGCACGGCGGATTGTCGCGGGCAGCATCGTATTCCGTGTCGCGAGTATCGGCTTCCGTCGGAGAGCATCTGGGGATTCAGGGACCAGCCTGCGCCGTCTCCGTGGCTTGCGCCTCGGGAGCACTGGCCATTGCGCTGGCCGCCAACATGCTGCTCGACGAGGCCGCGCCCATGGTTTTAGCCGGAGGCAGCGACGCACTGTGCCCCTTCACTCTGAGCGGCTTCAACTCGCTACAGGCCCTGGACCGCGATCCCTGCCGTCCCTTCGACCAGGATCGCAAAGGGCTAAACCTGGGCGAAGGCGCAGCCGTTCTGGTGCTGGAGACTCTGGCCCACGCAACGCAGCGCGGTGCCAGAGTTCTAGCCGTGTTGCGGGGATGGGCCATGACCAATGACGCCTCTCATCCGACCGCGCCGCAGAAAGACGGCATCGAGCTGGCTGCGTGCATCCACCGTGCCATGGAGATGGCCGAGTGCAGCATCGACGAGATTGGCTATGTGAATGCACACGGCACGGGTACGCCCTTGAACGATATTGCGGAGACACATGCCTATGAACGAGCCTTCCACGGACGCAGCCAACCCATTCCGGTTTCGTCGACAAAATCCTACTTCGGACACTGCCTGGGGGCAGCCGGCGCGCTAGAGGCGGCCATCACCATCACGTCCGTACGAACTGGCTCTCTCTTTCCCACTCTGCGTCTGAACAATCCAATTGAGAGCTCGAAGATCGACTGGCTGCACGGCGAAGTGCGTCGGCAGCCGCTGCCGGTGGCGATGTCGGTCTCTGCGGGCTTTGGCGGTAGCAATGTGGCGCTTGTTTTTGGGAGTCACAGCGCATGAAACCTACCTCGCCCGTGCTCACCGGTATCGGATCCGTGACCCCCTATGGTCCGCTGGCCGGACTGATCTCGACGGGGCCTCTGGAGCCCAGCGCCATCACCGCCTGGACCACTCCAGGATTGCGCCGCGCATTCCTGGTTGAGGCGTTTCGTCCCGCCAGCATCGTGCCGGGCCTGAAGACCCGGCGGCTGGATCGTCTTTCGGCGTGGGCTCTGGTGGCCTCGTCGTTGGCCTTGCGCGACGCGGGCATCGACCTAGCAAAAATGGATCGATCCCGCATTGCAGTCTTCTTTGCCACCGGCTTTGGCTGTGTCGAACTCACCGAGGCCTTCTTTCAAAGCGCAGCGACGCATGGCTGGGCGGAGACCGACCCCATCATCTTTCCCGAGACGCTCAGCAACGCTCCGGCCAGCCATGTGGCTCTATTTCACGATCTGCACGGCCCCAACGTGACGATCAGCAGTCAGGGCTTTGCGGCGGAAAGCGCGCTGTTGCAGGCCTCTTCCCTGTTGCGCCATGGGCAGGCCGATCTGGCGATTGTGCTTGCGGGAGACACGCTGACGCAGGCCATTTACGAGTGGTATGAGGCGGCTCATCTGCTCTCGCCACCCTGTTTCAGCAAAGAACAATTGCCCTCAGCGGGCGGATTTATACCCAGCGAAGGCGTTGTGGCCATGGTGCTGGAACCGACCGGTCGTCAGGAGTCTCGTCCCTATGCCGCTCTTGGTGCGGGGCGCTGGGCGGTCGGTGGCGATGCGCGGACCGGCGTCCGCCAGTTGCTGGGCGACGCCACGCCGACGTTCACCATCTGCACTGGCAATGGCGGGCCGTGCGCTTCCCGTCACACGACCTGTTCGGCCCGCGACCTCGTTGGCGAAGATGCGACGATTTATCCCTCGCAACCTGTTGCGACAGGGATAGGAGATGCCAGCGCTCTGCTGCACCTGCTGTTGGCTTTGAGCAGGCGCCCCGGAGCTGGCGACGCGCTGCTGCTGGCAACATCTGTTGACGGCGGCTTTGCCGCGCTGCGACTGGAGCTATTTTGAATCTCAATGTACGCATTGCAGCAGCGGCTTATGCCGTGCCTCCCGACGAAGAGACTGTGGCGGAGATTCTGGAGCGGGAACGGCTCAGGGTGGAGACCACGCTGGCGCCGCTGAGTTCGCTGGCGAGACAAAGGGCCCTGGACAATCTTGGACTCAGCCGCGTGCGCGTCTGCGGCGAAGAACAGCCTTACGATCTGGCTCTGAAGGCCGTCAAGGCGGCCATCGATGAGGCAGGGATCACGCCCCGCGACATCGACCTGATCCTGGACTACAGCACCTTTCCCGGCGAGAATCTGCAATCCATCTCATTCGCCCACCGACTCAGCGCCGAACTTGGGGCGGAGAGTTCGATGAATCTCAGCTTCCGCGCAGGCGGATGCGGCGCACTGCATCTGGCCATCAAGACCGCGCTGGGCTGGATGAGCATGGATGAACGCATTCAGACCGCGCTTCTGGTTACCGGCGATACCGCACCGCGACACAACCGTTCCCTGCTGCCCATCACCGTGCAAGGCGACGCCGCCAGTGCCGTTGTGCTCCGCCGCCAGGGCGCCGAGGGGCCACTGTTGCTGGGCGTTGAGGCCATGACGCTGGGCCATCTGCACAAGGCCATTGCCGTCACCCAGAACGATGGGCATATCCAACTCACCGCCGATGCGGTCATCATCGAGCACAAGGTTATGCCAATCTTCTATCTCCATCTCTTCCGGCTGGCCAACAAGGTTCTGGCGGATGCCGGACTGCGCTTGAGTGATGTGGATCATTTCATTTACTCCAACATCAGCCGCCGCGATCGCGAGGGCTTTTGCAAGATGGTGGGGTTGCCAGAGAATGGGTTGCCGATCAGTCGCATGGCCGAGTTCGGCCACACCTTCGCCAGCGATCTGGTCATCAACTATGCAGAGATGCGCCGTGAAGGGCTCATTCGTCCCGGTCAGTTGCTGCTGTTTGCGTCGACGGGCATCGGCTTTACCTGGGGGGTGACGCTTGCCCGAGCCTGACAGCGGACTGCTGCACGAGTGGTTGCGGCGTAGCGCGGCGGTTGCGCCCAATGCCATCGCCATCGTCGAGGAGGAGCGGGTCACATCCTTCGCCCAGTTGTTCGCGCAGGCCCAATCGCTGGCCCTGTGCCTCCGCGCACATGGGATTCAACCGCGGGACCGCGTCGTTCTGGCTTTGCCCAAGAACAGCGATGCGATCATTGCCGTCTTTGCCTCGCTACTGGCCGGAGCCATCTATGTCCCCATTGATTCGCGCTGGCCGCGGAAGCGCCTCGACGCAGTTCTGGCCGAGTGCGGAGCACGGCTGCTGATCGATGGCGACGGCTCTCCACCGCGCATCTCCGATCTGCACACTGGAGCCAGCATTGCATGGCCTGCGTTGCCGGCGCAGGAAGCTGATCTTGCGCTCTTGCCGCAGATGACGACCGAGGATACGGCGCTCATCTTCTTCACCTCCGGTTCCACGGGGCAACCCAAGGGCGTCGAGCTTTCTCACCGGGCAGTGAGCGCCTTCGTTCGCTGGATCGCAGGCGAGTTTCAGATCGTCTCCGGCGACCTCATCGCCAGCCCCTCGCCGCTGGGATTCGATCTTTCCACCTTCGACATCTTCAATATGGCCCTGTGCGGCGCAACCGCAGTGCTGGTTCCCGATCACATTGTGTGGATGCCGCGATTTCTGGCGCAGTTTGTGCGCAAGTCCCGCATCAGTTGCTGGTATTCCGTGCCCTCCATCCTTGCCCGGATGTTGCGCGAGGGACGCATGGCCGAGCATTCCTATCCGGATCTGCGCCTGATTCTCTTTGCCGGCGAGGTCTTTCCAGCGCCCGCTCTGGCCCGATTACAGGCCGCAGTTCCCAATGCGCTCTGTGCGAACCTCTATGGCCCCACCGAGACTAACGTGGTGACATGGTGTCGCGTACCAACAGGATTCGACGGCTCACAACCGTTGCCCATCGGCCATCCCTGTCCCTATGCCGAAGTGCGGATCGATGAATGCAACGGAGAACTGCTGGCTGGCGGCGATTCGCTGATGCGTGGCTACTGGAATCGTCCTGATGAGACCGAGAGCCACTTCGTACTCCTCGATGGCATTCGCTATTACCGCACCGGCGATCACGTCTCGGAAGCTCCCGACGGAAGCTACCGTTTTCTCGGGCGTCTCGATCGCCAGATCAAGCGCCGCGGCTTCCGCATCGAGCCTGGAGAGATCGAGGCAGCTCTTCTGTCTCATGAAGATATACTGGAAGCGGCTGTGGTTGCTGTCGAGGACGAACAAAAAGGTGTGGTCATTGCGGCCTTTGTTCATCCCGTTGCTTCGGGTGCCGTGACCCTGGCTGATCTCAAAGCCCACTGCGGGCGTCTCTTGCCGTCTTATATGTTGCCCGACCGCATTCTCTTTCTCGATGCGATCGCCAAGGGGAGCCGCGGCAAGATCGATATGCTCGCCCTGGAAAAGATCGCGGAAGGACTGAAGCATGGAGATTAAGACCGAAGTCAGGGAGTTTGTCGCCCGACATTATCTGCCCGATGAGCCCGCCGAGAGCATTGAGGACACCACTCCTCTCGTCACCAGCGGCATCATCGATTCCATCGGCATGCTTGGCCTGGTCGACTTTATCGAAAGCCGCTACGCCATTGAATTCATGCCCCGAGAGATTGATGTTTATACCCTGGATACGGTGGAGCGAATCGAGTCGTTGATTCTCGCGAAACTCTCTGGCCGCGAGGCGGACGTCAGCCATGCTCAAGGTTAATAAATGGTGCGGGTAAAAAATCGCAGCGTCTTCGCACAGCACAGGCAAGCGAGTAAGATCGAGGTCAAATGAAAGCATTGCTGGTTCAGAGTCCCGCCACATCGCCCTGGGTTCCACGCCGTCAGTGGGAACCGCCAAGCGTGGCGATGGCGACGATCGCCGGACAGATCGACAATCACGATGTGCGCGTAGTCGACATGGTGGTCTGGCGCAAGCAGGCGGTGCCGCGCTTTCTCGAACTGCTGCGCACCTTTAAGCCGGATGTCGTGGGCTTCACCTCCATGACCTTTCAGTACGAGACCACGGTCGGTTTTGCCTATCTGGCCAAGCAGTTCGACAGTCGTATACGCACCGTGCTCGGCGGCTATCATGCCACTCTGTTTTCGGAATCCATTGCCAGCGGCCAGGACAAGGATCTGTGGGACTTTCTCATGCGCGGCGAGGGCGACTTTGCCTTCGGCGAGATGCTGGACAGCATCGAGGCCGGTGGTGTGGGGATGGACAAGGTCCTCGGTCTCTCATACAAGCAGGACGGCATCTATCATCACAATGCCGCGCGGCCTCTGGAAGACCTCACGCGCATCCGCATTCCGGCCCGCGACAAGCGCATGGTCAAGGGCTTTCACATGTACTTTCGCCAGGCCGACGTCATCGAGACCTCGCGCGGATGCCTGCATCTGTGCAGCTTTTGCAGCATTCGCGAGATGTACGGACGCTCCTTCCGCGTCTTTCCGTTAGAGCGCGTGCTGGCCGACATCGAAGACGCTTACAGTCGCGGAGCGCGCCATATATTCTGCACCGACGACAACATCACCCTGGACATGGATCGCTTCGAACAACTGTGCGATGGGGTCATTCGTCTCAAGCTGAAGAATGTGATGTTTACCACTCAGGCCAGTCCTATTGGGTTTGCCCATCGTCCGGATATTGCCAAGAAGATGGTTGAGGCGGGCTTCGTTTCCATCTTCCTCGGCATCGAGAACGCCTCGACCAAGAACCTGAAGGCCATGCACAAGCCCAACACGCTGGACACTATCCAGCGCGGCGTTGCGGCGTTGCAGAAAGAAGGCATCATCGTCGTCGCCGGCATCATCAACGGACTGTCCGATGACGATCCCGAGAGCATGCGCGAGAACTACCAGTTCATCAAGAACATGGGCATCACCAGCGTCATGGATCAGATCATGACGCCCTATCCCAAGACGCCGATGCGCGACGAGATGATCGAGGCTGATCGTGTCGCCAATCTCGCCGATTTTCGCTGGTACGACGGCTACTTCAGCAATGTGCGCACCAGCCATCTCACCCCCGCCGAGTTGAACTTCGTACGCTGGAAGATTCGCCGCGAGGTGATCGGCATGTGGCGCGCCACGCCCGGCGACTGGAAGTTCTTCAAGGGGTATACCTATTTGTGGGAGTTTGGCTTCCGCCATATCGTCTGGCTGAATGAACGCCTGCTCGAACTTATCTTTGGCATTGAAGGCCGATACAAACTACAGATGCGGCAGTTTCTACAGCTGAACGACTTCGGCATCGAGATCCCCGGCCGCCTGCGCGTCGAGACCTATCATCCCATCTACGGCAACAGTGCGAACCCATACGAAGACACACGCTGGAGCATGCTCAAACAGCGCCTGCCGTTTCCGTGGCGTAAGCGACTTGCCGCGCCATCCAAGCCAGCGGTGGAAGAACGTTAGAGCGGTTTCACAGTAGGTCTATCCAGTAGTAAAGACCATTTGCGTGGTTCTTCCTCAAGAATAACCACGCAAACAACCCTCGCGCGCGCGGGACAGGCACGGTGAAACCGCTCTAATTCCCTATTATTTTTGCGGGCCAGCGATCAGCAAAAACAGCTTCGCATTCACCTCATCCAGATCTTTTACCAGACAACCCTTCAGGGTGCAGAAATGCCCATTCAGCTTCATACTGGGAATGGTAGCGATCACCGTGTTGGTCTTCAGGTCGATGAGCTGTGCTGAGATGTGAAGCCGATAACCGTGATCGACCGAGACATCGATAAATTTGATGTAGAGGTCGTTTCCTGCCGTGTTTACGTCATCCTTGTTCTTGGCCACGACAACCGTACGACCAGTCATCTTTGTCTGGAAGTACTCCTGAAATCCGGTGTTTTCCGTTGCAATTACCTGTTCCCAGTCCTCCCTAGTTGCATACCCGAGGTCCTTGTAAGATCCAGAACCTAGATCAACCCACCCGAGAAAGATGTGATGCATGTTACTCATGTCGGGAGCCGATTTATTGCCGTTCGTCCCAGCAGACGCGGGTATTCCGAAACACAGCATCACGAATAGTACTGTAGCCATTGTTCGTTTCATGCACATTCTCCTTTTAGTTTTTGCCACATCCAACGCCCTGCGTTTGTTGCCTTCCATAAAGTCCTTGCGTTATGCGCTCCGAATTATAGCAGTCCGCCATCAACCGCAATCATTTGCCCGGTGATGTAACTGGCCTGCGGCGAAGCTAGAAAAGTGACCAGCGGAGCGATCTCTTCCGGCCTGCCAAATCGCCCCAGAGGGATTTGTGAGAGAAGTTGCTTCTCTTCTTTCTCGATGTACTTGGCCGACATGGGGCTGGGCACCACGCCGGGGCAGACTGCGTTGACGCGGATGTTGAAGCGGCCTACCTCACGTGCCAGCGACTTGGTAAAAGCGATGATGCCGCCCTTCGATGCGGCATAGTTGCACTGGCCGGCCTGGCCGCGCACACCGCTGGGTGAGGCGATGTTGCAGATACTTCCGCCGCCGTGGCGCATCATCTCCAACACGGCCAGACGCGAGCAGACGTAGGTGGCGCGCAAATTTGTGTCGATGACCTCGTCCCACTGCTCTTCCGTCATAAAAGCCAGCAACACATCGCGGTTGATGCCCGCATTGTTGACCAGACAGTCGAGTGGCCCGAAGCTCTTCTCAATCCGCTGGAAGAGCGCGGCGGCCTCCGACTGGCTGCTCAGATCGGCGGCCACGGCCAGTGCTTCTCCGCCAGCTGCAAGGATGCTCTCCACCACGTGATCGGCCGACTCCTGGCCGCGATGATAGTGAACGGCCACGCGCCATCCGTTCGCCGCCAGAGCCTGCGCCATAGCCGATCCCAGTGTTCCCGATCCGCCTGTTACCAACGCCGACTTTTTGTCAGTCGTCATTCGCGTGCCTATTTGAACGGCTTGAAGATCATAATAATCATGCCCCAGCGGGAGTTATACCGTGCGATGTTCCCGTCCAGCGCATAGGAGACTGTGCCCTGAATCAGCGTACCCATTGGACCAACGGTGTTGAAGTTGGTCTCCAATCCATCAAACTTGCGGAAGTGGCTGGACTCCTCCAAATTGCGCGCGCGGGCATAACTGTACATGCCTTCGAACTTCACCAGATCCATTACGTTGAATCCGTAGTGGACGTTGCCCATGGCGATGGCGTCGAAGGTATCGGTGCCTCCGGGAATGCCGTGGATGCGCGGGTTGGAAAATAAGGAGGGAGCATAGCGGGAGAAGCGATCCAACTGGTCTCCGCCATAGTAGGCCAGATCCCATCCACCCTTGGTGAACTTGCGGATGTAGTAATCCTTGTTGAGGTCAGCGTCGTAGAGGGTGAAGGCACTCTGCGGCGACGGCAGAGTGGAGGGCAGAGACTGCGCGGTACATTGCGCAGGCGATGTCAAACATCCAAACTGCTTCCAGCCGATGCGTTCGCCCCGAGTTCCGTCCGCGGTGAAGATATATCCCTTTTCGGTAAGGCGAAGCTGGACTCCCGGCAAAAATGCCACTCCGTTACGCGGCAGCCGGTATAGGTCGGAGGTGTCGCTGGTGCGGCGAAAGATGTCGTAGGCCAGATAGTCGAACGCGGTCATACTGAGGTGATTGTTGGCTTGCCAGGAGGCGCGGACTCCAATGGTTTGCTCCCAGGTCCAAGTCTCCTGTGCAATGTTCTCCACATTGCCGCTATAGACCCGGTTCTCGCCGGGCAGCGCGGAGAGCGCCAGATCTGCCGCCAGACGGTACCTAGTTCCGTACTGTTTTGAAAGGTCGGTGGCCAGAATCGGTCCGGCAAAAAAGGTGGAGAGCTGCGCGCCGGTGTTCCGATAGTTAAAGTCGGCCATGCTGATGCCGGCGATGGGGATGGGAAAGCTGTAGGTTCCCTCGTACATTGCGCCGCCCACCAGCGAGACGATGCGCTTCTGGCTGGTCGGCTCGACGACGCGCTCGCCGTTCTTGATCTTCAACTCGCGCAGTCCCTGATCGGTCTCGCTATACATGGGATCGTCGGAGCGATGCACGGCCGCCAGACCTTCCACATAGTGCGGAGTGTTGATGGCGTAGTCGGAGAACTTCAGGGTTCTTTGAAGTTGAAAATCGCGTCCCGCCGCATTCAGGGTCTGTTGCGCGGAGATGGAACTGAACAGATTGAACTGGTTGCCCTGGCCGTCGTTCACTAAAGCGAAGTTCTGGGTTTCCACATTGACGACGACGCTGCTCCTGGCACCGCGCTGGCTCAACGTCTGTCGTACCTCGCGGAAGCTGACGCCGTCGATCCAGATCTTGCCACTGTAGAGCGTCTCGTCCTGCGTCTTCGGTTCCACGCCCACCACATAGCACTGAACGCCGTCGATCATCTCCGTTCCCAGAAGTTTGTAGGTATAACGCTCGTTCAACGTCAATTCAAGCGGCTGGGTCAGAACCTTTTCCGGCTCCAGTTGCGGCAGCGGAAACTCGTGCTTATTGCTGAATTTCACGCCATTCACATAGAACTCGGTCTGCGCGAATTCCATCTTTCCACCGCGCTCGAAAAACTGTTTGAGGCGCATGGAAATATCGAAGGCCTGAGCCACGGTCGTGCTCTCGAAGTGCAGGTTCATGAAGCTGGAGGCCTGATAGTTCTCCAGCCGCCGCTTCTGGGCCTCGCGATATTGTTGCCAGCGAGCAATAATCTCTTCTACGCTGAGATCGACTCCGCTCTTGACCTCGACCTGGTCGTACACCTTTGTTTCGGTGCTGTCTTTCTCGTGAATACCGACCAGAACAAATTGATTGGCGCACGCGCAGGTTGCGGTCAGGCCCGCAGTGTCGTTCTTCGGCTCGCTTGCGGAGATTCGCTCTCCGGATTCTGCGTCGAACCACTGAATCTCGTATTGTGACTTGGCCGTGCCCTCGATAGTTACCGTTACGGGATGATTGGAAAGGCCATGAACCGGTGCCAGCACAATCATATCTCCCGATTTCCCACCGCCGAACCAGTCAGCGTCGTCGCTCTTTGCGCCGTCCACTGTGAGCGTGAAGGGCAATGCCTTGCTATTCAGGCGCATAAGGCCGGCGGGAATCGAACGCGTCAGGAAGCGTTCGGCCGCACACAGTCGATTGGCAGAATCGATATCCGACGGCGTGGACCAGAGCATCTCGACCGTAGAGCCGGAGGCTGCCAGCACTGTGGTCAGAACCGATGCGGTCGAGGCGGTTCCGCTGTCCAGCTTGAGAATGAGGGGCTTGTTGAGCGCATGTTCGGCAATCCAGTCGGCGTCCGAACGCCACCCCTGCGCGTTGCTAGTCCCCAGCAGATCTGAGTACAAGGCGAGCCGCTTGACGGTGTCGCCATTCTGGCCGATGAAGCCAGCCGGAAAGACGACTGCCAAACGCAGGGCAGAGTTGCCCGACTTGGCAGCAACCGCCAGACGCAGCAACGCAAAGACGAAGTGATCGGAAGCCGTCTGCGGCGCGTCGGGTTCGAGAATCACTCCACGCACGGCGGGAGCAGAAAGAGGTGCCTGTTTCAGAAAGTCGGCTACCTGCTCGGTGATCTGCGCTTCGGTTTCCTTGCCGGTGAGCGCTTCGGAGGTAATGCCCAGGTGCAGCCAAACCTGCGCACTGGCTGGCAGGCTCTGAAGAGCCTGCGCCTGCTCGGCAAACTGCTGGGTGAAGTCGCCCTCCGCGTTGAACCGAAAGACGACCTTCGGCAGCACGATGGGCGACTCCTCACCGCATCGGTTTGCCGCCTTCAGGCTGTCGCTCAGACTTTGACCGCTCCCCGGCGCGGGAATTGAGACCACATCTCGCGGCAGACCGCCTTGTGCTACTGCTGTTGCCAGCGAACAACCGGAAAAGAGAAGGAGAGTGGCGATGCACAGCAGGCCCGACCTTCTGGAGCAGGCTAGCGTTGACGAGAGAAGCGACGGATTTATCATCATTTGGGATCACTGGCCCTGGATGCAGTTGAAAAGCTCGAGCGATTCATCGGTGCTAAAGAGGCAAACCGCACAACCTCGGAGGTGCCAGACAAACTGGAGAGCCGCTCCATTCGGCCTAGATCGATAGCACGCCAGCCGGTGTAGCGTTAACGGAGTTGCCACTATGCGAAACATTGCCGGCGATCCGCGTCAACTCCTCGTTATCGCGAAGCCGGGCTCCTGCGTTGTAACTACAGAACGGGATCAGTTGCCCATCGGTGGTGACGTACTGAATGATGCATCGCCGGAGACGGCGCAGATTGTAACTATGCGCATCCATAAAGTGCATGCCAGCAACGAAGATGCCATTGAAGCCGCGCTTTGCCCATCCTTCGGATCGGCCCTCCTGCTTGTCTTCCCACGCGTCAAGGCTGCGCAGCAGGCGCTGGAAGGTGAGTTCGGGAGGGGCCTTGCGCCGATCGAGGCACTGCGATAACTGGGCGAACGGACGAATCCTTGAAATCTGGCGCTCGATCAGACCTTGCTCTGCGTAGGGCTTAATACTCGTCATGCCGCGCAGGAAGCTGTCGAGATCGAAAAAGCTGCTCAGGCAGAATGGCTTGTTGTTGTCGTCCACATAGAAGAAGGTGCCGATGGAGCAGTGCGCATCGCTAAGCGGCGGATGCATCTTTTCATTGCGGACGCGTTCGATGGCGCGGCTAAGCAGGGAAATAGAGTTGAGCGGAAACCAGTCGTCGGGGAAACGGGTCAGCCCGGTCTGCTCGCCAAATGCCTGGGCCATGGCGGCCAGGTTGAACGGCTCGGCACCGTCGTTGGCCAGCGCGATGCGTCCTACATCTGCTGCCGGTTGAATGCTGATGCCGGTGACGAACTTGTTGTGTTCCAGCGCGAACTGAAAGATCGGGCCGAGCTGGTCGACATTAACCGAACTCATGATGGTCGGCACCAGCACCAGCCGCATATTCGTCTGCTCGATGCTGCGCACGGCGGCCAGCTTCTTGTCCAACAGCCGCTGGCCGCGCATCTTAAGATAGACATCGTCGTTCATACCGTCGAACTGCAGATAGAGTGTGTGCAGTCCTGACTCTTCGCAGATCTTGGCGTAGTCCGGATCGACGAAACGGCTGCCGTTGGTGGCCACCTGAAGATGGGTAAAGCCAAGATCGCGTGCAGTGCGAAGAATCTTAGGAAAATCGGGGTGCAGCGTTGGCTCACCCCCGGAAAACTGGACGCTGCGGCAGGGCACGGGCCGGTTCAACAGCGCCTTGAGCATCTTGACCACCACTTCCATCTCCAGAAAGTAGTGGCTGCCTTCGCCATTGGCCTCGGCAAAGCATATCGGGCATTTGAAGTTGCAGTGATTGGTGATGTCGATAACGGCCAGGCACGGCTCGTTCTGGCTTCCCATCTCGGTGCCGCAGCATCCTGTGGCAGATGGCGCCTGAGCCGAGTCGAACTCGGGAAAGATCAGCTTGTTCCACTCTTCCAGCCTGCGGTAGAGCGCCGTATCGGAGAAGATCAGATCTTCATGGGACGTATGGCAGGGACACTCTGAGCGCTGGTAAACCTTGCCTTCGCGATCGAAGATTGCCGATTGGGATGGCTTGCCGCAGCGAGGGCATAGGGAAGAGACCGTGTCAATCATCACATCGCTTACAAGCGCATTCAACGTATGCCTTCCAACGCTAAGTCTCAGTTTCATATAGCTTACACGAAGGCTTTCAAACAAGTGCGAATCATCGCGGATCCGGATGAGGAAGAAAGAAAGCGCGAAAATAAATTCGCTGCTGCAACCGTGTGGAATGAAGCCTATTTTCCTCCTCTTTCGCCTCCGATCAGGATCGCGGCGGGAATGATCCACAGGCCGCCGACCAGGGTGAGGGCAACGCCCACGGAGGTGACCAGGCCCATCTCGGCCAATGGCGGAAAGGTTGCCGTCAGCAACGCGCCAAAGCCGATGATGGTGGTCAGGTTGGACTGAATCAGCGCCGCGCCCGAGGCCTTGGCTACATCGAGAATGCTGTTGGACGCGCTCTCCAGATAGCGGCGCACCAGATGAATCCCATTGTCGATGCCGATGCCGATGATGAGCGGAATTGCTGTAACGGACATGAAGCTGAATGGATGCCCCATGAGCCGGAGCAGGCCAAACGTCACAACAATTGCGAAGACGATCGGCATCAGCACCAGCAGAGTAATGCGCCAGTTGCGGAAGGTGAGATAGACGATCGACATGATGGCCATGACGGTCCACAGCAAAGCTCTTCGGCTATCGCGCAGCACCTGGCTCTGCAGGTCGCGGTCGATCTTTTCGAAGGAAAACTCCACAAAGGGACCGTACTGCTTGCGCCAGGAGTCGAGCACCGCGCTGGGAATCGCCTCCTGCGCATTGGGGTCGGTAGCGTAAAAGGCGATGGCGGCGACGTAGCTGCCGTCTCCGGTCTTGCGCAGACTGTTATCGAGCAGACCAGTTGGCAGGTAAGGCGTGGCCGATTCCAGAGTAAGGGGCTCCGCGTGATCTCCCAGTCTACGTAGTTGCTCGATGTAGGGAAGATACGGCTCGGTGTGCAGGCCGTTTTCGCGCAACGAATCCTCCAGTGCGCGGGCCGCGGCATTTATGTCGACATGGGTGAGCGTTGCAGCACGTTGCTTCTGCGTCTGGACGGAAGGAAGCAACTGGGTGGGAGAGAAGATCGATTTGACGGCGCCGCGTTGCCGATAGGATTCCAAGCCAGCCGTCAGACCTTCGGCGCGACGTAACACCTCCTGCTGATCGCCCGCAATCAGCAGAAGCGTGGGGCTGCCCTCGATGCCGAACTTTGCCGAGAGCAGGTTCTGCGCGACCACGGCAGGACTGTTGGCGTCGCCCATGGCGTCGAAGCTGCCGCCCATTTTGATGCCGGGCAACAAAGAGAGTGAGAGTAGAAAGAGACCGGCGGCAACCGCTACGACCGCGCGCGCGTGCCGTCCGACAAAGTTGAGCGAACCGCGCGCCACGGCAGGCAGAAAACGGAAGGTGATGCCCTGGGGTGAAAATGGCCGGATGTACCGGTTCCACAACTGCATCAGCGCGGGCACCGTCAGCAGTGTGTGAAGCATCATCATGAACATTCCAACGGTGAGAATGAAGCCGAACTCCGCCAGCGCTTTGAAGCTGGAGGTGGCCAGCGCGGCCGTGGCGGAGGCCGCCGTCAATATGCAGAGAACGATGCTGACCCCGGTGGTCTCATATGTACGCATTATGGCTGCGTTGAAGCTGCCGCCGCTGGCCCACTCCTGTGGCGAGCGGTTGAAGAAGTGCACGACCTGATCGTCGCCCAGGCCGGCCAGAATGGCGATGAATGAGAGGCTGATCAGATTTACTTCGCCGGGATAGATGCTGGCGATGCCGGTAGTCCACAAAATTCCCAGGCCGGTGGGCAGCAGCGACAAGAGAAGCAGCGGGACACTGGGATAGACCAGCAGGCACAACAGCAGGCTGGCGACGATCGAGACCAATGAAACACGGCGGATGTTCCTCTCGACGAACTTGTGGTCCTGCTCCGCGTACACATAGGCACCGGCGGGAATGGCGCGCACGCCGGAGCTGCGCAGTTCGGGATCGGCCTCGGCGCTCTGGATATGCGCGTGCGTCCATTGCATGATCCGTTCGGCGGATTTGTAATCCACCGCCGACTCGCGCGGCTCGGCGATAATCAGCAGCGCCTTGTGATCCCGGCTGTAGAAGCGGTCTCCCGATCCCCAGGAGAGGTCGAAGTTGGAAAACTGCGAGAAACTCTCGCCATTGCCTGCCGTCACGCTCATCAGGCCTAGCGGATCGGCGACAAAGTAATCTGCACCCAGTGTGGAAAACGGCGTGACCAGTTCGGTGGCAGCACGGCGCACGTTTTGATGAATCTGCCGCGGATTCAGCCTCTGCTCCAACGCATCCGTTTGGCCGGGCAGAGCGTAGGAGGGAAAGTGCCAGGAAAAGAGCCGCGCCAGATTGAGCAGCTCCTCTTCCTGTAGGCCGCTGCGCTCCTGTTTGAAGAGTCCACTGGAAGACATCTCCGTGGTGAGCCGGTCGGCCATCGCTTCCATCGCTTCGCTGCTGTCTGCTTCACCCTCCGGGGCCTGAACCACCACAAAGAGCTGGTCGCCGTAGCCTAGTTCCTTGCCGATCTGGCTGGCAGCCTGCCATTGCGGATCGCGGCTCCCGAACAGATCGGTCAGTTCGGTGCCGGTGCGCAGGTTGTGGATGTTGGCAAGCAGAAACAGGGTCAGCAGAAGCGCCGTCCCCGCCACCAACCCCGGATGGCCGATCACCAGCCGTCCCAGCCAGCGCATGAAGCGAAGCATCATGACGCACTCTCCGTGGCCGGTCGGCGCGCAAGAAAGAGGATGTGAGCCAGAGGAAGACGGTTGCGGAAGCGGCGCGACTCGACCTGCATTCCAGCCTCCTCCAGAGCGCTCTGGTACTGCGCGGCAGAGAGAATCGTGGGGCCGCTGCTGACTCGCTCGGAGAAGAATAGCAGCCGATCCAGACCCACGGCGAGAGCGCTGCGCAGCCCGCGTTCGCGGTCATGCACTCGGAAGATCAGCCGGCCACCGGGTTCCAGCGCGGCGCAGCAACGATTCAGCAGCGCCTGTTGTTCCTCGGCAGACAGATATTGCAGAACATCCAAAATGAGAATCAGACCGGCCGGGGGCAGGGCGAAATGGCGCACGTCCTGCACACATGTCTCCGCGTTCAATGCGCGCAGCGCCTGTTGGGCCACGGCGATCCGGTGAGCGTTCAAGTCGCAACCGACCAGACGCCGGTCTCTGTCGTGGAAGGCGGCAAAGCACAACGCCATTCCGTAGCCGCAGCCCAGATCCACCACCGTTCCCGAACCAAGCTCCTCGGCGGCCAGTAGGGTAAAGATCCGGTCCAGGCGCATCTTCCAGCGAACAAAGCCACGGTCGAATTGGGCGCTTTTGGCAAAGGCCCGATTGACGAAACGAATGCGCTCGCGCAGGCCGCGCTGAGAGGGCGCAGTGCAATACACCACGGCTGCGGTGACGATAGCTGCAACGCCACCCACTAGCAGACCCACCACCAGGCTTCCCAGCACCCAGGATGCGAGCTGCTCTTTCAGTTGCGCGACGGAGATCGCCGTCAGATGCCAGGGACGGAACGATCCATGGCGCAGAAAGCCCCCCACTTCCACCGAGCTGAGCACTATCAGCGGCTGCAAGAGTGGATTGTTGATAAATGTGCTGGCCAGGGTCAGGGGCTTGTTCAGCCGCAGCAACACGGCCAAGCCAATGGCGACCAGGGTCTGCAAGCCGTAGATCGGGACGATGCCAATGAAGACTCCGCAAAAGACTGCAGCCGCAGCCGAAGCAGGGTCAAGCCGCTCGGTCAGCAGGGTAGCTGCGAATTTGCGAATATAAGCTTTTAAGCTTCGTTGCACCGCTTGGCCTTTTCTTGAGAATACGTAATTACCGTCCGGATACAACCGACAACTCGCCGCTCGCCACCTTTTCCCCCAGCGCGCTGACCGTGCCTTCAATGCAAGCCATGGTTCCGGTCTGGGTCAGCACTGCGGTCTCAATGCGCAACTGCGTTCCGGGCGGCACGGGCTTGAAGAACTTGAAGCGGTTGACCGCGGCCAGCAGCGCCGATCCCATGGTCTCCGCGGGCGCAGAAGATCCCATCATCACCGCCGCCGTCTGCGCCACCGCCTCGATAATCAACACCCCGGGCAGAATCGGACCGGTGGGAAAATGTCCCGCAAAGACAGGGTTCTCCCCATCGACCGAGAGCCATGCGACGCAACGAACTCCCGGCTCCAGCTCCTCGACCCGGTCGATCCATAGAAAGGGTGGACGATGGGGAATGATCTTCTCGATTTCGTTTCGCTCCATCACTTTGGCTTGTACACCTCGAAGGTTTCTGCAGGCAACTTCTCGTTCAGCGTGGTGAAGTTGATGAGGAAGACGCTGTTGACCCCGCTCTTGCCGTCCACTTCCAGCGAGCGCGGCAGAAAGTCGCGCTTGTCGAGCTTCACCACCAGATAATTCAGGCGGCGGCGAAAAGCCTCGGTGCGCGGGACAAACCTCAGCTCGTACTCCCGGCTGTTCTCCTGCGCAACGATGGTGAATTTCTTCTTCAGTCCCTCGATGGAATTTTCCCTGCTGAAGGCCGACTGGGCGCGGCGAACGCCGCTGCCGATATCCAATACCTCGGTGTTTCCATCCCCGTTGGTTACGTTGAGATAGTTCGTATTAAAGCGGATGCGCATGGAGTTAGGCGCAAAGTACTCCAGTGAGAAGCGCGTCATACCTTCGGCGCAGAACTTGCCATGTAGCACCATGGGTTTGACCATCAGCCTGGAGTTGCGGGTTTCGACCACGCTGCCGCAGCCGGTCGTGAACTTGTCCTGCGCCTGCTGCACACCGCCCCAGACGCGCATCAGCAGATCGTCGGATTGCGCCGCCAGCAGCGACGGCAGCATCAGCAGCGCGAGAACAAAGCAAACCCGGCGGCACAGATTCATATCAAGCTCCCATAAAGCGAAATGCGAGCGACCAGAGGCAGATGCGTACCGTATCGCGCACCGGCTTCATTTTGGATCGCGCCTGACCGTTGTCGTAAACCATGCGAATGGGGGCGTGGGCGATCGAGCAACCCGCGAGCCCCATCTTGATGAGCACCTCCATCTCGAACTCGTAGCGCTGGCTGCGCAGTTTGACGCGGTTCAGACATTCGAGGCGAAAGAGCCGGAAGCCGCTTTGGCTGTCTTTAATCTCGCAGCCGACCAGCGCCGAGGCCAGACGGCTGCCGATGGTGTTGGAGTAATAGCGCGCGCGCGGCATCAGGGCACGGTCAAAGGTGCGGGCTCCAAGGACCAGATCCGCCTGCGTCTCCCGGGCCACTCGCAGCAGGACGGGGATATCCTGGGGCAGATGCTGTCCGTCGCCATCGAGCGTAATGGCGTGGGTAAAATTCTGGGTGTGAGCATGGGTGAGACCACGTCGCAAGGCGACCGCCTTTCCGCAATTTGTGGGCGATTCTATGCAGAAAGCCCCTGCACTGCGAGCCGCCTCCGCCGTACCATCGCTCGATCCGTCGTCGATTACGATGACCGATTCGACGTGCTGCCGGGCTCCTTCAACCACCTGAGCGATGTGGGAGGCTTCATTGAATGCGGGAATAAGTGCGCATATTCTCATCGTTCAGGATAGCCGCAGACAGATTCGGGGAGCCGGCCAGCACGAACTCGAAGCCGCGCTGCTTCAACTCGTCGATCACCCCGGGCAGGGCCTCCAACATGACCTGTGCTCCCTTTGGGCGATGGTCGTGCATCAAAATGATGTCTCGACTGGTCACTTTGCTCAGAATACGGCGGGCAAGCACACGAGAGTTTCGGATAATCGTATCATGGCTCCGGACACGCCAGGATACATACTCCAACCCCGCATTTTGCAGCGCAAAACGCAACAGAGGATGACGCAGGCCGACCGGGGAGCGGAAGTAGCGCGTCCTTATTCCGCAGATGCGCTCAATGCACTCCGAGCCGCCTTCGATCTCATATCGCAGGCGTCGCGGCGAGAGAAAACAGAATAGCGGTCGATGCGACCATGTGTGGTTGGCAATCAGATGACCTTCTTCCCAGGCTCGGCGCACGATCTCCGGATGCTGCTCGGCACGCTGGCCAACGACAAAGAAGGTCGCTTTCACGTTCTTTTCACGCAGCAGGTCAAGCAGCAGGGGCGTATCGACGGGATCGGGGCCATCGTCGAAGGTCAGCGCCACACAGCCATCCCGTTCCACCTGCGAACGGTTGGCAACCAACCATTGACTGCGCGGATAAAAGAGCAGGTAAAGCATCACCCCCGTGCCGGTGCTATAAAGAACGGTCTCAAGCAGGAAGCGCGCAAGAGAAAAAGGATAGAGCAGAGCCAACGAGGCATTGGTGACACAAAACAAGAGAAGAAAGAGCGCTGTCCGCGCCATGTCGATCCTTCCGAAACTACAAACCAACCACGGGAATGGCGGTTTCAGTGTAGCATCGGCCCAGTCGGCATAAAACCCGCGATGCAATGCTTTGCCAGTCGGGAGCCTGATATTCACATCCCACAATTACGCGCTTTACGGCGTAGCGCGCGGCACTCTAAGATGGCATCAAGCCCTTGCAAATCGCTTGGATCTGTCTCCCGTCGGAGAGAAGAGAATAGAGTCGGCTCATATTGAGAGTTCTGCTCGTAAAGCCGCGACATCTGGCCGCTCATTTCGGTCTTGCACCGTTTTTCAGCACCGAGCCGCTAGGACTGGAATATATTTCGGCGGCACTCTGCGCGCATGGACACCAGGTTCGCATCGTCGACATGTGTTTTGAACGCCGCAGCATGGCGCGAATTGTCCGGCGTTTTCGCCCGGAACTGGTGGGCATCTCCTGCCTGCACATTCTGGACGTTGCCGCGACCTTGCGCCATGTGGAAGACATAAAGCGCACGGATGCTTCCGTATTCGTTGCCGTGGGCGGCCACTCCGTGGCTTCGTTCCCGGAGGCTCTGGAAGGGGCGCACAGAATCGATGCCATCTGCATGGGAGAAGGTGAAAGCGGAATGGTCGCTCTCTGCGATGCCTTGCAGAATCGCCGTCCTCTTGATGAACTTCCATCCCTGTTGCTGCCTACCGACGATGGACGATTTGTCTCGACCGGCGAGGCACGCGAGTGGCTGGAGATGAATCATGTCCACCCGCCGGACCGCGCCGCAGTCGAGGCCTATCGCAAACACTACGTCTGCCTCAACTACATGCCGGTGTGGACGATGGAGACCACGCGCGGCTGTCGGCATCGCTGCAAATTCTGTTCTGTCTGGCAGTTCTACAAAGGCAGTTGTCGCTATCATTCCGCGCAGAATGTGAGCGCAGACTTCCAGCGGACCGGTAAGAATGTCTTTGTCATCGACGATCTTTTCTGGGCCAACCCGGAGCGCAGCGAGGAGTTGGTCCGCGAGTTGCTCGCCAGCGGCGAACGCAAGAACTGGATACTGGCGCAATCGCGCGTGGATCTGGTCGCCCGAAGCGCCGACCTGCTTCGGCTATGGCGACCGCTGGCTAAGAACTTCGACATCTTCTTCGGTTTCGAGTCGCCGACCCGCAAGGGGTTGGACTCATTGCATAAAGGAAGCGACGTCGCCAAGACACTGGAGGCCGTTCGCGTGGCCCGGGAGTACGGCTTTGGCGTGACCGGTAACTTTATCGTCGATCCCGACTTCAGCGAGGAAAACTTCTTCGAGTTATGGGAGTTCATCGAGGCCCATCAGCTCTTCCGCGTTGGCTTTACCATTCTTACGCCGCTGCCCGGCACAGAGTACTTCGAGCAGGTTCGCAAGCATCTCAAGGTGATGAACTGGAGTCAGTACGATCTTCATCATCTGCTCTGGAAGCCGCGCCTTCCGGTGGAGCGCTTCTTCGAACTCTATTGCGAGACATGGCGTCGCACGGTGCTGAACGCCGCCGGACGCAAAAAGTGGTGGCAATGGCTGCCGCAGGTCGATCTTCGCCACATTGGCCAGATGGCTCGAATCCTCATTCGCTCGCAACAGCTGATGAATCCGCGCGCCTATCTGGCCGAGTACAGCATCCCTGCGGACGCGGAATAGGACGCGCGATGAATCTCCACTGGTGGGATGAGGCGCACAATACGCTGTGGCGGATCGCCGATTGCGCGGATCTGCTGGAGTTGCGCCGTGGCGCGCGGCTTGCAGCGCGAGCCGTAGCACCGCTGCTTGCGCAGGCGCGCCCCACCTGCGATTGGACCGAAGAAAAATCGCGCGCCCTGGCAGTTCTGGATGCAAAAGGGCTGACCTGGATTCTTGCCTCCGCGCACAACAAACCTGCCATGCCGCTGGCTCTGGCAATTTGGGAGCTGGCCAGCGTGGACGCTGGCGTTGCCACATGCAGCCTTTCGGGAAGCTTGGCGCAGATGCCCATTCGCGACTTTGGAACCGAGCCGCAGCGTGATCACTATGTGAACCGCGGCGAGCTGCGCCACGGCGCTCTTTGCCTGACCGAGCCGCTTCCCGGCGCGGGTGCGGATGCGATGTTTCTTGCCGGTCGAATGGAACTGGCCGGCTCAGGCGCGGACGGCGAGCCTCTGTTGCAGATTCACAAGCGTGGACGCTTCATCAGCCACATGGACTTTGCGCAGTTTGTGGTGGCCGCTGTGCAGGGCGACGGCACGGGCACGCGCGGCAGCGCTCTCGTGATTCTTGAACCGGGAGACGCAGGCGACTTCGAGCGCGGCGCGTCGGTGCGCAAACTGGGGCACCGCTTTGCTTCGACCACCGATCCGGTCTTCCGTCTCACGGTTCCGGCCTCGCGTATCGTCGGAGGTTACACGATAGAAGAGGGATCGTTGGTACCGCGCTTCAGCCATCGCACCTTGCTGGAACCAGCTCTGCTCAGAATGCGCGCTCTGCTCGGCCTGATGACCGCCGCCAAAGCGCTCTCTGCCGTGCGGGACTGCTTCGATTCCTCCGCACAGCGCAGCGACGACGCGGAGTTCCGGCTCTCCATGGCTGATCTGTGGGCTACCGGCGAAGCAGCAGCCTCGCTAGGCTTCTGCGCGGCGCGTCTCTGCGACAAACTGGACGGGGCAAAAGATCGTTCTGGCAGCGATGCAAGGCTGGCCGCGATCTTCGCTCCGGCAGCAAAACTCTTCAGCAGCAACCGCATCCCGGAGTGCCTACGGCAGGTAGCCGCTTGGGGCGACTCCGGCGCAGTCGCCACCAGCGATCTACACGACCGGCTGATCGATGCACAGATTGAAGAGATGTACATGGGCCCCTCCGCGCTGCAACGCCGCCTGGTTTCGGCGGCGATGACCGACGCCCGCTTTCTGGCCGGGTTCGAGCAGTGGACCGGCGAGATGGATACACTTGCGCGATGCCTGCCACAATCCGGTCTGCGCACTCTTGCCGAAGCGATGCGGCTATGGCATTGGACCCTGGAGCGGCTGCGGCAACAAGTCGATGCGCGCGGGGCCATGCTCTATTGCGACTCACGTCAGGGTGTGACCTTTGCCATGGCGGACGCGCTCTGCGGACTGCTGGCGGCGCGTTCCTTGGCTTTGGATGTTCTGGAGAGGGAGATCAATCGTCAGCGGTCGGAGATGAAATATGCGCCCATATTCCGCGATCTGAGCATCCTTGCGTCGGGCCGCACCGCAGCGCGCGCGTCGCAGACCTGCGTGGAACTGCTCTGCGGCTACGCGCAGCGATTTCCCGTCTCCAGCGCCGAGCGAAGAGCGCTTGCACAACTACAGGCAGAACTTTGTGCCAGTCTGAGCGGCACCATGGATGCGCGCGAACGGATTGCGGAATTTCTGCGCGGCGCGGGCCGCAAGATCGCCAGCACGGCAATCTGAAGGGCATCAACGGAACTTCAACGCATCAATCCCAGCGCCGACGTTGCGCTCAGAAATCCACGCGATAAAGATCCGACCGGGTCCAGAAGGACTCTTCTACCTCTGAGTAATTCGCCGACCGGCTGGTTGCGGAAGTAGCCGATGCTCCGGTAATGCGCGATGAAATAGAGGACGCGCAGAAATATCTTCCAGCCGAGGGGCGCAAAGAACGTGGGCTGAATCAGCGAGACGGCGCGGCCCTCTTTAACCTCCTCGGCGAACCCCTGAAAGCTCGTGGCGCGCGTCAACGAGAGCACGGAGCTGGCCAGCAGCAGATGGCTGTCGCCACCGCCGACGACTGGCTTTCCCGCGTACCTTGCCAACTCCAGCACACGATCATTCTCCTTCCGGCTGCGCATTCCGTTGTACTCCAGCGCGTGAATCGCCCATCCGTAGCGGCGCAACAGCGCCTCGGCGGGAATCCTGCGTCCGGGCTCCTTGCCCCAGGGAACCAGGGGATGATTGAAGACCACCAGCGATCCGCTGGCGCGCAGCATCTCGAACAGGTCGTCCAGGCGACGCTCCCGGGCCGTCAGCTGCAGCTCGGAATGGAGCTGCTCAATCCCCGCTGCGGGCATTCCCGTGACTCCCAAGTGAAAGAGATAGTCGTCAAAATAGATGGATATCTCTTCGCCCAGGGGATTACGGTGCGCCTCTTCCGGATGCGCGCGCAGCAGTTCGACGCTTCCCGCCACTTCGTCGTGGTCGGTGATTCCCAGGTGAACGCCGATAAAGCCGAGCGCCGTAGCGCTGGCGGACTCGGTGAGAAACACATCCTCGACCGTGAGTGGGGAACGATAGAAAATGTCGGCATAGTTCAGATCGGCGATTGCGGACAGTCCGAATGCCGATTGCAGCAGGCCGCGAAAGCGCCGCATAAAGCGCAGCTTGACCACCTCGTTGAGAAAAGCCATATTCTCAATGGAGTACCGGGAGTGGTTGTGCAGCGAGACTGCGTGCCCGAACTCCTGCGCGGGCTGCGCACAGCGGCGATAACTGTAGTCTTCAATGGCCCAGCAATCGGTTGTCGACATGGCACCGTCTTACTCCGCTTCCCTGTTCGCAGGCTGAACGAACAAAAGGGTGCTTTACACTCAGTAGACAGACAGTAGTGCGTCTTCGCGAGGGCACTGTATTCGGATTCTTTCACAGTTGAGAGGCTCTCCGTCCATGGGACTCGATCGCAACTTCGCGTGCTCGACCCTCTCTTCGCTGGAAGGGACGGCTTCGTGTGCCTCGGAGGAGCCGGAGCAGCTGGTCGATCTCTCTGCCCCGCGCCGCACGACCGAGCACTATCGCCGTCCCGTGGAGCGGCCCTTCACCGCCGCGGAGCGGGATCAGGTAACGGTCCTCTTCGGCGGCTTCACCTGGAAGCACGAGCGATTCATCGAGGCCATTCTGCGCGCCAGCGGTTATCGCTGCCAGAGGTTGCCCACTCCCGATGTAGAAGCCTTCACCTTTGGCCGGGAGTTCGGCAATAACGGCCAGTGTAACCCCACCTATTTCACGATCGGAAACCTCATCAAGTTTCTGCGTTCGCAGGAAGATCAGGGCTACTCTCGACTGGAGATTCAGGAGAAGTACATCTTCTTCTCCGCTGGCTCCTGCGGCCCCTGCCGCTTCGGTATGTACGAGTCGGAGTACCGGCTGGCGCTCCAGAACGCGGGCTATGAGCGATTCCGCATCGTGCTTTACCAGGCCGAAGAGGCCATCAAGGCGGCGGCCGACAATCCCGGATTGAACTTCACGCTGGACTTCAATCTGGGCGCGCTCAACATGCTGAACTTGGGCGACGTCCTCAACGACCTCAGCTATCGCATTCGCCCCTTCGAGGCCGTTCCCGGAAGCTCCGATCGAGCGATTGCCGATGCAGTCGATCAATTGAGCCATTTCCTCGAAACTCGCAAGCAATTCGAGATTCTCGAACGCGCGCCTCGTTGGCTTGCCTCGTCGTTGCGCCGCACCCCGAAGCTACGGGGAGTTCTCAACGCCACAGGCAAAATTCTGAATCATCTCTACGGCGTGGAGTTTGTCGGCCAGATGCGGCAGGCGCGCGAGCGTCTGGATGAGGTCGAAGTCGATCACACCCGCGTCAAGCCGGTGGTCAAGATCGTCGGCGAGTTCTGGGCGCAGCTCACTGAGGGCGACGGCAACTTCAACATGTTCCGCTTCCTCGAAGCCGAAGGCGCACAAGTGCATGTGGATTCCATCGGCGGCTGGATCGGCTATCTGCTGCATCAGGCCCGCATCGGAATGGAAGCGAAGAAAGGTCTCGACGATCCCTGGCCAGAGGCCCGCTGGTGGCAGTGCGGCAAGCGGCTGGACAACATGTGGAAGTATCGCCGCAAGTGGTTGCTTCTGCACTCCAGTGAAGCACTGTGGAGCTTTCAGTATGCGCGAACCGCCCGTCTTCTGGGCGGAATCACGCCTCGCCTTCTCTCGCAGCGCGAGCTGGCGCGTCTGGCCCACCCTTTCTATCACACCATGGCGCGCGGCGGAGAGGGGCATCTCGAGGTGGCCAAGAACGTCTACTACACCACGCACGGACTCTGCCACATGGTGCTAGCGCTCAAGCCGTTTGGCTGCATGCCCTCCTCGCAGTCCGATGGCGTGCAGTCGGCCGTGGTCAATCGCTTTCCAGAGATGATCTTTCTGCCGGTTGAAACCTCGGGCGAGGGCGAAATCAACGCCCATAGCCGTGTGCAGATGGCTCTGGGCGAGGCCCGCGTCAAGGCGCGCGCGGAGTTCGATCATGCGCTCGCTTCCACCGGCAGATCGCTCGTCGAGATCAAGGACTATGTTGCTGCTGGTCATCGGCCACTTCGCAGTCCGTTTTATCCAATTCCACGCCGCCGCGGCATCGCCGGCACAGCCGCCAACTTCGTCTTGCACGTCGGCGATCTCATCGATGGGCACGCCGAGCTGGCCCGGCTCCCCGGAGAGCATTGAGTTGACGATGCCCGATAAAACCCGGCGTTGCGGCGGTCCCTGCGGCGACATTCTCTTCTTCGTGGGTGTGGACGTCGGTTCCACAACGGTCAAGGCGGTGGTGGTCGCCGTGGACGGAGGTCGCGTCCTCTGGCGCGACTATCGCCGCCACGACACGCGCCAGCCCGAGATGCTGCGCGATTTTCTGCTGCGGATGGAGAGTGAGGTCGGCATTGCGCCCGGCAACTGCCGCATCTTCATCACAGGTTCCGGAGGCTCCGCGCTCGCCGCGCCGATTGGCGCGCGCTTCGTGCAGGAGGTCAACGCCGTCGCCCTTGCCGTCGAGAAGCTGCATCCCGAAGCCCACTCCGTCATCGAACTCGGCGGCCAGGACGCCAAGATCATTCTCTTTAAAACAGAGATTGGCAGCGGGCGACGTCGCAAGATTGCCTCCATGAACGACAAGTGCGCTGGAGGCACCGGCGCGGTCATCGACAAGATTCAGGCCAAGCTGAAGATTCCCGCAGATCGGTTACCGCATCTGGCCTATCGCGGCGTGCGCATCCATCCCGTAGCGGGCAAGTGCGGCGTCTTTGCCGAAACCGACATCAACGGCTTGCAGAAGCAGGGTCTTCCGCCCGACGAGCTGATGGCCTCGCTCTTCGATGCCATCGTTCTACAGAATCTAACCGTGCTCTCGCGCGGCCATACGCTTCTGCCTCATGTTCTTCTGCTCGGCGGGCCCAACGCCTTTCTGCGTGGAATGCGCGAGGCGTGGCAACACAACATTCCCCTGCTCTGGAAAGAGCGTGGAGTCGAACTGCCGCCCGGTCAGTCAGCCGAGGATCTGATTCAGGCCCCGCCGGACGCAGTGTATTTTGCGGCGCTAGGCGCGGTCGAGTTCGGGCTCGGCGAAGCCGAGGAGACCGGTCGCTACCTCGGCAGAGCTGCGCTGGAACGATCTCTCGATGCCAGAAGCCACAAGCGTAAGACCGCCTTCCGAAGCTCCGGCCTATGCGCTTCCCCGGAGGAATTGCAGGCCTTCAAAGCCCGCTACCAGCCCTCTCAATTCATTCCCGCCCCATTTCAGCGCGGCCAACGGGTCGAGGCCTTTGTCGGTCTCGATGGCGGTTCCACGTCCACCAAGGCGGTGCTTCTCTCGCAGAGCGGCGAGGTGCTGGCCAAGGCCTATCGCCTCTCCGAGGGCAACCCGATTGCGGATGCCATCGAGGTTCTTGGTCGTCTTCGCCGCCAGGTGGAAGTGGACTCCAGCGCCAGCCTGAAGATTCTCGGGGTGGGAACCACCGGCTACGCCAAGGACATTCTGCAACAGGTGCTCTGCGCCGACGTGGCTCTGGCCGAAACCGTGGCGCACACCGAATCGGCGTTGCGCTATGTTGACGATCCGCATGTAGTCGTCGATGTCGGTGGGCAGGACATCAAGCTGATCCTGTTGCGTCAGGGTCGCGTCAGCGATTTCAGACTCAACGCGCAATGTTCGGCCGGCAATGGTTATTTTCTGCAATCCACCGCGGAGAGCCTCGGCATTCCCGTCGAGCGTTATGCCGAGACTGCCTTTGCCGCTCGCGCGATGCCGACCTTCGGTTATGGCTGCGCGGTCTTTCTGCAATCAGACATCGTCAACTTCCAGCGTCAGGGCTGGCGCGCCGAGGAGATTCTGGCCGGGCTGGCCACCGTGCTTCCGCGCAACGTCTTTCTGCATGTTGCCAAGGCCCCCAATCTCACCGCACTCGGCTCGCGCTTCGTTCTGCAAGGGGGCACGCAATACAATCTGGCCGTGGTCAAGGCAGAGGTCGACTTTCTGTGCTCCGGATTTCGCGCCACCGGCATCGAGCCGGAGATTGTGGTTCACCCGCACTGCGGCGAAGCGGGTGCCATCGGTGCTGGCCTCGAGGCCATACGCCTGTGGCGACTGGGGCGAGTCACAGCCTTCATCGGCATGGATGCCGCGAGCCGCATTCGCACCACCACCACATGCAATGAATACACCCGCTGCCGCTTTTGTACGAACGCCTGTCTGCGTACCTTTCTCGACGTGCGAATCGCTGGTGCTGACGATCCCGAAGCCGATCCTGCCTCGGCGGAGACGGCCTTGGTATCCGGCAGTCGGCGCATCATTCTTGCCGGTTGCGAAAAAGGGGCGGTAAACGATCTGCAATCAGTGCGCAGCATCCAAGCTCATCTGGATGCCACGCGCGCCGCACATCCCAACCTGGTCGAGAGAGCGGCCCGCGAAGTCTGGCAGTCGCGCCATCCGGAGAGTGTCGCCGACCCGCTCCCCGCGCGTGCCTGGAGTGCCGTCGCGCGCCGCCGGTTGGAACTCACCAATCGACGTCCTCTGCTGCGCATCGGAATCCCACGCGTCCTGAGCATGTACGCTTATGCGCCGCTCTTCAGCGCCTATCTGGAGAGCCTCGGCGTGCGCGCGGAGAACATCGTCTACTCGGACGTCACGACCGGCGAGATGTATCGAACTGGCTCCAGTCGCGGTTCGATCGATCCCTGCTTCCCCTCGAAGATCGCCATCGCCCACTTTCACAACCTGCTCTTCCATCAGCATCAGCGCCAGCCGCTCCACGCAATCTTCTTTCCCATGTTCGATGTTCTGGCCTCGCCCCTGGTCAACACGCGAGCCAACAACGGCTGCCCCACGGCCTCGGTGACACCGGAGACGGTCCAGGCCGCCTTCACTAAGGAGACCGATCTCATTGCCGAGCGCGGCATTCAGTACATCCATCCGTTGGTCAACCTGTCGCATCGCAAACTCTTCGCGCGCCAGATGTGGCAGGCCTGGGAGCCGGTTCTGGGCCTCGGCAAGGAGGAGAACGATCGCGCCGTCGCCATTGGTTTCCGCGAACAGGAGCGGTATGAATCCGGCCTTCGTCGCCAGGCCCGCGAGGTCCTTGACCAACTGGAGGCCGATGGCCGATTGGGAATCGTGATGCTGGGCCGTCCCTATCACCACGACCCGGGCATCAACCATGGGATCATGGCGCAGCTCCAAAGACTGGGCTACCCCATCTTTTCGCAGAGCACCCTGCCTATGGACGAAGACCTGCTGGAACGGCTCTTCGGCGAAGAGATCCGCGCCGGCGCGATCCGTCATGCGCTGGATATCTCCGACGTGTGGAAGACCGCCTCTTCGGCTAGTTCCAATCACAAGCTCTGGGCCGCCAAGTTCACGGCCCGCCATCCCAACCTGGTTGCGGTCGAGTTCTCCAGCTTTAAGTGCGGCCACGACGCCCCCATCTACAGCGTCGTCGAACAGATCGTCGTGCGTTCCGGCACGCCATTCTTTTCCTTTAAAGATATGGATGAGAACTGTCCTGCCCATTCCATTCGTCTGCGCGTCGAGACCATCAACTATTTTTTGAAGCGCTATCGAGAAGACCATCTGCTCTAGCCAGGCCGCATCTACATACACGCCCCCACTAACACAGTCGTCATTCATTGGAAATAGAGGCCAGCCCGGAGCCAAATCCGGGCATTTTTGCGTTTACGAGGAGATGTAACCATGATCCCAACACAAGAGCACCCCGGCCAGTATTGGCGCAGCTCAGACCCCGCGGATATTTGGCTTAACGAGGCCGGAGCAGAGTCTCCAACACTCATCACCTGTCAGACGCCCCAGGGTGGCACCGCAACCGTACGCGTGGACGACTTGAAGTTTATCGGCGCAGGATTGT
>Ga0326728_10005227_pt1 | contig 36994 bp, 25 predicted proteins | sample MB3enrmetagenome_FD_207602 | JGI IMG/M metagenome (GOLD analysis project Ga0326728, IMG submission 207602) | Lab enriched peat soil microbial communities from McLean, Ithaca, NY, United States - MB31MN | ecosystem: Environmental > Terrestrial > Soil > Wetlands > Peat | place: USA: New York...
GCCAGAGGGTCTTGCCGTCGGAGACGACGAGCTTGTCCTTCGGGTCCCGGTACGTCCACCGCATCAAACCGCCACGAGCAAAGCAGGCGGTGCCCGCTTCAACGCGCGGCGCGCCGCCCCAAGTGTAGGTCTGGGTGAACTCAGCGCGCAGCGTCTTGAGACCGCGATAACGCTCGTCGATAGCCTGAACCAACTGATTGACCGAAAGAGCAGGGAGGGCCGCCTCGTGGATAGCAGCAGTTCGGTCGGCGGCCTGCGCACCAGGGAGCAGCAGCGCCACACGCAGCAAGAATATCAGCGTGAGAAGCCACGGCCTGACGCCTCGCCTCGTTTGCGCCACGCTCCCGCGCTCTTCGACCGCCGCGGTACCCTGGCCGGCGCCTAGAGGTCCAAGTGTTGACCAAGCGCGGTCGCCGTGTTTGCCGGGCCGTGAAGGCTTGTGGTTCGTCTGGCTCAAATTCCGATCCTTTTCTGAAAGCTAAGTAGTCCTTTACATAAGTACGGTCACACATGGGCTGACCCTCACCCGGCGCTTCGCGCCACCCTCTCCCAAAGGGAGAGGGAGTTTTCTTAACGATTCCAGCCCTCTCCCTCTGGGAGAGGGTGGCGCGAAGCGCCGGGTGAGGGTCATCTACTGTCTTTGCTCCGCCACGGTCGACATCTACTGACCCTGAGCCTGATTCCTCAGATTCTCGAGGGCGCTAAGGGCATCGCGGTTCGTCGGATCGCTCTCCAACCCTGCCTGGTAGTCACGGATCGCCTCCGCTTTCCGTCCGCCCGCGGCCTCGATCGCCGCCAGGCCGAAGTGCGCGTGGCTGTCGAAAGCGTTCAAGGCGATCGCCTGCCGGTACGCCGACTCCGCTCGCGCGCGGTCACCCGTGCGCCGGTAAACATCCGCTAGACTATTATAGCCTCGTACATTGGGCTCACTACGGACGGAGTCCTCAAGTTGCTCCTCGGCCTCGCCGAGTTTTCCTTCTTGGAGGTACAACTCCCCGAGCCGATTGTGAGCCTCGAAGTTCAAAGGTGACAGACTGACCGCAACGCGAAGCTCGGACTCTGCCCGATCAAGAAGGCCCATCTCAGTGTAAACGTTGCCGAGGTTGAGGCGGGGATCGGCGTAATTAGGCTTGAGGCGCATGGCGCGCTCGAAGAGTGCTATCGCCCTGGCGTATTCCCTCTTGCGATCGTAAACGAGGCCCAGATTATTCAGAATGATGACACCGTCGGGCGAATTCCGAAGCGCCCGGATCCATTCCCGCTCCGCATTCTCGGCGTCTCCACGCTGCCAGTAAACCGCTCCGAGGTTGTTGCGGATGTGGTAGGCATTTGGCTCTGCGGCCAGGGTTCGCGTGTAGAGTGTCACGTCGTCGTGCCAGTCGCGGTTTCGCGTCACGACGCGCAGCACACAGAGCGCAGCCACAAGCGCGCTGGCGCTGACGAGTCCTTTCCGCCAAAGTCTATTCTCGCGAGCCGCGATCGCCCAGAGTTTGACGAAGCCCCAACCAACGACCCAGCAGAAGCCGGCCGAGGGCAAATAGAGATAACGCTCGGCAAAGGCATTGGCGGACATCCACCGGGCGTTGAGCACAGGAGCGAGTGTCACCAGGGTCCAAATGAACCCGAAAGAGGCGAGCCGCGCATGAGAATCAACACCCCGACGCCAGAGAGCCAGGAATAATGCCCCGACGAGAACCAAGCCGCCCGCACCCCCGATGACGCGAAAATCGAGCGCGCTGACACTCTTGTGGAAAACATAAAAGGCACAAAGGTGGAAGGGCCAGAGCAACTTCAGCAGGTACTGCCCGGTAAGGGCGAGCGCCGAGAGAACGGCCTGATACCACGTCAGGCTGGGAATCTGAATGACCGGAGCCAGCGCACCCAGGAAGCGAACCCGGAACAGCAAATACGCGGCCGCCAGCAGCCATAGCGCAGCTGTCGGCCGCAACCAAAAGGTGGGCCGAATTGCTGATTGAAGAGCGGGATGGCCTTCCTTCCGGGCCAATCGGCAATCGGCAATCGTAAATCGGCAATTCGAGTAAACCGTCGCCAGCAACGGAAAAGTGAGTGCCTGCTCCTTGGACAGAAGGGCCAGCACGAAGCTTGCGATCATCGCGACTTCAGCCGGCCTGGAACGGCGGCCGTCCGGCCGCACGGAGGCGACGAAAAACCAGAACGTCAGCAGGTAGAAGAACGTCAGCTCGAGGTCGGTCACCGCCGCGATCCACGCCACCGGCTCGGTGTGAATCGGGTGGAGAGCAAACAGACCGGCCGCCACGCAGGCCACTCCGCGGCTGCGAAACATCCGCAGGGTCACCGCAAACAACATGCAGACTACGGTCGCGTGCAACACAACATTGGCGAGGTGAAACCCGTATGCTACCGGCCCGAAGAGTCGATAACAAACAAGGTATCCGAGCGTCATCATCGGCCGGTAATAGTTGGTCACACCCTGGGCGCCGATAAAAGACCACACGGTAGTCGAGAAGATCTCCGGTAGGTGGCGGAAGCTGTGCAGGTAAGGGTTGTTCAGCACCTGGGTGTTGTCGTCGTAGACGAAGGAGTTCAGCAGCGTGTTGAGATAGGGGAGGGAAGCGAGAGCGATCAGCAATGAGAGGAGGGTGACGTTTGACCAGCTCGCCAAATCGGGCCACGCGACGGACTTCCACGCTTGCAGGAAGCGCGGAGACGCCACGGCACTTCGGGCGCTGGGTTTGCCGCCGGTAATTCCGGCGCCGACTTGTGAGTCTCCTGTCTTCACGTTTGCTTCGAATCCACAGCTCCATGCTGAGTCACGCCGCTCTGAGTGCTGACGGTTGCCCCAGGGCGCGCTCGAAGGAAGGTGGGCCAGCCGATCGGCACCTCGACCTCGCCGAAGCGCTTGGAAAGAGTATTGGCCAGCCAGAAGCAAAGCGGCGCCAGGATCAAGCCTGCCACGCAGTCGATCAAGTAGTGGTAGCGCAGATAGATTGTCGAAAGCCAAAGGCTCAGGATGAGGGGCGAAAGGATCCAGGCGAGGCGCTTGGAATTGCGCCAGGCATAGAGCCAGACCAGGAACGAAATGCCGACGTGCAAGCTCGGAAAGCAGTCACGTCGGATACGCGCGAAGTCCAGAAAGTCGATCTGCCGGTTGAACGCGGCCAGCGGTTGGTACAAGGGCACGGTGTACCGCTCGCGCAAGGTGTACATGGGTCCGATCGCCGGAACCAGCAAATAACCCAGAAGCCCGAAGAACGAGATGGCGATGAGCCCGCACATCATTTCCCGAAATCGCCGGCGCGGCCGGCGCAGGTAGAGGAAGCAAGCGACGAGCGGGATGTTCCAGATGTGGAAGGCATAAGCGAAATCCATCCACGCCGTCAGCGGCGGGCTGACGAGCCGCTGGATCGCAACGCTGGCCTGGACGCCGAACAGCCTCTGATCCAGCGCGATCAGCTGCGCATCGCGGTCAGTGGTCACCAGCAGGTGCGTGGCATTGCCCCACAGCGAGTAGTACATCAGCAGTATCACCAGGAACGGAAACCAGTCCCTCACGATCTCCAGGTAGGGCCGCACGAACTCGCGAACGTCGCTCGCCGACTCCAGCCTGGTTTCTTTGGCGGTAAAGAAGTAATGAACCAGTTCTTTGCCGAGCAGCAACGCCACCGCCGGAATGATGATGAGCACGTCGGCGGGATTCATACTCTCCCCCCGTATCCCCCGGAAAACCAGACGCATCGCAAGCGTGAACAGGAAGAACGCCAGCGCGATGATGTCTTCCAGGCGAAGCCGGAGAGCCCGCCGTGGTGCGGGCCGTGGCAGAGTGGAGTCATCGCTGTTCATATAAAGCCCTCAGGTCCTCAAATCGCTGGCGCGCGGCCGGCGGAAACGAATACTTCTTCGTCTCCGCCAACACTGCCAGGGCGCGATCGGGGCTGCCCGCGAGGAAATAAGCATGGGCCAGACCTTCCACCGCTTCCTCCTGCGTCGGATAAATCTGGAGGACGGCCAGAAAGCTCTTTTCCGCCTCCGGGTACTTTTTCTCGAAGGTGTAAGTCATCCCCTGAAGCACATAGGGAGCGAAGTAGAATCGGTTGTGCTGGATCATTCGTTCGGTCAGGGGAAGCACTTGGTCGAATTGGCCGAGAAAATAATGGCAGAACGCGAACCGCACGGCGTCTTCCTCTTCCAGGCTTCCCTGGCTGAGCGACCTCATCGCCGCCTCGTCGCCCAGCGCGGATGCGAACTGGTGGGCGGAAAACTTGGCCCTCTCCAGCAGGCGCCAGTACTCAATCTCCTCCGGCCGCAACTGCACCGCCCGGAGGGCGTTGTCGTAAGCTTTGGCCACTTGCCCCTTGGCGAGATTATCGGCGCCCGCCCAGAAGTACAGGCTGGCCGCCCAGTCCTGACCCACGGTGCGCGCCCCAAGAATCACGAAGGTCAGAATGGCAGCATAAAGGACGCCGCGCAATACGGCCAAGCTGCCCTCGCTTTCCAGCCCCCTTCTGCGCAAGCCTGCCACGGCCTTGGCAGCCACCAGCCCCAGAAACGCGAGGCTGACCGCTTTCAGCACTTCCCAGAAGATGAAACGAAATTTGTCCATCGTCCGTTGTCCTTAGTCAGTTGTCCGCGGCCATGAGCTCTCCGCTTTGGGGGTCAGCAGACGGATTTCCGTTTCGTGAGCCACAGCCGCTTGACGCACGGTGGAGAGTGACGCCGTACATCTTGTAACCCGTTTGCCTTCTATTAGATCGTGGCTTTCCAGGACTAACCGTTTTGTTTTCATAAACATCGTGGCTTTCGAAAAGGCCCACCCTTTATTTTCAATAACATGGTGGCTTCGTTTCCGCAAAAATGATTCTCTCCACTGCCCCGGTTGTACGGATACGGCTTGCCGTATCCACTTGGTTCGATCGCTCGTCGACACAACAAGAGAGTACGGCAAGCCGTACCCCCACAACCAGGGCGGCGGAGGAAGCAAACTTAGACCCCGCAGGTTGGCCCCGGCTGGAAGAGCTCCAAGCTCTCCGCTCTTCCCTTCGCCACCTTCGGGAAGAGGGGGCGGTGCGCCGGAATCGCACTTGACACGAGTCACAGGGTTTGACACCTTTTCCAAAAATGGGTTGCGAAAACTCCCGATTTCCTGCCACTTTTTGCCAGCTTCTTGGCTGATAATGTTCGGACGTCGGCCCGATTTGACACGAAAAAAAGGCCTCAAAACTGGCTTAATTTCCAATAACTCCTTTGTTTACCACACCGGCTCCGCACTTGGGCCGGGGAAAAGGTAATTAATTCCCGAATTAATTTTCTAGACCGTATCGCATAGGTAACATCCAAATCCCGGACCCGCCCTTCCGAGCCTCGCCCTTGTCAGCGGCCCACAGCACGTTTTTCGACAGCGCCGCATCCGTCAGCCCCGCCGTTCGGTGGGTTCGTTCCTGATCTTCCACAAGCGACTTCCTTTGTTTTCAATAGAATCCGTGGCTTCGTTTTTCAAAATCTCATACGGGCGCACGCCATAGAGGGTACGGAAAATTAAACACAGACGCACGGAGACACAGAGAAGAGCACGAGGATACCATTCTCGTTTGTCTCGCGACGTTTCTCATCTCGCGTTTCTCTGTGCCTCCGCGTCTCTGCCCTCGCAATTATTTCAGATCTTCTTTGCCCGTGGTTTGCGCTCAAACGATGTATCGTAAAGACTGGATCGAGCGCATACCCCATCTGCCGCAATTCCCCGCCAAGATCAAATGGCGGCGTGAAGCCTCCAAGCTTACCCAGAAGTTAAGTACCTCCATCACAATAAACCACTCGCTTTAGCCTGTCAAGTCCCCCCTCTTCTCGGCACGAGGCCAGTCTGGCATGGTAGCGGCGAGTTTATCTCGCGTCGTGGCGGCTTGTAGCGGCGGGTTTATCCCGCCACATGGCGGCGTAAAGCCGCCTCTACTGCAGGAGTCGCAGGTCGATCTTGCTTTCGGGGCTCAGCCTCGCTCGGCCATCGCTTCCGATCGTGAACGGAACTCCGGACGGATCGAGCGGTATCGCAGAGAGGTATCCCCCGGCCACAAGTTTGCTGAACGAGCCGGCCGGGTGAGCTTCCCGGCTGCGATAACGGACGAGTAGGGCGTTCAACTCTTCGATCTCGATCTCAGCGTCAATGGCAGCCAGGTGTTCTTCGGCGCTCTTGCGGATCTGCTCATTGCCCGGTTGCCGGTAGGTTTGCAGCCAAAGCAGGCGGGAAGTCCGGATGTCGCCGCCGCGCGCCGCGACGTTGGCCGCGAGAGCCTCCATCCACGGCTGCGCTCCCGGCATCCGGCTCCCGGCTTCGAAAGCCCGCGCCGCAGCCGCGTAGTCTTTCAAATCCCAGTAGTAGACGAATCCCACATCCTGCCAATAGTGCCAGTACCCAGGATCGGCCGCCATGCCCCGGCGAAGCAATTGCAGCGCCTCCTCAGGCTTTCCGGCGCCTTGCGGCGGCCTTTCAGCCAGAAAAATCGCGCCGTACCGGTAAGCGACCAGAAGATGCGGATCGAGTTCCGTTGTGATACGAAGCAGAGGGCCAAGCAACGGGAATTCTGTCGCGTGGGCCAGGCGCTTGCGACCGAAATACTGGATCACGCGAGTCCAATAGATATCGGCCAGCAGGCCCTCATTGCCAAGGCTCAATCGCCGCAGCACAGCCCCGGAAGGGAGGTAGAGCAACTCACCTCCAGCGGCGCCCGCACTCACTCGCCGGTCGATTCCCCGCCGCACCGGGACGATCAGGAGCAGACTCACAACGAGAACGACCCAGCACACTTTCGTTATTCCTCGTTCACCGCTCATCGTTTCTTCCCTGCGTAAAGCTATCAGCTTTCAGCCATCAGCTATCAGCCGTCAGCAATCAGCCGTTAGCTATCAGCCCTCAGCAGGACGGCGCTGGGTTCCTTGCTGAAAGCTGATGCCTGAAAGCTGATGGCTGAAAGCTGATAGCCGACGGCTGATAGGTGACGGCTGATAGTGATAGCTTCGGGGCCGAGGTCATCAAAACTCCTTTTCCTCAAAGATCAGAACCGCGCCCGAGATCAGGACCGTAGCATAGAGCAGCGCGTAGAGTGAGTTGGCAGCGATCAGGATTTGCGGAAGCCTGTTGCCATGAGCCACGCGAGAGATCACATTGAAGTCGCTGAAATTCGGCAGCAGATAATAAAGCGCGCGCGTCACCGCGCGAATCCCAGGGGCCGACGACTGCTCACCGAAGGCCCGCACGTCACCCAGAAAGTTCCCGATCACGTACAGAGCAAAAGTGTACACGGCCGAGAGTACGGGCGTGGAAATGCACGAGAACAGGAGCGCGAGCCCCACCACCAGCGCCAGTTGGAGCAGAATCATGTAAACGGCTTGGAGGGCCGCGAGGTCGCCCCAGTCCAGGCTGCGTTTCTGATAGAAAAGGGCCGCGTAAAAGCCGACGGCCATGATCGCCGTGTTGACCGCGAGCGTCAGAAGGAGGCCCAGGTACTTGCCAATAATGAATTCGGCCCGCCGCACGGGTTTGGAAAGAATATTATGAATCGTCCTCTGTTCGATCTCTTTCGACACCAGACCGATGCCGATAAATAGGGCCATGAGCAGCCCGACCACCGAAATGGCGCTCAAGCTGAGGTTCACCAGAATGATCTGCTCGACGCCTACGGAAATGGCGCCCATGAGAAGCGAGGCGCCGATCAACAGCAGGGCGAAAACGATGAGGTTGTAAAGGACCTTGTCGCGAACCGACTCCTTGAAGGTGTGCAGGGCAATGGCGGCAATGCGGAAGGCAAGATTTGAGATTTGAGATTTGAGATTTGAAATTTGAAACTCGAAGTTCGAAATTCGAAATTCGAAACTCGAAACTCGCCTCTCAGTTACGGCTCCCGACGGAGAATCAGGCGACGCGGGCGCTGATGCCGCAACTTCCGGGGCCGGGGCGGCTTCCGAGTTTGGAGCCTCGAATTTAGAGTTTCGATTTTCGAGGTTCGAATCCCCAATTCGCCTCACGAAGTAGTCCTCGAGCGACACCTTGACCGGATTCAGCGCGACGATCCTGGCGCCTCGATGAAGCGCGGTCTCCAGGAATTCCGCAACATCGCCCTCCCCCGGGATCTCGAAGCGGATGCGGTCGCCAGTCCGGACCACGGACCCGGCACGGGGCGCGAGGCTGGCCAAGCCTTCCGCGCCAAGGCCTTCCAGCACCACCTCGGTGGCTGCCACGTCGACATTGAGGATTTCCCGCAATTCGCCGGCGCCCTCGAGACGGCCGTGGTTGAGGATGGCCACGCGGTCGCACAGCGTTTCGGCGTCGGAAAGAATGTGGGTGGAGAAGAAGACGGTCTTGCCCTGGGCGCGGAGTTGCAGGATCAGGTTGCGCACTTCCCGCCGCCCTAGAGGGTCGAGGCCGGACATGGGCTCATCGAAGATGACAAGTTCCGGGTCATTCATCAGGGCCTGGGCAATTCCGAGGCGCTGTATCATACCCTTGGAGAACTTGCCCACCGCCGTGCTTCGGGAAGGCGCCAAGCCCACCTGATCCAGGAGTTCCCCCACTCGCCGGCGTCTCTCGGAAGCGGACAGACCGAAAAGGCCGCCCACGTACTGCAAGAACTCCTCTGCCGTCAGGTGATCATAGAAGTGGGGGTTCTCGGGCAGATAGCCGATCCGGGAGTGCAACGCCACGTCGTCCAGCGGCGCTCCGAAGATACGCGCGGATCCCGAGGTCGGGAAGAGCAGCCGGAGCAGAATCTTCAGCGTGGTGCTCTTGCCGGCCCCGTTGGGGCCCAAGAGCCCGAAGATCTCGCCGGTCTCCACGCGAAGGCTCAGCCGGTCAAGGGCTCGCTGTGGCCGCCGGCGCCAGAAGCCGAAAGTGTAGTCTTTGGTGAGTTCCCTGATGTCGACGACTGCCATAAAATCAACCAAGGGAGAACCCAAATAATAGCAGACCGCGGGCTTCCATGCCCCAAGCCCGCCCTTGGCGTCCTTGGCCCCTTCCTCATCCCTTACACGCGCAGCAAGCGGCCGCCCTTCAAGGCTACATGAATCGTCCAAGCTAACGGCGGGTTTAAGCTCCTCCCTTCCGCACTCGTAGTGAGGGTCCGGGCTAGTCGGTTGGCGCCGGCTGCCGGCTCTTGGCCCGGACCAGAGCCCGGACTCGTGACGCTTCCCGCGGCTGGCCCGACGCTTCGAGCGCGCGCGCTTCGTTTTCGTAAGCAATCTGGCTGGTGGGATCCACGGTCCGCGCGGCGCGAAACTCGCCGGCAGCCTGTTGGTAGTCGCCCAGCTTCATCTGACAAATGCCCAGCGCAAAGTGGGCGCTGACGTCCTGGGGATTGGCCCAGACCGCCTGCGCGTAGTACCGTGCCGCCTCCGCATAGTCTCCGCGGGGAAAATAGAACCCACCCAGCGCGTCATAGGCCTGCGCCGAACCGGGGATCATGCCGGCCGCCCGATGGTAGTAGTCCAGGGCCTCCTCGAGTCGCCCCATTTGCTGGATTACTTGTCCCAGGCTGACGTAGCACTGGTACGCTACCCAAACCGACGGCACGGGAGATTTCTTGTTAAGACTGAGAGCCAGCCGGTACTCCTGCGCCGCACTTGCGAGTTCGCCGCGCCGGTAACGGAGCTCATCGCCCCGCACCAGGTGGGGCGCCGCCGCGTCGGGAGAGTGCTTCAGCGCGTTTTGGATCAAGCTCGTGTCGTCATGCCAATTGGGTATGGCGAGAATCGTCCCCGCGGCCCAGAAAACCGCCAGCAGCGCCAGTCCGGGCGCCACCACCTTCGGCGCCGTCAGTTTTCTGCGGGCCGGCGCCCACCGCGCCAGACGGGCTGCCGCACCCGCAAGGGCCAGGCAGAGGCCCACCGACGGAATGTAGGAGAAGCGGTCCGCCACGAACGGCACGCTGAGCTGCTTGATCGCCAGGCACGGCAGAAGGGTGATTCCCCACCACGCCAGCAGAAAACTAAATCGCGGCTCGCGCCGGCGGAGCCAGAAGGTGCCCAAGAGCGCGGCGAGCGCCAGCCAGGGCCAAGGCGAAAGCAGGGCGGAGCGAAGGTCAAAGGTCCGGTAGGGGTCTAGCCCCACGGGGAAGAAGAACAAACGGGCGTGCTGACCGAGCAGCCCCGCGGCTGCCTCGAGTTCGAGCCGCGACACCCGCCACAGGGGAGTCCGGGCGACGAAACCCAACACCTTCATCCGGACCATCAGGTAAAGTGCTACCGCGGCAAGGTAGGGAGCGAAGCGGAGGGCGCGAAGGGCCCACACTCTGGCTCGCGTCGCGGTGCCGCGAGGCGCGAGAAACAGCCAGTAGGCCACCAGCAGGAGGGGAAGGCTGGCGGCCATTTCCTTGAAAAAGAGCGCCGGAAGGTAAACCAGCGCCCCCAACAAGTGCGGCCGGATGCTTCTTCCCTCCGCCTTCTCAGCGCGAACGAAGAGCAGAAAGGCCAGAAGGTAGAAGAATCCGAAGCCCACCTCGGGCATGGCGGAGATCCATGCGACCGCTTCCACATGCAGCGGATGCAGAATCCACAGCCCGGCTCCCAGGAAAGCGGCGGATTCGTTCCCGAGAAGCTCGCATCCCACGCGGTAAATCAGCCATGCCGTCGCCGCGTAGAAAAACAATTGCAGGAGGTGAAAGACGGCGGCGTTGGGTCCGGCGGCGCGATACACCAGCCAGTAGTAGAAGAACTGCAGCGGCCGGTAGAAGTTGTCGCGCATCCCCGCCCCATTAAACGACCAGACCGAGCCGGTGAAGATCTGCGTCCACAGGCTCGAATTCTGGATAAAGGGGTTGGCGATAATCTGGGAGTCGTCGTCGTACACGAAAACGCCGCGCGGCGCGCTGGCGTAGGTAGCGGCCACCGCAAGGGAGAGAAAGGCCGCCGCGACGGCAGGGTGGTTTCGAAGTCGCTCGTTCCATTGGCTCGGCACGAAGTATCCTCCGAGGGGGTTGCTTTGGCTCTCGTGCCTCCGTTCCGGGAAACGCTCTCGTTTACCTTAACGACCCCGCCGGGCCCTACGGTTTAGTCACTCCCGATTGACGTGCTCGGAAGCAATTGCCCGGCTCTCGGCCGTGGTCTTGCGTCCTTGCTCCCCGATCCGCCACGCCATCATCGTGAGATTGTCTTTCGGCAACGGACTAAGGGTCAAGGACGACTTCCATGGAAAACGGACAACGAACCAAGTGCAAAGGACCGAACCACATTGTTACACGTCGGTAGTAACTGCGCTTCCATGTCCATCATCACTGACTTCACTACTTAGTTAATCAATGGCGCCCACCTCTAGTCTGGCCTTGGACGGCCGGTCTTAAGAAGAGCGCCACTGATGCGGGTGTACGAGCCGAAAATCGGTTAACCGCCGAGTGGGGAATCCCCCGCCCCGGCCGAGGAGGTGTTATTCACGCGGATCACCATCGTCTGGTCGGTGTAATAAAAGTTGGTGCCGCTTGTGCCCGGCGTCAGTGGGTTGGCATACATCGTGTAAAGACTGTAATTCCCGTTCCCGTCGGAAGTAGGGGTGTAGAGAATGGAATAGCCCTGCTTCGTGCCGGCTGCCAAAACGCTGTCAATCAAGCCGGCCCCGGTAGACGTGGCGTTCCCGGACGAAGGCGGACCGAGGTCCGAAAGTGTTGGGCTGTAGCCGGTCCCGTAAGTTGTGGCGTAGGCGACCTCGCTCGTATTGATGGTTCGAAGTGACTGCGCGGCAGAAGCCTGGTTGGCTGCAATGCGCGAGCGCAGTAAGTTGGGGATGGCAATGGCCGCGATGATCAGAATAATCGCGACAACAATCAACAGTTCGATCAGCGAAAAACCTCTTGTGTTCTTTTTCATAGTGTTCTCCTTCATTCTCCCTTCTCTGTCTCCCTTGGAGAGGCTTTCTTCTGGAGCTGAAAGCCGGGCTCCCAGCTCCAAGAACCTCACCCGACGCAGCAAGGCTAATCAGCCGCCGATTGGGGAATCCGCCGCCCCGGCCGAGGAGGCGCTATTCACGCGGATCACCATCGTCTGGTCGGTGTAGTAATAGTTGGTGCCGCTTGTGCCCGGCGTCAACGGGTTGGCGTTTATCGTGTAAGTGTCGTACCGGGCGTTGACAGCCGACGTCGCGTAAACGAAGCTGTATCCGGACTTCGAGCCGGCCGCCAGCACGCTGTCAATCAGGCCCGCCGCGGTAGCGCTAGGGTTGCCGGAAGACGGCGGTCCCAGGGCAACGAGCGTGGGGCTGTAACCGGTGTTGTAGGTGGAAGCGTAGGCGACCTCGACCGTGTTGATGGTGCGCAAAGCACCCGCGGCGGAGGCCTGGTTGGCTGCGATTCGGGAGCGCAGCAAGCTGGGAATAGCGATGGCGGCGATAATCAGGATGATCGCCACCACGATCAGTAACTCAATCAGTGAAAACCCTCGATTGTTCTTCTTCATGGTACGGCTCCTTTTTCGTGATTTTGTAACTCATCGTTCCTGCCTTTAATACCAACCCCCTGTTGAGCATTTACCACTCCAAATGAGAAGTGTCAAGTCAGTAATTTACTATTTTTTACAAGGAATTGGAAAGGCAAGGGTTAGCCAAGACCTGGGAAATTGAGGTTAGCAAGGCAGAGGCAGCGAGAGCCGCTATGGTTGACAAAATCTGTCAACCGGGAGTGACAAATTCTGTCACTTCAAGACGAGACGTTACCTGGGAGCGCGGGCGTCCCGCCCGCTCTTGGATTGCCGATTGCTGATTGCCGATTGACGATTTGAAGAGAGGCTGCGCAATCCACCTCTTACAATCGGCAATCGTCAATTGTCAATCTTCAATGCTAGAGCCCGTGCTTCTTGGCATAGTGCCGGAAGGACCGGTAGGAAACGTGTAGCAACTCGGCAGCCCTGGTACCGACTCCCGATGCCCTTTCGAGCGCCGCGCAAAGATAATCTTTTTCTAGTCTGGCTATTTCCGCTTCGAGGTCGATGCCTTCTGCGGGAATCAGAATTTCCTTTTCCTGCGAGGGCCGGACGAGGCGCACCGATTCCGGCAGGCGCTCCAGACGAAGAACGGCATCACCTTGCTGGCTGACCGCCACCGCCCGCTCGACGGCGTTCTCCAGTTCCCGGACGTTTCCAGGCCACGGGTACCGCAGTATGGCCCGGACCGCTTCGGGCTGGAAGTCGCTCAGTGGCTTTCCGATCTGGAGGGCGAACTTCCGAAGGAACTGGCGGGCCAAGGGTTCTATATCCTCCAGGCGTTCGCGGAGAGGAGGAACGTGGATGGGGATCACGCTGACCCGATAATAGAAGTCCTCCCGGAACTGGCCAGCCTTGACCATAGCCGGGAGGTCCCGGTTGGTAGAGGCGACCAAGCGGACATCGATCGGCGCGTCCACCGTCCCGCCAAGGGGACGGATCTTGCGCTCTTGCAGCACGCGCAGCAGCTTCACTTGCATGAGCAGGCTGGTCTCCCCGATTTCATCCAGAAAGAGCGTACCTCCGTTCGCCGATTCGATGATGCCCTTGCGGTTGCCGTCGGCGCCCGTGAAGGCGCCTTTCAGATAGCCGAAGAGCTCGCTCTCCAGCAGGGTTTCCGGGAAGGCGCCACAGTTGATGGAGACGAAGGGCTTCTCGCGGCGCGGGCTGGCCTCGTGGATGGCGCGCGCCACCAGTTCCTTGCCCGTGCCGCTCTCGCCCGTGATCAGGATGGTGCTGGTGGTGGGAGCGACCGTGCGGATCATTTCCAGAATGGCTCGAATCTTCGAGCTGCGGCCGATGATATTGTTCTGCGCGAAGACACGCAGCAACTCGCGCCGCAGCCGGATGTTCTCCTCCCGCAACGCCAGTTCCTCGAGTGTCCGCGCCACCGCCAGCTTCAATTCGTCTACCAGCTTGTCCGTCTTGATCACGTATTGCCGGGCGCCCAGGTTCACGGCCTGAATGGCCGTCTCGGCGTCCGAGAACGCCGTGATCAGGATGAAGGGCGCCGCGATGCGCATTTCCCGCGTGCGCTTCAACAGCTCGATGCCGCTGATATCCGGCATGCGAATGTCGGAGATGATCAGGTCGTATACCTGGGACTCGATCTTCTTCAGCGCCGCCTTCCCGCTCGAAACCGTCTCCACCGTCTGACCTTCCTTGCGGAAGGCAATCTCGAGCATCTGGCAGAGGGATATCTGGTCGTCAACGATCAAAAGTCGAGCCATAAGTCCTTAGTACCACCAATCGGCGAGAAATCGAAATTGGAAACTGGAAATTAGAAATTCGAAACTCGATGAGGCCATCAGCCATCGGCTATTCGGGAGCAGTCCAATGCCCCGCAGCGCTCTTGGTGGGAATGAGTGATCCTCGATCCTCCAGTTTCGATTTTCCAGTTTCCAGTTTCTAGTTTCCAGTTTCTACTTCGACCCGTAGGCCTTGGCGAGGCCCTCTTGCGCGGCAGCCTGGGCGGTGGGGTAGGCAGCGGCCGTGAGGGCGGCGGCGCGATACTGGGCGACCGCGTCTTGACGCTTGCCGAGCAGGTCGTAGAGCCGTCCCAGGTAAATGTGCGACCACGTGGCGATACGCAGGTCGCGGGCCACGTCCAGGGTTTTGGTGAAATACTGCTGGGCGGTATCGGGCTTGCGCGTGTTGGCGGCGACGATGGCCATGCCGAACAGCGCTCGTTCGTTCTTGGGGTCCTTCTCGAGCAGGCCCTGGTAAGCGGCTCGCGCCTCGTTGTACTTGCCCTCGTAGAAGAGATTATCGGCGTCGCTCACCAGCCGCTGATCTTCGGTCAGTGCCGGGGTTGCAGGATGCAGCGTCGGGGTATCGCGCTGGGCCGCCGGCTGGGTAAACTTCACCGCGGCGAGATCCTTCGCCTCCGCTTTGAGATCGATCGCCGCTACCATGGTCTTGTAGAAAACGCTCAGGGCGGATTCCTGCTGCTCATAGTCCGCGAGCGTATCATAGAAGTAAGGCACAAGGATCAGCCCCGAGGCGGCCAACTCGCCAACCTTCTTTTGGGCCACGGCCTTAGGCGTCTTGTCCATGCGCAGCTCAATCGCCTTGATCAGGCACTCGGTCAGCAGCAACGAGAAGTCGTCCTTGAAATCGGCGCCGAGCGCGGGCGCCTTGCGGGCAATGCTGATCAGCGATTCTTTCTCATGAATTTCGGGGGCGTACTTCAGCGCCAGCGGGTCCAGAAGAAAGTGAAGATACTGGTGCCGGATCTCATCGATCTTGGACTGCTGGGACAGCGTGATGACAAGGTAGTAGTCCGCCTGATAGATTCGCGCCTGCACCTGGCCGGGAGCGCCGAGGAGGCTCAGGTAAATCGTGTAGGTTCGGCCCAGATAGGCGCCGCTGGGGGAGCGCAGGTAGGCATCCGACAGGTCGATGGACCTGCGCACCGGCTGGCTGTAACGCGCGATCTCCGCCTCGTAGCGCGGCTGCAGGCGCCCCCAGAGCGAGGCCAGGCCGGCCTGCTGGTAAAACGCCCTGAGCAGCGGGACCAAGCCTCGGAGGGCCTTGGCATCGGGAGGCAGGTCGGTCTCCGGCACGACAAAGCCGAAAGCCGGAGGAGGCTTCAGCAGAAGGGCCAGCGAGACGTACTGCCCGAGGTCGGCCGCTGCGTCGTCGGCCACTTGGTGTTCGGTGTAGAACTGCCGCAACTCAGGCACGATGGGAATGGATTCCTTGGCGAGGAGTGCGCGCACCTCTTCGCGCGTGCTGTTGCCGGTGTCGATGCCGATGCCGGTGTCGTAACCCGCAGCGTTGATCGCGGCCAGCACGCAAAAGAGCTCCTCACTGGATTCCAGGATAACGTCGGACGGCTGCTGCGGCGCGCCTGCCGCCGAGGGAATCGGAAGAAGGGCTGCCAACAGGAAAAAACCCGGTAGACGGCAGACGGTAGACGGCATCAAGGGAACCCCCATATACCTTATACCGTCTACCCTCTACTCTCCAACGTCATCCCCGGATCGTGATTTGCCGGAATGACATAACCACCTGTCCGTTTGTTGGCCTGCCGAAGAGAGTTGCGGGCTCAAAGAGGCTGAAGTACATCATACGATCGAGACGGTACATGAGCTCGGGCGAAGGCTGCCCGGAAAGCAGCTTGTAGTCGATCACCCGCCCATCCGCGTCGATCCGCGTCACCACCACCACCGGCTGGTCCCCGGTGTTGAGCTCCATGGGCGCCAGAATTCGCACCCGGGGCGGCGTGGTGAGCGTGAGGGGTACATCGGGAGCGCTCGTCACCGGCACCACTCCCGAGCCCATGAACAGGCCGAAGCAGATAATCGCCGTACACACGCCCGCCGTCGCCGGCAAAAGGAGCGGCTTGAGAGCGTTCTCCAGGCGCACCACCCAGCGTCGCAGAAAGTTTCGGTGCAGCTCCTGCGAAGCCACGACGCGCACTCGCAGCGCCAGCCACTCCGGTACCTGCCGGCGCGGCAAGGCCTCGAGGTCCGCCCTCAGTATCTGGCAGCGATCGAGCTCCGTCGCGCAGTGGGCGCAATGAGAGAGATGATATCGCATGGACCGGAAGGTATCCCGCGAGCACTCGCCGTCAAGGTACTCGTCAAAATGCTTCCGTATTTCCTCGCAAGCTTCAAAAAGCGTGTCCATGATCGACTTCTCTAGCCTGTCACGTCTCCAATAGGTCCGCCAACTTGCGCCGGAGCATCTCCCGCCCACGCAGCAGGCGGGACTTCACCGTGCCTTCGGCAACCTCGAGCACCTGGGCTATCTCCTCATAGCTCAGTTCCTCAATCTCGCGCAACGCCACCACCGCCCGGTACGGTTGCGCCAGGCTGGCGAGCGCTCGCGTCACCAACTCCTGCCGCTCGGCCTGCGCCAAAGCTTCGTAGGGAGTCGCCGCCAGCGACGGCGCCGAGAGCCTGACCGGCTCACCCTTGCTGTCCTCCAGTGAAAACGGCTCGTGTCGCAGCCGGCGGATCCAGCCGCGGCGGTGGTTGTAAGCCTCGTGCACCGCGATCTTGTAAATCCAAGTCCTCAGGCTGCTCCTACCGTGGAAGTGCCTGATGCCGCGGCACACCTTCAGAAACACTTCCTGCAGCACGTCAGCGGCATCGGCCCGGTTCTCCACGATGTGGGAGACCAGGTTAAAAACCGGATTCTGGTAAACGCCCAACAGGTAGGCAAACGCTTCCTCGGAGCCCGCCGTCAACTGCTGGATGAGCGCCGCCTCCTCCGTCACCGGAGCGGCGCGATCCGCCGTCAATTCCAGGAACCGCAGGGTGTCCATTTCATTCCCACGATACCAGTTCCAGCGGGTCCCTGCAAGACCCGGCGGGCCAGCCTTGCCTGCCACCCGCCTGTCATTAGCGACACCGCCGCCCCCCAGTTTGTTCCCGGGAACCATCCCTTGCTCGGAACGAGCCCCGGCAGGGGCGGCGTAATTTAGCCCACGGAGTGCACTAGCCGATGGCGCGTGCGCCCCGTGGGTACTCACGCGGCACACGTTAAAGGGTCCAGCCGAAAGCGGGCTAGCGGCCGCGCAACTTGCGTCCGAGCAGACGGGCGATTCCAAGCATGCCGGTTCCGAGGAGCAGAAGTGAGCTTGGTTCGGGCGTCGTGAAACCCGAGAGGGTACCGTTCAGGCGGACTCCCTCAAAAATGTCGTCACTCTCCGTAATCGTGATCTCCAGCGTGTTCGGGCCCAGCTTAAAGTCGGAACTCCCGGCGGCCACGGAAAAAGGAGTGAGCGAGCTCCAGTAGCCGACGCCGAGGGATGAAATCGTGTTGCCGTTAAGGGACAAGGTTCCCTCGTCATCAATCGCCCACCCACCGGACATGGAGGCTGTCGCCCAGTCCGATGAATTCAAAGTGAAGGTGTAATAGAAACTATACGGAGCGTAACCGTTGCAGCAATTGCCTGCGTCCCTCCCAATCCAATCAGAACTACTGTCATTGTCCATCCAGGCGCCGTAGAGCGGGCCGCTGTACCAGTCGGCGCTGTTATTGGCAAGGACTTGAGCGGGTGCGACTGGCGGCGGCGGGTACTCCTGGTCCACCGTCCAGTTGGCGTCGTTGCTTCCTTGGCCGGGACAGCTACCGGCATAGGGGCAGATGATGTTGCCCGAGGCGTCCTGGCCGGTAGAGATGTTAACTGTACTTGTCCAGGTTGGGTTAACTGTACCTGCCCAGGATGTTCGAGAAGCGGCGACGAGAAAAACAACCGCCGTCAGGATCAGTAGTCGCTTCATTGTTTTAGCCTCCTTTGTGAACAGGGATAGTGCAACAAACTTCACAGCGATCTTCTTCATGGCATCCTCCTTCTCCAGCAGTGGCCTCTCATTGGTTCTTGCCTGATTGGCCTCTGTGATTCTCTCTTCAATGGGGTCAGCCGTTGGCTGCCCTCACTCTGTTAAGCGGAAACGGCGGATGAAAACTCTAATGGCGGAAGGAAAATTCTTGGCTGGGGCGGAGTAGAGCGTGCGCCTCGTGGGTGCTCACCAGGCGCACCTTGAAGGGTCCAGCCGCAAGCGGGCTAGCGGCCGCGCAACTTGCGTCCGAGCAGACCGGCGACTCCGAGCATGCCGGTTCCGAGAAGCAGAAGTGAGGTTGGTTCGGGTGTTGTCGCTGGTGTGAAACCCGAGAGGGTACCGTTCAGGCGAACTCCCTCATAGTCGTCATCATCGTACGTATCTCCACGGAGGCTGCAAGCCCGCCGGCGTCATCGACGATCGCACCTTCAGGGTGTGGTCCGTCTGGCGCATCGCCATGAAAACAGAAAAGACAGAAATGCCGATGATGAACAGCGGCACCCCAACTGTGGCAAACACGAAGCCCTTGGTCTTGACGCGGGTGATGTACTCGCGCTTGATAACCAGCCAGGCCTTATGGATGGCCCACCTTTTCGATAAAGATGTCGTTGAGGGGCGGCTCGAGCAGCTCGAACCGGCTGATCCGCGCGCCGGCTTGGACGGCGGCCTTCAGAATTTCCTGCGGGTCGGCGTCCGGGCGGAGCTTCGCTTCCACCACCGCGCCGAAACGGTTAACGCTCTCAATGGCAGGATGGTTCAAAAACCCGTCCTGGCCGCTGAACTCGATGCGCAGCGTGTTCTTGCCGTAAGACTGCTTGATGGCGCGCAGGTCGCCGTCGAGAACGCTGCGGCCCTTGTTGATAAGGCAGATGGAGTCACACATCATCTCCACCTGCTCCATGCGGTGAGTGGAGAGAATGACGGTCGAACCCTGGTCGCGCAGTTCCAGCATGATGTCTTTAACCACGGCGGCGTTGATGGGATCAAGGCCGGCGAAGGGCTCGTCGAGGATCACCAGCGGCGGGCGGTGAATCACGGCAGCGATGAACTGTACTTTCTGCTGCATGCCCTTGGAGAGATCGATGAGCTTCTTTTCCGACCAGTCGGCCAGCTCGAAGCGCGCCAGCCACTCGCGGGCGCGACGGTCGGCTTCGGCTTCCGAGAGTCCCTTCAGGGCGCCGAGGAACACCACCAATTTGCGCACCTGCATGCGTGGGTAAAGGCCGCGCTCCTCGGGAAGGTAGCCGATCAGGTCCTGGGTGCGATCGCTGACCGGCTGGTCCAGCACCTGGATGGACCCCTCGTCCGGGATGAGGATATTCATGATCATCCGGAGGGTGGTGGTCTTGCCGGCGCCGTTGGGGCCGAGAAGGCCGAACACCGCTCCCTTCCGAACGCGCAGGCTAAGGTTATCGACCGCCGTCACAGAGTTGAAGCGCTTGGTGACGCCTTCGACCGCAATCGCATCCATGGGTTCTCCAGTCTGCCTGCTTCCCAAAGTCGCCGCCACTCTTGCATCCGGGGGTTGCGCACCAGGAAACGGATTCGCGGCTTGAACATCAAATTGTACAGGAGCGCAGCCGGGATTGACACAAGTGCCAGCGCGCGCCCCTTGGAATTACGCGGCACAAGGGGGATAAATTCAGGAATCTTGCCGGTTGTGGAAAGTTCCGGGATTCGAGTAACATACAAAGCCTTTGATTCATTGGGTGATTAAACAGAGAGCCCTCAGCAGTCAGCCATCAGCCATCAGCAAGAAAAGGCTGGGTCAGCCAGGAAGCTCCGAGAAAGAAAGCTGAAGGCTGAAAACTGAGAGCTGATGGCTGATCGAGGGCTGAGGGCTGGAAATGCGCAATGTGGTGATCATCGGCTCGGGCTGCGCTGGGTTGACAGCCGCCATCTATGCGGCTCGCGCTAATCTCCAGCCGCTGTTGATCCGCGGCATTGAGGCCGGCGGCCAGTTGAGCCTCACCACGCTGGTGGAGAATTATCCCGGCTTTCCCAAGGGCGTGCAGGGACCCGAGCTGATCGAGATGATGCGAGAGCAGGCGGCGGAGTTCGGGACGGAGTTCAAGGAAGGCAACGTCACCCGAGTCGATCTGTCCAAACGGCCTTTTGCACTGGAGCTGGGAGACGAGACAATCGAAACCCGCACGCTGATCATCGCCTCCGGCGCGTCCGCCAAAATGCTGGGGCTCGAATCCGAGCGCAAGCTGCTGGGGCACGGCGTTTCCACTTGCGCCACCTGCGACGGCTATTTCTTCCGGGGCAAGCCCATCGTGGTGGTGGGCGGCGGCGACACGGCGGCGGAGGAGTCACTGTTCCTGACACGATACGCGAGCGAGGTTTCCGTGATTCATCGCCGCGACCAGTTGCGCGCCTCCAAGATCATGCAGCACCGGATGAAGAGAAACGAAAAAATCAAGTTCATCTGGAACTCGGCGGTGACGGACATTCTTGACCACGAGAAGGGCCACGTGACAGGGGTCAGGCTCCGGGACGTCAAGACCGGCGAGGAGCGTTTCCATCCGAGCGAGGGCGTCTTTATCGGCATCGGCCACTCGCCCAACAGCCACTTGTTCCAGGGCCAGCTCGATATGGATGAGTTGGGTTATCTGAAGACTTGGAGTGGCTCGAAGACCAGTGTGCCGGGCGTGTTTGCCGCGGGCGACGTGCAGGATCGTGTCTACCGACAAGCCGTTACGGCCGCAGGTTCCGGTTGCATGGCCGCGATCGACGCGGAAAGATTTTTGGAAGCAGGGGAATGAGCCAGAGAAAGGCTAAAGGAAATTTTGGATTTTCGATTTTGGATTTTGGATTAAAGACGAGACCAGAGTGGCGGGTGTTCTTGGTCTTCAATCCAAAATCCAAAATCGAAAATCCAAAATCTCCTTCCTTTACCCTTTCGTTGGCCTACTATGCTAAGATCACTCCTTCTTTACCTATCCGAACGCGAGGCCCCCAAGAAGCTCCTCACCCGCCTGCCGGTGGGGCGAAAGCTGGCCCGGCGTTTTATCGCCGGGGAAGAGCTGGACGATGCCGTCCGCGCCGTCCGCCAGTTGAACGCCGAGGGCTTTGACGTCACGCTGGATTGTCTCGGTGAAGCCGTGGCGGAGGCGGCAGAAGCGGAAGAGGCTTGCCGCATCTACCTCGCGATCCTCGATCGGATCGCCACCGAGAACCTGCGGTCGCACATCTCCGTCAAGCTGACGCAACTGGGCCTGGCGATTGATCCCGCGTTGACGCTGAGGCTGCTGAACGCCATCTGGCAGCGCGCCGCGCTGCGCCACACCTTCGTCCGCATCGACATGGAAAGCTCGGCGTACACGGAGAAAACCCTTGCCGTTTTCCGTGACGCCAACGCACCGCGCGATATTCTGGGAGTGGTCATCCAGTCCTGCCTCTATCGCAGCGAGAAGGACACCGAGGATTTGATCAAGATGGGCGCGCGCGTCCGTCTGGTGAAGGGCGCTTACCAGGAACCGCCCAGCCTGGCGTTTCCCGACAAGGCTGATGTCGACGCGAGTTTCGTCAAGCTGATGAAGATGCTCCTCGCGAGTGATTCTTACCACGCCATCGCCACCCACGATCCACGCATCATCGCTGCCACCGAGGACTTCGCGCGCGAAAAGAGCCTGGGCCCAGACCGCTTCGAGTTCCAGATGCTCTACGGCATTCGACGCCAGTTGCAGCGGGACCTGCTCAAGCGCGGCTACCGGGTGCGCGTCTACGTGCCCTACGGCACGCATTGGTACCCTTACTTCATGCGCCGACTAGCTGAACGCCCCGCCAATCTGCTATTCCTGCTAAGGAATCTATTCCGCGGGTAAGGTAGAGGGGAGAGGTCAGGAGACAAGGGACAAGGGAGAGGAAAGGATCTATCGCCTCGCAGCAAAGTCCAAACACGATGTTCAGCGCACTCCCCGGCACGTTTCCCTTCCAGTGCTCGAATGTACGTCAGTCACAACCTGGGTGATCGTGCCATCGATCATGACGACAGCCGCGCCCTCGAGCGGCGGCTTTTCCGCGTCGTAGATCAGCTTTCCGCAACGAACGTAAAGTATCCGCGGTCCTCCGGCCGCGAGCGCCGCCGCAGCCACCAGCCAGAAAGAAACAACAACGGAGATCCGCTTCACCATGAGGTCCTCCCGGAATTGGGTCACCACGCTGCTCGATTATCCCAGAAGCAGGAAGGAATGCAAACGGATTCGCCGCCCGGTGGTGGGTCACTTCAATTCAAAGAACGGCGCTACGAGGCCAGGTGGATTGTTTCCGAGTTGGGCCGTCGCTCGCCCAGAACTTCGAGTTGCCGCTGCGGGTTTGTTGATAAACACTGGGCCACTTATGGTTCTTGATCCGGTCGGTGTATTGTCTGCGAGTGCCCGACGACGACTCGCCAAGGAACAGCTACGGCCGCCGCACCGTCGTGTGGTTGATTCAGGAGCACCCACCAGATGATACAATTGCCGTCGGGGGGGGCACAGCGGGGCGTGCTGAATTATGAGAGCTACCTGTTTCTTGATTGCGTTTAGTGTGGCAGTTTCGACAGCGTCGCACGCTGATTCGTCAGCGACTGAGACGCGAGACAGCGCGCTCCGGGGTATCGAAGTGTGCTTTCGACGTAACGAGGTTTCGAGCCGGGAGTGCAAGAATCTAAACAAGGATGTTGAGACCTTGGTAGCGCTGTACCGGCAAGGCGACAAAACTGTCCTTCCGACGTTACTGCAGTTCACTTACTTGACTGACTTTTACGGGGAAGCGTTGGTCTCCGACCCGGACGGCTTCCTGACGGCGGTGTCCTACTTGCCTGAGCGGGGCCAGCAGGCAGTTGCGGCCGGCATCGCCGGCGGAATGTGGGGGCTGACACGGGCGCGGTTTGACGGGATCCGGGCGACGTTGATGAAAGTACCGGACTCGTCATCGAATTATCAACTTGCGCGCGCGTGCCTGCTGACGCTTGAGACCGAGAACGCCTCTTTTCTTGTCAATTATTTTCCTGCGCAAATATTCACGGGCCGCAGCGGCGATTTCCACGTACATTGGTTTTCGCGAGAGTTGTACGCTTTGGGAGAGAAGCCAATGTGGACGCCAGCATCGGGGAACGAACGCACTTATCGAATAACCGTCTTGCCTGCTTTTCGTGCTCGGGAGTCTGTCACTCTAACGGTGATGCCTGACGAGACGGGTCAAATCAAGTTTCGGACGTCGGATGCTCATAGTCACCGCTTAAACGTGGACAGCCCACACGCGATAAGCCCGCAGCAAGTTGCCGATTTCACCGCAGCGTTGAATCGTATCCAGTTCTGGCAGTTGCCAACCGAGGTGCCGCCCCGTGGTTTCGACGGGGCCGAATGGATTCTGGAAGGCGTGCAGGACGGCAGATACCATCTCGCCCATCGGTGGTGTCCCGGGAAGACGCCGTTTGGAGAGGCGGCGCGGGATTTGTTTATTCTCGTCGGTCACAAGTCGAGCGGAGGCTGTTGATCTTACCCTTGCCATTCCTGACGGTAGCCCGTTTTGGGGGACAACTGGCTTAAACAGGCTATTTCACTCACCACGGGGATTGACTAACTCGGATTCCCTTCAAGTCAAGGACGCCGCCGAAGGCCTGCGGCGGCGGCGACATCGAACTTCCCGCATACCCTGCCTGACTGACCAAAATGGCCGACTTCCGAGCCGTCGGCAACACCGAAACAATCCGGTCCCGGGCACTTGGTAAGTCGCTACACGCAAACTGACCCAATACGCGCCGCGCGGCCAGGGAAGGGAAGCCGGGCGCCTCGCGAACGTGAGACGCCGCCGGAGGCGCAGTCATGGACAGGCCGGGGCGCAAGGCGACGCGCCCCGGGGTTGGCGATCTCGCCTAGAAAATCTCAAATCGTTCCTGGGGAACGGTGGGGTCGCTCCTGACGATGATGTCCTTATGGGTGAGCGACTCGAGCTCGGAGATGGAGACGCCGTTGCGCGACTTGAGGGCCTTCGCCACCTCGGGGTTCACGCGCAGACTGACCACCTTGCCTTCGAGGTGCCGGGCCATCTTGCGAACTTCGCCCAGGATTTCGTTGCACACAGTGGCAACGGACTTGACCCACCCGGAGCCGGAGCAGTAGGAACACGGTTCGCAGAGCGTGCGCTCCAGCGAGTGCTTCACGCGCTTGCGGGTGAGCGCCACCAGTCCGAATTCATTGATGGAGAGAATGTTGGTGGGGGCGCGATCGGTGCGTAGCGCCTCCTCCAGCGCCTGCACCACCTTCTGCCGGTTGCGGCGCTCGTCCATATCGATGAAGTCGATGACGATGATCCCGCCCAGGTCGCGCAGCCGGACCTGGCGCACGATCTCCTTCACCGCGTCGATATTGGTCTTGACGATGGTGTCTTCGAGCCGGTTCGTCTTGCCGACGTACTTGCCGGTGTTGACGTCGATCGCCACCAGCGCCTCGGTCTGGTTGATGACGATGAAGCCCCCGGACTTGAGCCACACCTTGGGCTTGAGCGCCTTCTCGATTTCCGCCTGGATACCGAACTCTTCGAACATCGGCGTCTCGCGGTCGTAGAGCTTGACCTGACCCACCAGGGCCGGCTGGCTTCGATGCACGAAGTCGACTACCCGCTCGTAGTCGACCTCGTTGTCGACGCGAACGCACTTGAAGTCGGGAGAGAGGATGTCGCGGAGAATGCGCTGCACCAGGTCGAGGTCGCGATGCAGCAGCGCCGGAGCCTTGGCCTGCTCGGCCCTGGTCCTGATGTCGGTCCACAGGGTGGAGAGGAATCTGAGGTCGGCCTTGAACTCCTCCTCGGAGCGCCCCGCCCCGGCAGTTCGGACGATGAAACCACCTGTTAGCGGGCCGCGGTTCTCCAGAATAATGTTGCGGAGCCGCAGCCTCTCCTCCTCCGAGACAATCTTGCGAGAGACGCCGATGTGGCTGATGGTCGGCATGTAAACCAGGTAGCGGCCGGGCAGGGCGATGTGCGACGTGATGCGCGCGCCCTTGCCCCCCAGAGGCTCCTTGGCGATCTGCACCAGAATCTCCTGGCCTTCCTTGAGCAAGTGGGAGATCTGCACGGGTTGATCGTTCCCGGCGCGTGGCCGCGGAGCTTCGGGACTCCGAAAGGGGGGCCGCTGGCCCGGGCCTCGTCGGCCCCGTCGGCCGCGGCGCGGCGCATAGCGGGGTCGCTGCGAAGACTCGCGCAGCGTGTAGCTCCGATCTTCGTGGCTCGTTGCTGCCGCATCAGGCGCGCCGGGCTGGGCAGCGGCGCTCTCAGTCGGAGTCGCCCCGGACTGATCCACCGCAGGTTCCACCGGCTCGGCTTCTGGTACTTCGATGACCTCCTCTTCGACTCTTACCTCTACTTCTTCCAGAGCTTCTTCAGGGGGCTCCTCGACTCCGCCGGCCTCGTTTGGAGACTTGGTCTCCGCCGCTTCGGCCGGCTGTTCTTCCATACTCCCTTGCCCTGCGCCCGATTCAAGCACGGGCTGCCCTTCCTCGGCTCTTGCGGCAGGCCCCTCGGTGCCGCGATCCAGCTTCCAGTCCGCCGTTACCGCTTCAGTGAAGGGTACAGGCTCATGCTCGAGTTCCTCGTCGATGTCGGCGGCGGGAGCTTCATCGGCAGCCGAGGGCTGCTCCCCGACGTCCGCAACGGACCCCTTCAGCGCGGGCTCGGTCGGTCGGACTTGACCTGCTGCTTCCTGTGTCGGCTCAGCAGTAGGCGCCGCGCGGGCTGTTTGCTGCGGAGGCTCTTCCGCGACAACCGGCGCCTGGGTGGCGGCCGCGTCGGTCTCCGGTTTCTGCGAGGACTCCGGCTCTTGGGGAGTCCCCGGCGCGGCTTCCTCACGGACCGGTGCTTCCGAGGGCGCCGGCGCGGCTTCGGGTGCGGTATGGCCGTATTTGGCAAGCGACTCGCCGGGCAGAATCTCAAAGCCGCTTGACTCCTGCGGCTTGCGGGGCTCACGGAGCTCCGGCTTGGGCGGGCCGAATCGGTGCCCACGCTGGTCACCGAAGCCGCCGCGCCTACCCCGCCGCCGGCGCCGTCCGCGGTGGTCGTGATGCCGGTCCTCTTGATCTTCGGGCCTGGCAGACAGCGGCAAAACTGCCGCTGTAGGAGGAGGGGTCGCCGGTGATTCAGCCGGCGCAGACGCCGCGGACGCCGGGGCTTGCCCCGCCGGTTCCAAGGGCGCGAGTGTCGGGATGGTTTGTGCCGGCGCCGTTTCTGCGGCGGGTTCGCTCGCCACGTTTTCCACTTGTGGCGGCGCAGCGGCAGGCGGTCCTTCGGTGAAACGCGCCACCTGGGCTTCGGCCTCGGCAACCACCTTCTCGTATTCTTCCGAGTCTTCGAAGAAATCAGAAACGTAAAGGAACGCGTCCCGCTCGAGGCCGATATCGACGAAGGCGGATTGCATTCCGGGCAGCACGCGGCGGACGCGGCCCTTGTAGATCCCTCCCACGAGCCCTGCCTCGATGTCCCTCTCGAAGTAGACTTCGACGAGCTCGCTATCCTCCAAGATAGCAACCTTCGTCTCGTGTGGAGACGAGGAAACAAACAACTCCTTGGCCATGGAAACCCTCCCTCAGGAAAAACCGGAGGATCAATCCCGCCGGCGGGAGATCAACTCACAGCCTCTCCTGAACCGCGCGCGCCTCCCCATCACCGGGTGAGGGCGAACGGAGAATTCGATCTCGAACGGCTTCAACAGCACGCCCGACAAAAGGGGGCGCGGTCCGGACCCGTTCTATCCGCGGCCGTCTCGGTGCCGTGGCGCATCGCCAAATGCGACCCGAAACTCCATGCCGGCCACCACTCCTCCTGGAGTGGCGGGCGCGAAATCAGTTCACGAATCTTCGCATTCTCACGCTCATCACGAGGCCGAGGCCCACAAACGTCAGAAGTGTTGCGGAGCCTCCCTCGCTCATGAGCGGCAGGGGGATCCCGGTGATCGGAAGGAAGCCGATCATCATCCCAATGTTGACGGCGACCTGAAAAAACAGGAGCGACGCAAACCCCACCAAGAGATAAGCGCCAGCCCGGTCACCAGTGATCTGCGCCCCATCCAGGAGGCGCAGAAGCAGGAGAAAGTACAGCAAGAGTACGATCAACGTGCCCACAAAGCCCTGTTCCTCGGCAAACGACGCGAAGATGAAGTCCGCATGGGAAACCGGGATGAAGCCCAGCCGGCTCTGCGTCCCGTTTCCGAGGCCTTTACCCCAGAACCCACCGGAACCAATCGCGATCCTTGCCTGAGAGCCCTGATATCCGGAGCCCTGCGTGTCCTGGGTGGGGTGAACAAATGCCTCAACCCGCTCGCGTTGATAGGGCTTCAGAAAGTGCCAACCTGCCGGCAAGATCAAGGCTCCGAGCAAGCAGAGAACACCCACTTGCCGGGCGCGGATCCCGCCCAGGAAAAGGCCGGCGGCGACGATCGGCAGGAACGTCAACGCCGTGCCGAGGTCGGGTTCCACGGCCACCAGGGCCAGCGGCACGCCGGCGAGAATACCCAGTCGCAGGAGGTCCTTCCCCGTGACAGCCTTGTCGCGCTTATCTGCGAAGTAGACCGCCACGGCCATTATTATAACTAACTTGGCGAGTTCTGACACCTGGAAAGTAAAGCCACCAGCGTGCAGCCAGCGCCGGGCTCCCTTGGTGGCATGGGGCACCGCCAGCACGGCCCCCAGCCCCAGCAGGCTCAGGACGTAGAGCCACGGCGTCGCTTCCAAGATGGCGTGGTAATCGAACCGGCTCACCAGCAGGGTCAGGAAGCAGCCCAGCAGGACCCAGTAGATCTGCTTCTTGTACTGCGAAGCCAGCACGGTGTGCGCCGTGGTGCTGTAGATCTCCAGAATGCCGATGCCGGCAATAGTGATCGCCAACAGGAGCAGGAACCAGTCGAAATCACGAAAGTTTACCGTCTTGCGCATTTCCCACTCTTCCGGTTCCAGGGACTAGGGACGATAAAGGGTGAAGGGCAAAGGGTAAAGGGTAAAAAGGAAGAGGCTGCTGTGGTCGCGTTTCTCTTATCCTTTACCCTTTACCCTTTCACCCCTTTCTAGTCCCCAGTCCCTAGTCCCGAATCGGGCACGCTTCGTCCCGCCGGCTCAGGCCGCCGGACCGTGGTTACGGCCCGCTCCAAAGCAGGGCTCGAGGGGTGTTTCTTTTCCCAATACGCTTTGATCACTTCGCGGGCGATCGGAGTCGCGACGGACGAGTGTCCTCCCCCCATCACCAGGACCGCCACCACAATCTCCGGCGTGTTGTTCGGGGCGTACCCGACGAACCAGGCGTTGTTGTTGAACTCCGCCTTGTGCACGGACTTTTGCAGGCCCACGCTCACCACTTGGGCCGTGCCTGTCTTGCCACAGATGTCGAGGCCCGTCACGTGGGCGCCCGCGCCCGTTCCTCCGCCCTCGTTCACTACACTCCACATTGCCTTCGAGAGGACATCCACCGTGCCCGGCTTGAGAGCGAAACGTCGCACGGCGTCTTTCGGTGGGTCAAGACCGAGCTTGTCAAGTTCTTCGGGGAAGGCCAGATGCGGACGCGGAAACCACCCGCCCAGCGCCACGCCGCCGATCATCGACGCCAGTTGCAGGGGCGTCACCGCCACGGCGCCCTGACCGATGGCGACGGACATCGTCTCGCCCGCCCACCACTCTCGTTTGAATGCTTTCTCGACCCACGCGGGCGATGGCATCAATCCGGGATCCTCTCCCGGCAGGTCAATCCCGGTGCGGGACCCGAGCCCCAGCCCTCTGGCGTAGCGGTCGAGAGTATCGATGCCCAGCAGTTTCCCCAGTGTGTAAAAGTAGACGTCGCACGAGACCACCAGGGCGCGGTGGAGGTCCACGTAGCCGTGGCCCTTGTGTTTATCAAACGTCCAGTCGTGATAGGTGTGACCGTAAATCGTGATGAGGCCGGGACAGATAAGAGAGTAATTCGGGGTGATGGCGCCACTCTCGAGGGCCGCAGTCGCGGTGACCACTTTGAACACCGATCCCGGAGCGAGGTGTGCCTGGATGGCCTTGTTGGTGAGCGGGTGGAATGGGTCGCTCATCAATTGCTGCCACGCGGTGCCCGAGATGCGGCGCGCGAAGTCGTTCGGGTCGAACGAGGGGTGGCTGACCATCGCCAGCACTTCGCCCGTCTGCGGGTCGAGCGCCGCCACGGCGCCCGGCTGATCGCTCAAGGCGGCCTCCGCCGTCATCTGCAGGTCGAGGTCCACCGTCAGGCGGAGGTCACGGCCGGGCAGAGCGTTGATAGTGGTCATCGACCCCACTTCCTGCCCGTGACTGTTGACGACCACGCGCCGCATCCCGTCTCGTCCCGAGAGCACGTCGTTATACTCGGACTCGATGCCGAATTTCCCCACCACGTCGCCGGGCCGGTAGGGCGAGCCGGGCTTGGCGATCGCTTCCTCCGAAACTTCGCCCACATACCCGAGCATCGCCGCCGCCACCTCCTGCTTCGGGTAGAGGCGCTGCTGGACCTGGATGAGGTCAAGCTCCGGGTACTCGGTCCGGTGAGATTCCACAAACGAGACGTCCTCCAGGGTCGCTGACTGCTTCAGGACGACCGGCTGGAAACGCGGCAGTTGCGCCGTGCGGGCCACCAGGTGTGCCAGCTCCGCGGGGTCGAGGCCCAGGCCGCGGGCGATCCCCGCAATCCGGTCGGGAGCAAGCGGCGTGCTGTCTTCGCGCAGCAGCAGCACACTGAAGGCGGGGAAGTTGTCTACCAGCACGCGCCCCTCGCGGTCGAGGATGCGGCCGCGCGGCGCAATGACGGGCAGATTGCGGATGCGATTGCGTTCCGCCTGTTCCTCGTAGTAGCGATGCTGGCCTACTTGGAGACGCCAGTATCCCACCAGCAGGAGGAGCAGAACGGCGGCGACGACGTACTGGAGGGCGGCTATCTTCCAGACGGGGACTCGTTCGTCTTCGGCCGGGCGAAACGACATCGTCATCAAGATCCGCGCGGCGGCATGATCGAGCGCCGCGCCAGAAAATTTGTTCGAGGCCGGGTCCCCGCGTGCCACGTCACATTCGTGGGTCTCTTCGACGGCAGCGCGCTTGAAGCGGCTCGCGAGCTGGTAATGCGCACGGTCTCCACTCTGACGCTCACCGCACATGGACGATAGCACACGACGGGACCTGAGACAAGCGAAACGGTAGAGTGTAGACTGTAGGGGCTGTCCGCATACGGACACCGGCGTTCCGCAAACGGACAAAGAGTCCCTCGAGCTGGGCGAGGCCGGGCGTGCTTATCTGTCTTGTTCCTAGAAGTTACCGTCCGGAGCGGAACGGAATGCGAAGTGCATCGTGGGGTGTTGCTGATCGAGGAGACGAATCCACTGATCCAGGATCTGAAGCACCGCTTCCGGATGTTGACCGAGAATCCCGGCTTTACGGCCCGTGGCGGTGGTGACTCTGGCCATAGGGATCGGTGCCAGCACCAGGGTTTTCAGTTGTTACGCGACGCTAGAGAGACTGACAGTGGAGGTGGGTGGGGCGCCCAATGACCAATCTCATCCAGGACGTTCGCTATGGCATTCGAATGCTGGCGAAGAGCCCGGGCTTCACAGCGGTGGCGGTGATTGCGCTGGCGCTGGGCATCGGCGCCAACACCTCCAATTTCACCACCGTCAACGCCATGCTGCTCCGCCCGTTCCCGTTCCAGGAGCTTGACCGCGTGGTGTCCGTGTGGGAAACGATACCTCAGCAGAACCGGCAACACGTCAGTGCGGCGCCCGCCAATTTTCGCGACTGGAACGAGCAGAGCAAGGGATTTGAGCGGCTCGCTGCGGCTCACGGCTGGGACGTGAACCTCACCGGTAAGGACGTCGCCGAGCGCGTCGAGGGCTTTCAGGTCACCGCCGATTTCTTCCCCTTGCTCGGGATGGCAGCGGAATTCGGCCGCTCCATCGCCGCCGACAACTTCGGGGCCGAGCGCAATTCCGTGGTTGTCCTCAGCCATGGATTCTGGCAGCGGCATCTCGGTGCTGATTCCGCCATTGTCGGCAAGAACCTGCTCTTGAATGGTCAGAAGTTTACCGTCATCGGCATTATGCCGGCGGACTTCGACTTTCCCGTGGGGGCGGAGGCTTGGGCTCCGCTCGACTTCACGGTCGCGGAGCAGGCGGACCGCGAGAACCACTATCTGATGGTCTTCGGCCGCTTGAGGCGGGGAGTTTCCCTTGCTCAGGCGCAGGCGGATCTCGCGACCATCGCCGATCGCCTTGGGCATGAGTATCCACAGACCAACGCCGGCCACGGCGTCCGCGTGGTGACGGTGGTGGAGGACCTCACTTTCGGCTCGCGTCAATTTGTCTCGGTGTTGATGGGCGCGGCCGGTTTTGTTCTCTTGCTCGCTTGCTCCAACGTGGCGAACCTGCTGCTGGCCCGCGCCACTGGGCGCCAGAAGGAAATCGCAGTGCGCATCGCCTTGGGCGCCAGCCGCTGGCAGATCGCGCGGCAGTTGCTGGTGGAAAGCGTGCTGGTGGCCCTGCTCGGCGGGCTGGCGGGGCTCGTGCTCTCCGCCTGGGGACTCGCCCTCATGCGGGACACCATCCCGCCGTTTGTCGTGCAGCACATCGCCGGGCTGAAGCACCTGCGAATTGATTCCGCGGTGCTGGCGTTCACCCTTGTTGTGGCGCTCCTCACCGGAATCCTGGCCGGGCTCGCCCCGGCCTTGCACGTCTCGCGCCCTGACCTGAGTGGCGTGTTGAAGGAAGGAGCCCGTGGCGGCACCTCCAGCCCGGGCGGGCGCCGTCTCCGCGCCCTGCTGGTGGTCTCGGAGGTGGCCCTGGCCCTGGTTTTGCTCGTGGGCGCCGCCTTGATGGTGAAGGGCTTTCGCAACATGGCGAGGCAGGAGTTGGGATTCGATCACCACCATCTGTTGACTTTTAAAATTGCGCTGGCCGAATCCAAGTATGGCGATCGAGACCGCGTTCGGAGTTTCTACGATCAGGTGGTCCAGAAGCTCGAGGCCCTGCCCGGGGTGGATTCGGCGGCGGCCGTCCGAAGCTTGCCTGCGGGCTGGAGCTCCTGGAACTGGACCCGCTACAGCGCCGAGGGCCAACCGCCCGAAGCTCCCGGCGAGTTGCGGACGGCGACGGAGCAGAGCGTGACCCCTGACTTCTTCCGTGCCCTTCGCGTGCCGCTGGTTGAAGGACGGTTCCTCGCTCCGGAGGACGGCCCCAACGCTCCGCTGGTGGTGGCCGTCAGCGAAAACATGGCTCGACGGGTATGGCCGGACCAGGATCCGGTCGGCAAACGCATCAGGTTCGGCGGGACGCAATCGAAGGAGCTGTGGCGCACCGTGGTGGGCGTGGTGGGAGACGTGAAGAACTCACCGTGGGATAAGGAGCCGGGCCTCACCGCTTACTTTCCGTTTGCCCAGGTCCCGCAAGCCTCCTCGGGCTTGGTAGTGCGCACCGCGGGCGATCCCCTCGCCTTGGCTGCGGCGGCACGCGCCCAGGTGCGGAGTGTGGACCCGGATCAGCCTCCCTACGACCTCCGGACGCTGGACCAACTGATCTCAGACGACCTCAGCGGCGTCGAGGCCTCCGCCAACATGATGTTGGCTTTCGGTGTAATCGCCTTGGTTCTCTCCGCCGCCGGAATTTTCGCGGTGATGGCCTATTCCGTTCTGCAACGCACCCATGAAATCGGCGTGCGCATGGCGTTGGGAGCCGAGCACGCCGACGTGGTAAGGCTGGTGGTGGGGTATGCGATCAAGCTGGCGCTTATTGGCCTGGCCATCGGCATTCCCTGCGCGCTGGCGCTGACTCACGCCCTTTCCAGCGTCCTCTTCGGCGTCATCCGGATGGACCCACTGACGTTCGCCACCTTCACGGTGTTGCTGGCGCTGGTGGCGATCCTGGCGGCCTATGTCCCCGCGCGATGGGCCACCAAAGTCGATCCCATCATCGCCTTGCGCTGTGAATAGGGAAGAGGGAATAGGGAATAGGGAATAGGGAACAGGGAACAGGGAATAGGGAACGGGGAATAGGGAAGAAAAGCCGTCAGCTCTCGGCCATCAGCGATCAGCAATAGAAAGAAAGGCTGACGGCTGAGAGCTGACAGCAGCTGACAGCTTTTCTTCCCTAGCCCTGTTCCCTATTCCCTGTTGTATTTATATCTATCGCGGTACTTGCGGAAGCACTCGCTTCCGTGATATAAATAATAGATGTCGAGGGCTCCGTTACTTCCGGCCACGGGGTCCCGCGAACAAAAACGGCCGGCAACAAATTTTCTCAAGGGAGAGGAAAACAATGAAGAATCGCAAGTACGTTCTCGGCTTGTTAGTGGTGGCGCTGCTGTGCGTATCCGCGGCTGTTAAAGCGCAGGCGCCAGGGCCAGAGAAGTTGAGTTTCACGTTTCATGATGTCACCATCTCCGGGGCCACCGAGGTGGACAGCTACGCGATTAACAACAGCAATATCCTCACCGGGGATTACATCGACAGCAGCGGGACCCAGCATGGCATGACCTGCAAGCTGGCCCCGAGCACCGGTGTCTGCACGAGTGTGACCAACATCGACGACCCGAATGGCACCAAGACCTTGGGCTACGGCATTAACTCGAGTGGCGACGTTGTGGGCTTCTACCTGAACTCTAACGGCCTTGACCAGGGGTTCCTGTACAAGGGAGGAAATTTCACCGATATCGGTCCCGCCGGTGACGTATCGCAGGCCAACGGCATCAACGATAAGGGACTGATTGTGGGCGACTACTACGACCCGAACAGCGGCGTGGAGTACGGCTTCCTGTACGCCGGCAAGAAGTACACGCAACTGGCTATACCCAGCGCCTCCGCCACGGTGGCTTGGGCGATCAACAGCAAGGGCTGGATTACCGTGTTTGAGACCGCGTCGGGTGGGGGCGAACCCTGGGATGCCTACCTCACCAAGGATAAGGGCAAGAAGTTCACGAAGATCGATGTCCCAGGCGAAACTTATTCCGTCTCGCACGGCATCAACGCTGCGGATAATATCTGCTACACCGCGGTCAATTCCGGCGGAACTGAAGACGGAGCGCTGTACTACGGCGGCAAGTATTACACCTTTGACGATCCGAGCGGCACCAACACTCGGGCCGACGGGCTCAATAGCAAACTCGTGATGGTCGGACGTTACGGATCCGGACCGAGCGGCGGGAATGGCGGTTACGGCTTCGTGGCGGTTACAAAGAAGTAGCCTCCGCTCTGGTCGATCCGCTCGATGGCTCGTGACTGCTCTGGGGGCGGCGATGCCGCCCCCAGAGTCTTTCACACCCTTCCGTGCATTTCTTGGCCTGGCAAATCGACTGACTTCGCTACTGGCCTGATCCCAGCCCGCCCTCTTGCTGACCCTGCATCGCTCGCCTCCGCTTCGCCAGTCAATCCTATGATCGCCTTGCGCTGTGAATGGAGAATGCTTCGGCCTGCTTGCGCAACCCACGCCGGGCAATTGATCGAAACGGTGACCCTCTGCTCAGGGTTTCGCCGTGCTCGGAAGGTTAAAACCCCGCCCCACCCCTTCGCGAGAAATCCAGGCTGGGCTGTTGTGAATGTCAATGTCTATCGGGGTACTTGCGGAAGCATCCGCTGCCGTGATATATCCGCTGCGTTGCGAGGGCACCGTTAGTTGCGGTCAGAGGGGGCCCGCGAACAAAAGTGGCCGGCAACAAATTTCTGAAAGGAGAGAAAACCAATGAACAATCACAAGTCCGTTCTCGGCTTGTTGGTGGTGGTGCTGGTGTGCCTCTCCGCGGCTGCTCAAGCGCAGGCGCCACAGGCAAAACTGAAGTTCACGTTCAACGACGTCACGATCTCCGGGACGGAAGAGGTGGACAGCTATGGGATCAATAACAACGGTGTAGTCACCGGGGATTACATTGAAAGCGACGGGGTGACTTGGCACGGTTTTTACTGCAAGCTCAACACAAAGGGTGCTTGCGGAAAAGTGACCAACATCGATGACACGAGCTCAGGTGCGACGAAAACCCAGGGCTACGGCATTAACTCGAGCGGCGAAATTGTGGGCTACTACCTGAACTCTTCGGGCCTTGACCAGGGGTTCTTGTACAAGGGAGGAACATTCACCGACATCGGTCCCTCGGGTGACATCTCGATAGCCAACGGCATCAACGACAAGGGTCTGATTGTCGGCGGCTACACCGACTCCAGTAGCGGCGTCCAGTACGGATTCCTCTATGACGGTACGACGTACACGCAACTGGCGCCCTCTGGCTGTGCCGGCACTACCACAGCCGCTTGGGGAATCAACAACAAGGACTGGATCACAATCTATTGCATCAACACGAGTGGGGTTTACGACTCGTTCCTCACAAAGGACAAGGGCAAGACGTTCAAGAAGATCGATGTCCCGAACGCGACGCAGAGCGTCGTGCACACCATTAACAATGCGGGCAACATCGTCTATACCATTTTCGATTCCAGTGGCTATGCCCATGGTGTCCTGTATTACGGCGGCAAGTATACCCAGTTTGATGACCCGAAGGAATCGAGCTCTGCTGGCACCCGGGGCGACGGGCTCAACAGCAAACTCGTCATCCTCGGACGGTACGGAGCCGGACCGACCGGTGGGAATGGCGGCTTCGGCTACGAGGCGATTGTAAAGAAGTAGCCTCCGCCCAGACTCGGGAAATGACCGCTCGATTGCTCGTGACTGATCTGGGGGCGGCGCTGCCGCCCCCAGACGAGCAACGTCCCTCACCGCGGAGCGGCGGATCGTGAGTAGCCGTGGGCGCAAGCCCACGGAACCCGGCGATCCGCAACCCCGGATGGGCCCACATGGGCTTGACCAACCCAGGCCGGACCTTTCGACTCTTCCAATCGGCAATCGTCAATCGGCAATGCTTGCGGGCCTGGCCCCATCGGGGCCGGGGATTTCACGTTCGCCTTTTCCGTGGGTTTCACCCACGGCTACTCGTGGTCCTCCCCTTGCGCGGAGTAAGGTAGCGTAAAGTTTCGCTTCTCAGAAACTCTGCGGTTCTTCTCCTTTTGTCCCCGTATCAAATCCGCGTCCCACCGCAAACGGGACACGAGCGAAATTATAACCGATCACCCACGCACAAAAGCCGCAGAGTTTGAAGAGCATAAACTCTGCGCTACCCCTGCTCCCATTCGCTCCGCAGGTCGGCCGGTGAGGGGAGGTCCGTTCGGTCCCTCCACATGCCGCGGGCCTGCCGCAGCAGGCTCAGGCGGTCCCCATTCTGGGATTGCGCGACCAATTCCTTCACCGCATCGTGAACCAATCCATCCGGGGTCTTTCCGGTGCGTCGTGCCAGAGCATCGAGTGCCGCTTGTTCCTCGTCCGTCAGGTTTACCCCTGCTATTGGCCATCGTGCATCTTCCTCCATCGTCTCCGCACCACTGTAACGCCGCGGCCAGCAACGATCAAGCGCAATTCTGCGGTATTAAGAAGGGCCTGCATGGCCCGCTTACTGCGCAGCACGCATATGGCCATGGCCAAGCCATTCATGACTTCTATAGGCCAGTGGGCGGGCACAAGTACTTCTTCCCCGCCCTGCAACCGGTCCAGCAGAGCTTCGGTCCAGGGCGTGGCTTCATCGGCGAAGCACCACGGGAGCGTCGCGGAAGCGTCGGTCACGAAACCGGACATTAGTGTTTGCGGCCTTCGGTGATGAGGTCCTTGATCTTCACGCCCCCGAGGGTGACGCCCTTGCGCAGCTCGCGAATATCGGCGACGGCTTCGGCGGCGGTCTTTGTCGGTTCGTTCGCGGGCGGCTCCTTCTCGGCAAGGGTTTCGAGGGCGCGGGTGA
>Ga0326728_10005228_pt1 | contig 36991 bp, 28 predicted proteins | sample MB3enrmetagenome_FD_207602 | JGI IMG/M metagenome (GOLD analysis project Ga0326728, IMG submission 207602) | Lab enriched peat soil microbial communities from McLean, Ithaca, NY, United States - MB31MN | ecosystem: Environmental > Terrestrial > Soil > Wetlands > Peat | place: USA: New York...
ACTGGGCGGCTATCTTGCCCGCAGCGGTGACTCTCCGCCAGGTAATAAGGTCATGTGGCGTGGGCTCTCCCGACTCACTGACATCGAGCTTGGGTTTAATGCTGCCAAACTTGTGGGTAATTGAAAGGTTAACCGGACGGATACGAGTAAGCTACGTCACCGGCTCTTCTGGCTACCGGGCGAACTCAGCCGTCCTGAAAACCGACCTACTCTCTGGCTAGGAAACTCCGCCCCCATTCGCATGTGGACAGAGAAAATCCTACACCGCGCACATAAGCTAAAACCTCTGGAGAGCTGAGCTGCGCTCCCCGCAAATCTATCGACTGCTGCAAAAACGTAGGGGCCTAATGGCCATTTTCCGGCCATATTTGACGATGACGAGCCAAATTCACGCCGGATTTAGGTACTAACGGCCGGAATGGGGGATTTGCAATCTGGTCCGCCATTCAAACCAAGGAAGAACTGTCCAATGCCTCCCGAGCAGGTCGCAGGGCAGGAACGAGCACATCCAGATTCGTAATCCATTCACACGGACTCCCCTCGACTCCTTTCCAGGCTCCCCACATTTGTCCGGCAATCGACGCGGTGCTGTCGCTATCGCCGTCGTGGTTGCTCGCAATGCGGATGGCCTCAACATACGAGCCTGCTGTTAGGACCGCGTACAGGGCGATGGCCACCGCCTCTTGCCCCACCCACCGCCGATTGAATGAATGGTCCTTGGACGATCCCCAGAGTCGGCCTCGGCTTGATCAAGGGCCCTTGTCAGGGCAGCAAGCGTTTCCTGATGACCTTTCCACCCCTTCAGGATTTGAATGCTCTCTTCCACGGCGGCGTGGATCGCTTGGCCGTCCATGAGGTGACGGACAATCGCTGCCACCGTCCCGGCGCTGAGGCAGCCGCTTGGGTGGCAGTGGGTAATCGCGGCGGACCGCGCGCCCAGCTCGAACGCCTGCCTCGGGTCAAAATGCCGAAAGAGTCCGGCAGGGGCCGCCCGCATGGCGCTGCCGCAGCCTTTGGAGTCGTTTAGCCGATTCTCGATCGTTCCGTGGCCTCCGTGCATCAAGCTGGACACACACGTCGTTCCAGGGGTCCTGGGCACATTCAGCTCGGGGCAGTCGGCGAGCCAATTGCCTTTCCTATTCCGGGCATCGCTGTAACTCCTTCCCTGTGTCGCGAGCCAATCGAGATATGACAACCGGATGGATTCCACCAGGGTCCGTATTTGTGGTGACGGTTCCATGAGCCCGTTCAGGATTCCTTCCAGCGTGAAGAGGGTCATCTGCGTATCGTCCGACACAATCAGCTTCCCGTCCTGGTAAACCGGCTCCTTTATGCCCTCCGGACCAAACGTGGATCGGATCTCGGGCAGCCGCAGGAACTCCACACAATAGCCGAACGCATCGCCAACTGCCCCGCCGAGCAGGCCCCCCAGGAATCTTTCGGCATAAATCAGGTCAGCGCCCCCCGACGCGACCTTTCTGCACCCCAGAACGTGTTTTTCCTGGTCACCTGTTTCGATCGACCCGGACCTCGCCGCCCGTACACGGCGGATTGCCTCCACAGGCTCAAGGCCAAGTTCCACCAGCAGGCGCGCCCCGATCGTGCCTGTCCGCCCCAAGCCTCCCCGGCAGTGGATCACGATGTTCCGGCCTTGGGACAGCAGCATCCTGAGCCGCAATCCCGAATAGGCCCAAAGGTCTTCAAAGTGCTCGTTGGGAGTGTGGACGTCTTGAATCGGGAGGTGATGCCATTCCATCCCGTGTGCCGTCACCCTGGTCCGCAGCCGCTCGGGAGAAACCTTCACTTCCTGGAGCTCGTCGTCTTCCATCAATGTGACGAGCACGGCCGCGCCGAAGGACTGGATTACTCTCAAATCAGCATCCAAGTCGCGGTCCCACGGCCCTGTCGTGCTGTCCATCTGCTTCTTGCCGGGACAGAAGGTCAGCCCGATCCTTCCCCTGACACCATCCACCGACACCGGGTCGATTCTCAAAGGGTCTGATCCGCTCGTCTTGATTATTTGTCCCATCACTCCGCCCTTGAAGCGTTTGGCTGGTGGCCAATCGCCCTGCAATTCGCAGGACCGCCGCCCGGTTTCTCCTCACATTGCAAACGCGCTGAGGTGGATGACGCGGCCACGCGCTGCCAAGGCAGCACCCGTCAGGCCGGTATTGGCAAGACGGATGTCGTCCCCCTCTCCGACGGCGGCGTATTGTTTCGTTTCGGCTGCCGATACTTTCTGGAGGAAAGCCTCCGCATCGTTTGGCCCCACATCAGAACTTGGCTTCTCCCCCTTTTCACCAATAGAGCCCGCCCGGTCGAGCGCATCGAGCCCGTAGCTGCGCATGAGCTTTGGCCAGAGCTTTTTCAACGTGTCGGGACTATCAAACAGCTCGAAGCCCCTCACTTTGCCGCCGATCGCAAATACCGCCCCGACCTGACCTTCTTCCGGCTTGATGGAATCTACGTATTCCTGCAAGCCCGCCGCATGCTGCTCGAAGATTGCAGCCATGGCCGAGGTGCGTGAGAAAGCGTTCAACCTCTTCGACTTCTCGTCAATGTCCTGCCAGACCGCCCCTTGATTCGAGTATCTCGTCCCCGTCGACTGAAGTGATGCGGAAACCTGCGCCATTTTCCTGGCTCGTCCCTCCGCATATTGAGCCCGTGGTGCCGAGGAGAATTCTGCGGAGTGGCGTGCCCAGCGACCGCGCTCAACGCAGGAAACTGGGATTGTGACTGCTTTCTTAGCTGAAATGAGAATACTCAAATTCAGCGTACGGTTTTGCTTTGCGCCGATCAGCTCTTCGCCCTCCATCAAGAAGATTGCAATGTCGCTGTCGTTGACGAATTTCAGCTCCGGCACGCTACCTCCTTCGGACACCTCGGTGACCTTGGCAAACTTGCTCGCCAGGGCTTCGTCCAGGGTGACGTAATCAGGCGCCATCGCCTTGCCAAAGACAGGAAAGACCGTCAGGTTGCGAAACGATTTGGGAGTTCCAAGCTTAGTGCCGGAAAGAGTTTCTGTAATGAGTTGCATAAACCCTCCAAAGCTGGGCGGCGTTGGACCGTCTTGCAACCTGTCGAGCCGCCCGATTTAGGTATTGCTTGCCCTCTCTTTCATAGGCGCGGCTCAGGCTGCCCTCAGGACTTCCAGCAGCCGAACCATCGCCAGCGTGTCCTGCTTGCAGTAAGCCAGCAGATCGCTCCTGAGCTTCTTCCTTTCCTTGCCGCCCGCCTCGGCGTGAAGCATCTTTTCCCAAGCCAACCCCGCTTCCGCGCCCTCGGAAACTCGCATGCCCTCATACGTCATGTCGAGGACAAGCGCCGGCAGCACGGCCTTGAGTGAGTAGGAGCCGCAGAATTCCAAGTGATAGACATGGGCGCGTATGACCGTCAGCAGGTCCCACAACCTGTCCTGGAGGTTTCCGATTTCATCTTTGTATTTAGGCAGCCATTCCGCCAACTCTGCCAGGCGTCCCGATTCAAACCCGCTGCTGTAAGCGAGGACGCTCCCCTTCTTCCCGATAACCTGGCAAAGCGTTTTGACGAATTCCGGCCGCGGGTCGTTGGCGTCGTCCGCCAGGAATTCATAGTGCTCCAGTTCAGCTCCGGGTTTGCGCTGGATGTGCACCGACCACTGGAAGGGGATCTGGTCATAAGGAGACATGCCGGCGTATCGGGGAAGCGCCACCCCGAGGGTTTCGAAGTCCATGAAGTGGAGAGGATAACGCAGTCCCGAAAGGGCTTCCTTGAGTCCCTTCCCAAACCACGGCTTCCCGGTCCTTGCGCACTCCCACGCCCGCCTCTGCCGATCAGTCAGAGAAAAGGATTTTGGGATATTTCGGATGCAGTCGATTCCCCGGCTTTCCAGCTCCTCCAGCTTCCTTGCCGATATGCCTGGGAGATTGGCAACATGATCCGCCGGCAGGGGCTTGTTGCAGAGGTCGTAGAATTCGCAGGTGAAGGGGTTGGTGCAGTGGCTTCCCGGCACGATATCCGGCGGCTTTGCCCTGGCCAGAACCTTCCACTCTTCACGCAAGAGGTCTTTTACTTCCCGGTCGAGGGCGGCGGTTTCGGCTGTGACATCCCGGATGACGAACAGCTTCTCCGGATCATACTGCTTCCCGTCGTAGACGTAATCCCGGTTAAGGTGCATCAGGCAGGGGACGACCTTCATCTCCAAGCTTTCGAGGATTAGCCGTTGGATGGCTATGTCGTACAGGTAGTAATCCTTGAGGCTGGTCGACGACTTTACTTCCATCAGCCGCCACTTGTTTTTGAGAAGTCTCTCCAGGATGTCAACCCTTGCCAGGATGTTGTCGTGTGTGAAAGTCGCCTCGAAGATGGCGGGATATTTCTTGTCCGCCACCGCCTGCTCGGTTTGCTGCAGGGCTTTGCGCATCTCCTCGGGCTCTGCCTCGATCAACAGACCAACCGGAAACGCCTTCTGGGCCCGTCGGCGCACTTCGTGGCCCTGCTCGAATACAGCCATGGATTGCTCATTGGGTTCCGCTGCCAATTCCGGCTGGTGGACCTCCAGATACAGACGCTTCTCCGCTTCACCGGCCGGTTATATCATGTCCAAACGCCACCAGCTGATACACCAGGACGTCTCCAACATCCTCGCGGTAGCGGAATTCACCGTTCATCGTGGGAGTAAAGTAGGCCGGATAACTGAAGTCCCCAGTGGTTAGATCATAGCGGTCTGCGCTCGGTATATAACCCACGTAGTCGTTCGCGTATCCCGCCACCCACACCTTCCATCCCGGCAACATTTCTTGAGTCTGATTGGCGAAAGTGATGAAGGTTTCTCCCGGATCGGTGAGGATTAGCACATCCTGAATGCGGAGCGCCTGAGTCTCGGTCTCTTTCGCGTCAAGCGGCATCCGGTCAAAACGGGCGAGGACAGCCTTCGCCGAGTCTCGGGAATAGCGCAGCCACCTTTGCGCGTCAAGGGGAAGAGCCGGCGCCGCGTTGGCTCCCGAAGCAGGTTCAAGTAGCTGTTCGGCCAGCAACATTTGCCGTAGCACCAAGGCCCTGTCCGTGGGAACCTCCGGCAGGATAAGCGGCCGCGTCTCCATTTCAAGCTGCTTCACGTCCATCGGCGCGGCAGCTACGAGCGCCTGTCGGACGTAGCTGGCAAACAGATCCGACGAGTGTTCCAGCATTCGTTCGCATTTTTCGGGGGGAGCATGATTGATTTCACGGGCGGGTCTCGGGTTGATGTCCCCGCAGGAACCCTGAAGAAATATTCCCACCGCTCCCGGATAGTCTTTGAGCGCCTTGGCAATTCCCACGCCAGTCAGGTCCGCCGTATAGGAGTGCATCAACTCCGAGAAAATCACGTTGTGGACGCTGTAATTGACGATGAATCCCAGCACCTTGTCCCCGTGCTTGAATTCGAGAACGCGCAGACTTTTATCCACCGGCCCATTTTCGTACTCCCGGTTCTCGCCGATACCTTGGACGGGTGCTTCGCCATAATATACCGCCACGGGCTGAAGGTTTTTTGAAGCAGCAATCACCGCTTGGGCGATCTTTTGCGGTAGACCGCTGAGGTATTCTTCATCGCGTTCGCCCCAGTCTGTCCACTTGGGAATTCCCGGTCCGGAATGCGTATGGGTGGCGCTGAGCAGGAGGTGCTGGCCCGGAATTCCTGTTCCCGCCTCCACCAGCATCCGCACTTTGCGCGTTAGTTCCAAGGTAACGCCGACAACGTCACAATCCACCACGGCCACCCTCCTGCCGTTCACGACAAGAACCATGGCATGCGCCATGAGCGGGTCGTGCGTGTTGGTGGCCCTCCGGTCCAAGGCCGGACCGAACCCCGCCATTTCGAGGTTCAGGGGAGGGGTAATATCTGACGTGGCAAAACCCGCTAGCGTGTTGCCCGCCCATGCCGAATCCATTCCTGTCAACAACACGGCAAGACCAAACAAACGGATCAGCCGACGACGAGTCACCTTTGCACCTCCTGGATTTAATTTCCTCGGGCTCAGTTGAGACAAACAGCCAAGCCGACTTTCCGGTCAGCAGTTCGTTATCTCGTGACCCAGGGCGACAAGCTTTTGGACTAGTAGATCGCCAACATCCTCGCAGTGGCGAGATTCGCAGCTCATTCCCGGAGTGAAATAGGCCGGATAGCTGCACCCCTCATTCTGCTAGTCATATCTACCGGGGGTGTTTATGTAGCCGATATAGTCGTTGGCATATCCAACCACCCGGACTTTCCAGTCCGGCGCTTCCGTTCAGTGGGGGTGGGGTTCTGAAATACTGGTTACGGGAAAATAGGTCACCCGAACGTGTGTGCAACCGTAAGGGATGAGAGTAATCTCCTGCTCAGGGCTATTGCTGGTCACCGGGCTCTCGGGCACATCGGGTGTGAATTCTTCCGCCCCAGCATTGTTCATCGGCAGAACGGCCGGTAGCTCTTTCTTGAGTCGCCATTCCTTTACTTTCTTCGCTTTAGTAATCAGCTCGATGGGAGGATTCTCCCAAGGGTTGGCCCCTTCAGCCAGCTTGTGGTAATTGACATTGAAATACGAATCCCCCGCATTAACCTCGCTCTTCTCATCGTCCAGGCGCCGTCGCGATATCATCCCGCCTCGATATAACCTGAAGCACAGCGCATAGTTCCAGTCGCTGCCGGTGCGGACTTCCCAATCGGGGAATCCGGCAAATCTCTCGCGTGCTTTCTTCCAGTTCTCCTTGACCTTCAATGCGTAGACCAGCGGGCCGCGCTCCACGGCTACCGACCACTTATCCCAACGGGTGAGAACAACGTGCATCGGCAGATTGAGGTCAACCGTGTCTCCATCGGACCAGGCTCTGTCTATTTTCACCATCCGTCCTGGAAGCGGGGAAGCCAAGTCGGATTTTCCATTCACTTCGACAGTTGCCTCCTTGCACCATCCCGGGATCCTTAGGTAGAGCGGAAACTTTGCTACTGCTGAGGCCTTCAAGGCGAGGTGAATCTTCTCCTCGAATGGGTAGCTGGTGGCCTCTGTAATGGTCACCGTTTGACCGCCCGCACCAACTTTGGCCAACACGGTGGAGGGCCCGTAACCCGCCGCTGCCAGCCCGTTATCTTGTGAAGACAGCCACATGGAAGTGCTCACATAGTTTGGATAGACTCTGCACCAGTTTGCGACACAGCAAAGGACTCCGGGATCGGCGTCGGGTAGGTAGGTTTGAGCGATGGTATTGGGGTAGGAAAAGTACTGCGTCGCCTTAAAATCTGTTTTGGTCGCGCCCGGGAAGGTGTTGAACACCATCTTCTCAACCCCGTCGATGTAGTTCACATCCCCGGTAATCGCGAACATCTGTTCTTTGGTAAGGCTATATTCCGCCGTATCACAGGTTTCGGTGCCGGCCACTGCCGTGGGTTCGCCCAGTGCCTCGTCAGCAGCGGGACCGCCATGTACGTGCCCGCTGAACCTGTCCACTTTTTCGATTCCCTTGATGCTGGCGTCCAGCTCATCCTGCTTGCCGCTGAAGAGATAGTGATTGGCAGGGATCTTGAGCAGCAGTGTGAGGTCCACGCCGTGCATGGTGTACAGGTCGTCGGAGTCGGAGAGCAGGCTCGCCAACCGGATGTCCGAGGGGCCGTCATCATCGCCGGTATGACGGGCAGCGTCTTGCGTGGCCTTGAACGTCATGTTAGCAAGATTCATGACTTGCTCGTCACCAGTCTTTGAATATACCCACAAGCATGCGTAGATGATTTGTGAAGCGATAGGCCACATCGCTGAACCGGCCCACCAGGCGGGGGGAAGCCTCCCATCCTTGTCCAGCAAAGGCGGGCAATGAGCGTACATGTGGTGGAGGGCTTTCTGCATGGCAGGAATGACCCGTGGGTCTTCGCTGGCGTTATAGTAAGAAATCAGCACTCTCATAATATGCCCTTGGGTGTAGATATCCCCGTCGTCGGTGTTCGTGTAAGGATGAGCCGGCCAGCCCCCCATGTAGCCTTCGGAGGTTTGGCCGGCCAGCGTCTTGCTGATGAACTCGTCAGCTATTTTCTTCAGCCGCTCGTCGTCCAAGATATAGGCGAGTTGAACCAACCCGTCAGCCCAATAGGCCTGCTGTTCATAGGGCCACCACACTTCGTGGGAGAAATTCCCGTTTTGTCCGAGTTGGGGTTTGCCCCGATAAGCACGATCGTCCCAGGTTCTCCACAGGCTGTCCGACCTATACTCCTGAAGGTGGCCCGTGATTCCTTCACTCGAGCCCCGCAGGGTGGTTTGCAGCCATCCCTCTGGCTTCACGGCTCCTACCGGCAACAAGAAAAACTTGGGTGACACGATACCAGGATACGGATCCGCGTATTGACTGGCAGGGCGTTTGTGTGCCCGGCATGAGGTCATAACCGCTGACGACACGACGCCTAAGAGGACGAGCACCGGAACGGTCATTTTCAGTTTCATTCGTCTAGCTCCCGGGTTTGAAGAGTTTTCGTTATTGGAGCGTCATATTAACCCCGCCGTGAGTGCGGCGGTCAAGACTTGTTCGCTGGGAGCGTTGGAGGGGTTCCCAGGAATATAAGTCAGCGTCTCCAGTTTCTGGGACATGGTGATCAGCCGAAATTGAATCAGTTCCTCTTGCGGGGTCATACGATGCCTTCATCTTGAAAAACCGCAAGGAGGGACGAGCAGGCTCACTCCTTCTTGACTCCAACAAACGTGGCATAAATCGTATTCTTCGAAACTCTGTCGGTAGCCGGAATGGGATCCGGTCCGTAGGGAATGGCGTCATAAATCACTAGAACTTCGCCTGGTCGTACCTCGATCAAATCCGTATAGCGTGTGCTCATCCCGTTGAAAATCGGGGTCACGTTCGTCCACTTCTTCCCCCCATCGAGGCTGAACATGATGGTCACAGGACCGGGTCTCCCGTAAGTACACGCCAGGATTCCATTGCTCAGTAGCCGCAGGTGAGGTGCAACTCCCTTGAAGCCGGTGTCGACTGTCTTGGTCCAGGTTTTACCATCGTCGGAAGACCACGCTTCCCCCATGTCGCGAATGGGGTCGCCAGGATGACCACTTTCGACCCGAAAAACGCTATACAAGTCATTTCCGGAGAGTCGAACTAGCCCAGCCTCGCACGGACCGTTACCGTCCCTTGGAAGCACCTTCGGGTCATGCGTGCCGGTAGAGATCGTTCCCACTTCGTTCCATGTGCGGCCTTCATCATTCGAGCCGATCACGATGAGCCGCCAGATCCCCGGGTCCCGGCTTGGCATGTAATAAAGCGTTGTAAGCCACTCGTCGTTTGCTCCGCCGATGATCGCACCCCATGGTGTCGCATAGAACACCTCAGCCAAGCTCGAAGCATCCTTGGTCTGTCGGTCGTAAAGCTGAGGGGGCATCGCATGCACAGGTTCGGGCAGGTGTATGAGCGCATCCCTCACCTGATCCATTACCATTCCGCCCGCCGAGAATTTGGTCAAAGTGGCGTGAAACTGCTTTGCCTGCCCGGGAGGATAGGGTTCCAAGGATTCGTAGCCTGCTCCCAGTACCCAGATGGCTCCGTCTCCGCCAGCAACCTGTGTATAAGCGTCGTCGATATTGCCCCCCGCTCCAAGGGCGTAACGTGCACTCCACGAATGCCCGCCGTCCTTTGAGATGCAATAGGCGGAGAACTCCCCTTCGGGATGCTCCTCGTCCGGGCTCATGCGCACGGTCGCCATGATTTCTCCGGTTGGGAATTGATGGATAGTGGGGAACCAGCAGTATCTGTAGGACGACGTAACCTCCACGGTGTTTCCGACCCGTACATGGATTTTGCTTTCCAGACTGGCTGCCTGGGAAAGAGCCCAGCTTGCCACACAGAAAAACACTGCCCCGACAAGTAGTAGCCGAAAAACCAGCAACTGCCTTCGATCACTCATCCGACCTTCTCCTTTCCTCTGACCGGCACTGGACTGCGGGTCACGTGGAAGCACAGAGGGCAGCCTCTGCGATATTACTGCTTGGGTCTCGTTTTTCCAGCCACCAACCCCCATCGATGTTAACGTATTGGTGACCCACTTCCTTCATCCCCGAAGAGACAAGGGTTCCCGCTTGTTGCATGATTACGTTGGAATCCACAGTATTGGAAAAGGTCCGCACAGATCGTTTCAACATTTCTTCCTCGATTCAGTTTTACATGGTTCAGTTTGTAGGTGCCTACAGCCCTTCAGTTCTTAGTCCTGTATTGCCGGAAACCCTAATCGTCGGCGCACAAGACTGTACCCTCAACTTCTGAGGAGTCAAAGAAGTGTTCCCGCTCACTTCGGAATCAGCGCAATTCATGAGAACGATGGCGTCGGGATCCCCGGTCACTTGATTCCCGATCCAAGTCCGGGCAAGCTGATTGTTGGTAATGTTGAGCTTCGAGGCGGCGGTGCAGTACACTGCTGCTCCGCCCGTGTCGCCAAACATATTGTTAACGATGTGCACATCGTGGTGAATTCGTGCCTTCGGAGCCACTTGCAACTTCTTGTCCTCGTATATATCGAGCGTAATTACCCCGCGTCTCGACGCGGGCCAAGAGTAATAACAATTTGAGAAGTGATTGTTCTCGATGCGCACATCTTTGACGGGGGGACCTTCCATCCAATCCGGATCGGATGTCAGAAGTATGCCTGCTAGTGAGCAGTCTCTGATCGTGTTCCCAATGATTTCCGTGTTCCGGTGAGCAAGGATGGCACGCGCCCGGTTCCCGAGGAATTGGCAGTTACGGACCGAAGTTGCCGGCGAGTTGTCGAGGTCGCATACGAGAGTGCCCTTAGTAACTTCGGCCGGAACTGGTTCTGTAAACGTCAATTGTGCGCAGGGCTCTGTGAGGACGGCTTTTTCAATCGAGAGTTCACCGATTTCGTGGAAGTCTCCGCCGTCCAAAAGTAGGATGCGATCCTTTTTGAACGGCAACTGGGATGATGCGAATGGCCGGGATTTCCTGTGTCCCATCTCGAGCCCTGCTTGCAGTACTTCCACACTGCGAGAATCTGCCCTGCGTGTGACCTCCCAATAGGTTGAGTGGGAATTAATCGCATCGTCACCCATGGCCCGAAAACGACAGTTGGTCAGGGTTACAGCGCCGCTACATTCAGCGAAATGCGTGGCATCTGCGGTCAATGACATCAACCGCGTGCTGTTGGCGGGGGTGTCAACCCGCAGTTCGTTGACTGTGATGTTTCTACATCGGTACGCCAGGATCCCCATACCAGGGGCGGTTAAGAGCTTGATGTGCTCAAATCGAAAGCCCGAGCCTCCGAATATGGCGAACACGTCACTGCCGTACACTTGATGGCGGAGAACCATAGTTGAGCCTTCGCGGACAGGAACGATATCCTTTAGGGCAACACGGAGAGTTTGCGGACCCACCAAAGTTGTTCCTGTCACGTTGTAGTAAGAGTCCACGCCATCCTGGACCATTAGGCTCGTCCTGGGATCGTAGTCAGCGAATGCTTCCACGAGTTCGCCCCCGACAATCGGAAACTCTGGATCAATCTTTATATCGAACCAGCGCTCGCCTACAGCGAGGACTTTGCCTTGAGAAAAGGGTGGGCGAGGATAATCTACGCTGAGATCATGGATGTGAAGATTCCGGCAGTTAGTAAAAGCGAACGGCTTCGCAAAACCAGAAAACAGCAGCGTTGAGCCATCCCCGTTGATTTCAATATCGTTACACTTGTTAAACACCATCAATGGCTCGGCAGAGGAAGATGGGCTGAGCGCATACCGTCCGTAAGGAAACACCAGCGCACCACCAGAGGTTCCGAGTTGTGCTATCGCTGTTCTTACCGAAGCAGTTGAGTCGGTGATGCCTCTCGGATCAGCGCCGAAGTCGGTGACGTTGACTCGATTGCTGATTGATGACAGTCCCCGTGCCGACCCGAACGACGCGGATGCAGCAACAGCCGAGATTATGAAGTCGCGGCGGTTCATTATCTTTTTCTCCTTATCTGATGGGCATTCTAAGAAGTGGAGTTCAAAGTGCAAGTGGAGATTTGAGATTTGAGCATGACCTGGTTTTTCCCGGTCACGACGTCAGCGATCCGTCGTGGGTCCAACGGTGAACAAGAGGCTGGCAATCGGCGATCGCTTTTCATCGGCTCCCACACTACGTTTCTTGATCTCAACCACCTGTTGCAACTCTTCAATTGATTTCTTTCTATCACCTAAAGCGCGATAGGTGGCGCTGAGAGACTCATGAGCCGCAACGAGGTAAGGATCGAGGATGGTGGCCTGTTTCAGATGCTCAAGAGCCACCTCGTACCTTCGCTGTTTGAAGGCTATATTTCCGGCGAGCGTGAAGATGTCGGCATCATGCGGTTTGAGGTTCAAGGCCTGTGTGATAGCCTGGTCGGCAAGCCCCAAGTCCGCGGGCGAGGAATTGGCATAATATGCCGCAGCCAGGTTGTAGTACGCCTCTGGCTGACGAGCTCCCAGCGCGATCGCCGTTTCGAGCTGGGGTATTGCCTCCAAATTCCGATAATGTTCCAGGAGGATCGTTCCCTTGAAGAGGTATGGCAAATTCCATTCTGGCCACGCGGCTTCGATTTCTGTCAATTGGCTTTCCGCTTCCTTGAACTTGTCAGACAACGCGAGCGCGAGAGCTTTCATCAACAGCAGCTCCGGGTGCCCGGGCACAACCCCGTCAGCCTGCTGGAGCAAACTCAAGGCTCGATCGAACATGTTATGCTTGATCAGGAAGAGCGCAGCCTCGAAGTAAAGGTCGGGGCGTTTGGGCGAGGCACGAAATCCACGGTTCAAGTCCTCGGCTGCCTCCCGGACTTTTCCAACTGCGTCGAGGATCTGAGCACGCAGGAGATAGTAATCCCCCTGCCGTTTCTCGAAAGGGGTCTTCTCAAGTTCCTCCAGAGCCGATTGCGGGTCGGCGCTGTGGAAGAGCGCAAGGCCCAAGTCCAAGTCGAGCCCTTCGATTGGGGGGCCAGCGGTGGAGGCCGCTTTCAGAAATTCAGCCGCCGGCCCGTATTGCGCATATTCCAGGAGCGATTTTCCACAGTCAGCGAGGACCGCGGGATCAGAGGTCATCGAGCGAACCTCTCCTAAAGCGATAAGGGCATCCGGCGTCTTTCCTTCACCAAGCAGCGCCTTCGCAAGACGAATCTTTAGCGCGACATCATTGGGGTTCGTACTGACGTCACGTTGAAGATTAGTCAGGTATTGAGCACGTTGTCCCGATTCAGGAAGGTTCAGGTACTGGAGAAGTCCCCCAAAACGCCTTTGGCGACGATCATCGTCGGGCCTTATTTTCTCGAACCGTAAAAGCACCTCTTTCGCTTCCTTTGAGCGACCAGCTCTGAATAATGCACGGCTGTAATGCATAAGAAACTTAGGCTCTTCAGGCTCTAGTTGGATAGCCCCCTCAAGTGCTTCCTTCGCCTCCTGGACTCCTCCGAGCTGAAGCAACGACTCACCGAGCGTGTCGAGGGCGTGGGAGTTTTTCGGCTCAACCTTGAGAACCTGCCTCAAGTCTTTAATCGACTCGGCATACCGCCCCTGCCGGTAGTAGAGCAGTGCGCGACCGTATCGCGCCGCAACCATGCTCGGAGCGCTCAACAACGCCTGCGTGAAGTGTTCCTCCGCTTTTTGCACATTGGTGGTTGTCTCGGCGACCGCCAGCTCGTACGAACCAGCCGCGTCTTTTGGATACTTCTTGACGTACCATTCCAAGTCCTTGAGCCCTTCGGCCAGCCTGCGGGCTCGCGCGAGGGAGAATCCGCGTTCTCGGCGCGCCACATCGTCGGTGGGCCGCAACTTGAGATACTCATCGTACACATTCGCGGTGTCTTCGTAGAAACCCAATCGCTCGGTAAGACGCGCCATAAGCATCAACAGCTCTGTGCGCTGCGGTGCAATCTTTTTAGCTTCCACGAGCAGTACAATGGCCTGATCCTCGTGTCCGGTTTCAGCGTAAATGAGTGACAGATTATAGAGACAGTCCACGTCCTCAGGACGCTGACTCAAAGCCGTCCTGAAAGCGTCCGTAGCCCGGCCAAAATGACCCGCTTGTGCCGCCGCAAGCCCCAGGTTGTAGAGGATGTCAAAATCCGTCGGCGTGAGGGCGAAGGCGCGAGCGAAAGCCTTCTCCGCTAACTCGTATTCCTTCTGACCCGCATAGATCATGCCAATCTGAAATGCTTTGTGGGGATCGCTGCGAGATTGGTCCAGCAGCCGCGCGAGAACACCATCGGCTTCCTTAGGTTGCCCAGTCATGTAGAGCGCACGAGCTCGCAAGATTGCAACTGCAGACTCCTCGACATCCGCCTTCCGCAGATTGTCGAGCACTCTCAGGGCCATCCGACCTTGGCTATGGGCAAGATAGATCTGCGCCAATTGAAGGTTGGCGTTTGGATCGCGCGGCTCCAACTCGATTGCCCTTTCATACGCGAGCCGCGCATCTTTTTCGCTGCCACAGGTGACGTAGTGGTTTCCGACATTGTTCCACAAGGAAGCGGAGCGCGTCTTCAACTTTAATGCCGTGCTGTAAACGCCTTCCGCCTCGTCGCAGCGCCGCCCGCTATCCAGCACTACGCCCAGCAACTCGAGAGACTTGAGATCCGAGGGCTGATTTTGGAGAATGGCCTTCAGCGTGGCCTCGGCGTTCTGAAGCCTGCCTTGCCGATATTCCTGCAACGCCTGATCATATGTCCCAGCCCGTTCTAAGAGCTGTCCGGGCAGCCAAGATGTGGCCGAGAGAAGGAAGAACAGGGCTGCGACCGTCGATCTCCGCGAATTATCAACTGCCATATGCAAGGCCGAATCAGCGGCCCAGGAACCCGCCCGCTCAGCTTCGGGGAACATCCATACTGTGAATCGTGCTTCTATGGAACCGAGCAATCCTCCCCTGCCGCACAAACAAGGGCGGGAGCCCGTGGGGCTCCCGCCGGTTTCCCTCAACTGAAGGATACCTTACCAGAGAAGTTTGAGGCCAAGCTGAACTTCACGCGGAGAGTTGCTTTGGCAGGAGATAAGCCCAAACGCCCCTCCCCCGACAGTCGTGTTCGGGCCGCAGAACTGCGGATGGTTAAAGGCATTGAAACTTTCCGCGCGAATCTGAAAACGCATTCCCTCGTGGACCGCGCTCATGGGGACATCCTTAAAGAGTGCAAGGGACGCGTTGTTAACTCCGGGGGCCCGAATATTGGGCAGATCCCGGGGCGCCGTGCCCAGGGTATAGGGGGCCGGTTGCACGGCCTCCCCAGGATTGGCGAAATACTGGAGCAGCTCGTTGCCGCTAGTATTCCTCGTGAGCGGAGCCAACAGGTTGGGTCGTTGTGAGCCATAAGTGGGCAGGCTCGCGCTGGTAGCAACGGAGAGAGCTAAGGGTTGGCCAGTGTTGAATCGCCAGATCCCGGTAGTTTCCCACCCTCCCACGACTCCGTTCAGCCATTTATTCCATTTCGATCCCCAGTATTGGCCTCTCCCCCAAGGCAGTTGGTAAACGTAAGAGAACTGCAAAATTTGCGAAACATCGTACTGGGACAAAGAGCGTTCCAGTTTCATGTCATTGGGGTCTTGGAGGCTGGTCGACCCGCCCAGCCATGTGGTGTTGCCGTTGACCACCGAAGAATCGTCTATCGATTTGCCATTTGTATAGGTGGCGAGAAACTGAAGTCTCTTGGACATGCGTTTCTCAACACGTAACTGAAACGCGTTATAGATCGAGTTTGCAAAGGGGGCACCCTCTGCGGATACACCCGTAAATTGCGGGAACGGGAGCTGAAGTTGATATTCCTGGACATATGAAGAAGAGATTGAGCTCGCGGGGTTCGTAATGACACCATAGAAGGGGTTGGGAACATAGGCCATGAGAGCTGCTAGCTGACTGGACGACAAATGCTCGACCGAGGAACTCAGATTATCGATGATTCCCTCTGCTCCACCAAAGTAGAGGTGGGTACCCTTCGTACCCACATAATTCGCATCCACCAGAATTTGGTCGGGGAGCTGGTACTGGAATCCGAAACTCCACGTTTGAACGTATGGCACCGAATTCCAGTTACGAATCGGCTCGCCGCTAATGCCGAGGCCTACATCCGTCAAAAGCCCCAGTGAGTTGCCCGGCGGGTATTGTGGGCCCACCACTGGCCAGGGATTGCTCAAGCGGTCGCCAGGCGTCGCGCCGTCATTTTCATAAAACGTCGTCCACGGCGTCGTCCAGTCGAATCCGGTATATCCACCACCGGTGATCCCGGCCGCAGATCCTATGAACACAGAGTCGTAAATCCCGTATCCGGAACGCATGACCATGCGGTTGGTCAGGCGGTAAGCGAGACCAACCCGAGGCTCCCAATTGCCGTAATAAGTGTCGTAGGGCGAACGAGTCCCCGAATTAGCGAATCTTATCCCGCCATGTAGGGCCGGCATCCCGGGAACCTGCAGTGGAGACTGTGCCTCGGGATCGAACCAGCCAAGGTGGTTATGCCTTTCGGTCGTGGGTTCCTGGATTTCGTACCGTAGGCCCAGGTTCAGCGTCAGTTTGTCGGTCGCTCGCCAGTTATCTTGAAAGAAACCCGCATAGTTGAGGTCCTGGGGGCTGGTAGCCGTCGATATCTCATACTGCCCCCAAGTGCCCGGCCCGCCTACGCCGGTGAGAAAGTCTGCCATCGCATCCCCACCGCCCCAATATGGATACTGAGACGTCGAAGTACCGGTGAAGTCGAACATGCCCGCGGGCGTTCCATCCTGCCGGAACGAGACTCGATGCTCCAGGAACTCCCCCCCAACCTTAACTTCGTGCCGCCCCATTATATGAGTCAGGACGGGGAGGAGTTGGTATGTTCCCCATCCCATCTTGTAAATCGACCAAGTTTTGCTCCCAAACGTGTTTTGGCCGGCCGCCCACTCATAACCGCCATAGATGTCGATTCCCGGGGACGCAATTTTTCCAGACCGCGTAATGTAATCAGGAAGACCCAGGTCCGTCACCGGATTGAACGTTGCGTATTGAGCTGCAACGCCAGGGCTGTTAATCCGCCACAGCGTATAGCTCTGGTCAATCGTGAGCAAAGTTGAGGGGCTGAACGTGTGGGTGTAATTCAGAGCGGCCTGGGGAGTACTTGACGTATTGGGACCGTTGCTGCAAGGGTCCATGATATTGTGGTAGCAATTCGCCAGCTTACTGGGTCCCCAGACATATGAAACCCTCGCACTGAGGTTATCGTTCTGCGTGAACCGCTGGTCAATCTTCAGATCCCAGTGATAACCGTTCGACGTGTTTACCCCGGTTCCGTATTCGTTCGCGTAGGGATTGTAAACGGGCGTCCCGACGTTCAAGTTGGGCACGGGGAAGTACGCCATCATCTTACTCGCGACAGGGTCTATTAGATTGCCCGCCACCGCAGCAGGTTGAAAGGGTGTCCCGGCCAGTTTGGGATTGCCTGGACTCATGTAGGTCGCGAGGTTATTAAAGGGCACGATCGCAGAGCGAATGGGGCCTCCGTCATCGTTGTTGTATGTCCCGCTGTACGGATCCCACAACTGGGCGTTGGCATTCGAACACGCGCCGGACGCATCGAAAGTCCCGCCGCTCAGGGTGCAGAGTTCACCAAAATCGCCATTTCGCTCGGCAACGCTCGGTACGCCCGACGTAAACGACGACGCCGATCTGTCAAGTATGCCTTCGAATGAGGTAAAGAAGAACGTCTTGTTCCTAATGATAGGCCCCCCGAAAGTGCCGCCAAAGTCGTTTAGGTGTCGAGGGGTCTTTGGTAGTCCGGCAGCATTGGTGAAGAAGTTTGTAGCCGTAAAGGCTGAATTGCGCACAAACTCGAACCCCGACCCGTGAAAGGCATTCGTTCCGGACCGGGTAATAATGCTGACATTTGTGGCACTGCTAAAACCGACATCGGCACTGAAGTTGTTTTGCTGAACTTTGTACTCCTGGACGGCATCAAGAGTCGGCTGGATCATAAGGTTTCCCACGCCACTGTTTGCAGCAGGGCCCGTTGCCATCGCACCATCAATCAAGACTCCGGCTGTCATGTTCCGGTCGCCATTCGAGACAAAATTGATTCCTCCGCCGGACCCGTACGTTGCCCCGGCCGATGCGGTGACCCCTGGTGCGAGGTAGGTGAGGTCGAGGGGGTTCCGTCCAACCAGAGGCAATTCGTTCAAAAAGCTTCGACTGACAACTTGCCCCGTCGTCGCGTCTTGGGTATGAAGGATCGGTGCTTCACCTACCACGGTTACGCTCTCGCTTGTCGAACCTACTGCGAGCTCAAAATTGAGTTCCAAGACATCTTGGACGTTCAGAACAATTCCTGACTTGAGGGCAGTCTTAAACCCAGCCTTCTCGACCTCTAGGGTGTACGCGCCGGGAGGCAGGTCTGTGACGTAATAAATCCCTATGTGGTTTGTCATGCCCTCGTAATGACCATTTGTGCCCGTGTTGATCGCGGTCACCCTCGCATCTGGGATAGCAGCCTGGGTAGCGTCCACCACGCGTCCGGTGAGGGACGCATTTGGCGATTGGGCGTGAAGAGTCCCTGCGAACGAAAAAACAACCATGAAAACGAGGCCCGTCAATCTGCGCATACCGAATCTCCGTTTCCACTAAATTTGCCTTGCCTACCAAGTTCATACGGCTACCAGAAGAAATATGTACCATAGTGCCGTTTAGAAATTGGGTACGGATCGCCAAAAGGAGGGAATGGGGCGAGAGCGAGAGGGATGACCTAACAGCCTCGATATCGGTGAATAAAGGCGCAGGAGGTAAGCAAAGATCTAGCAGGCGAGACTCATACCGGAATGCGCGCTCAAGGCCATTCTTGCTACGCGCGGTTACGGGTGGTTCGCCTCTCTGCGCAGCAACGCAAAGAGGAAAGCCTTCCCGGTTGGACTCCGGCTGCCCCCAGGTGGCTCCGCCGTAACAAAGATCCTCTCGATCTTTTCCAATTGCTCCTGATTATCGCATTGTACGACCCATCGATGATTGGAACCGCTGTCCATGTAGAGAATGCCTAGACTCACCGGCGCTGCCTCTTCCAGCCCATTCTGGCCCCACACCTGGAAAGTACTAGCATTGTTCACCCCCCGCTGGTGGTCGAGGTCGAAAGCATAAAAGACGAGCGACTTACCGCGTGTATAGAAGACACGACCGTAGGGCTTCCGCGTCCGGCTCCGAGTGTCAACATCAAAAACGTCAGCGATGTAAAGGTTTCGTGCGCCCATTAGGTCGCGGATGTCCCGGTCGTAACCGAGGAGCCGCTCACTCTCTGTCAGCCTGCGCTCATAATCCCGGTTGGCACCAGCGAAGTCATCAAGTTTCGATTGAAGTAAAGCAATCTGGTGCAGTGCCTCCTCGCGTTCCGTGCGGAGGCTTGCGAGTTCCGGCTGGACGGTCAGGTGAATCCGTTCGGCTTCTCGCAAGCGGCCGGTCAGAGTGTCGCGCTGCTCTGCAACGTTTCGCAACTGCTCTTCCAGTGTGCCGTTTGCGGTTCTCATATCCCCAAGCTGTGTACTCAACGTCTGCAACTTTGACCTCAGCCCGGCGAGTTCTTGTTCCCTATCAAGAATCGTGTTGTTCAATTGCGAGCTTTTCGTTCTCTCGGCGGTGAGCAATTCGTCCACAGATTCTTTTTCAGCCGCCAGTTTCTGGAAACGATCTTCGTTGGAAGTCCGAGCCTGGGTCGGATGGACATGCTCTCGGGTGCTGAGGCGATAAGCAACAAGCCCAGCCGCAGCGAAAAGAAGTACCGCGAGAGCGGCACCCACCACTTGCTTCACCGACACTGGCGCAAGCACTTCGCATAGTCTAGTCAGCGGGGCGAGCCGGAATTGGGCAGTATGTTCTCGAGCTAACATTCCAGAAGACGCCTCATCTTTCGCTGCCTGGACGCGGGCAAAGAGCTTCCTCCGGGTCGCTCTTTCATCCCAGTTTCTCTGCGCTCGGTCCTCGCTGTAACGAGCTGCAAGCAGGGGAATCCCTTCCTTCGCGAGGATCGCATACTGGGTGTAGATCCTCCGACACTCCTCACAGGTCCGTAGATGGCCCTTCAATTCAGCCATCTCTTCAGTGGTCAAGGTATTCGAATTTGCCAGAGCGCCGAGCTCCCTAAATCTCTCATGGTCGTCTAGTCCCTGGTGTTCATTCCCCATGTTTTACTTCTCCCGGAGGTTCTGTACAAATGCGCTGTTTCGGAGCCGTTCCAGCCCGCGATAGAAGTGGTGGCGCACGTTTCCCAATGTCTCGTTAAGTGTTTCGCTGATCTCTCGTAGGTTCATCCCTTCGAAGTAAAACAGGTCCAGAGTCCGGCGCTGTACTTGGGGGAGCTCTTCAAAAGCCTTTTCAAGCCATGCTCTGTTGAGGCTTGCTCCGACTTCCCTGTCCAGATCGGTTCCTCCTAACAAAGCATCGTCCAAGGGCTCGGTTTTTGTACCAAGGTAAAAACACCTTCGATTCAAATACGATTTCCGGTCCATGGCTCGGTGGAGCGCGATCTCAACAATCCAGGTCTTCGCACTACCTTTCGATGGGTCGAAGAGGTTTGCTTTTTGGAACACGGAGTAGAACGTATCCTGGACAACATCTTCTGCTTCCCCGTAGTCGCGCAGAATTCGAAGCGCAATGCCGAAGACGAGCTTGGAGTACCGGGCAAACAGAATTGCAAGAGCATCCGAATCATTCGCGCACAGGTGAGCAACCGCCTCTTCGTCACCACGAGGCTGGTCCTGGTGAACCTGCCGCCTGAAGATTAAACCTACGCGTTTCCTATGTGAAACGGCAGGCGAGAATAATGTTCCAGCTTGTGGGTAACCACTCACGGCTGCTCTCCACGTGCGGGCGGGCCTCGGGGACAGTCAGCAAAAGGATGAACGTATCCTGAGGGTTGCCGGTGAATGTCCTCGGGCACGGGCTACTATACAACAGTAGGGAGTAATCGGTGAATTGTTTTCTGCAGACAGTAGTTAATAAATTCAGCTGAGATTTGGCCGTTTGTTGGTACATGTTGAGCCTGAGGGGCGTATTAAGAAAAATAGGGGCAAATTCAGCGTTAGCCAATTCTGCTGATCTGAATTCTGCGTCATGAGCATGAGAAGAATTGCAGAAATTATTGCCAAAAGCGTCGAGCATGGCTCGCTTGTCTGTTGTTGTGCAACTTCATTAAGATGGTGGGCCCACAACAATTCGCCGTTGGCCATCAAATCTTGGCACTGCTTCCCAGGAGCGAACCTGACCTGAGATCGGCCGACCGGCCATGGTCCAGTAATGCTGCCAGCGCATTCACTAGGAGTGCACACTTTGGCGGCTTGCGCAGGTCGCTCGGCGAAACAACCGCTTGAGTGTCAGGGAATCTCTGAAGGCTCTGCGCTACCAGCTGATTCTGGGTCCGGGACGAATCGAAACCGCCGAGCCGTTATGGTCGAATACGTTCAGAATCAAAAAGGAAAATCCACTTTCTACTGGATTCCGGGTAGTGTCCTAATTTGGATTTTCCTATGTCTGCTGGTTATCCTCCGGTTTGCCGTCTCGTGTCCAGCTACTGAAATCAACCCTAAACTCGGGATCTTCCGACATGTCCGCAGCAACCCATCTCCATCTGAAGGAAGTCTTGTACGGGGGCTCTTTGGCAGAAAGCTGAACCCCTCGGTACGTAATGAATCCCCACAGACAGACGGTTTTCTCTTGGGACGCTATCTCGTCCCGAATTTCTTTTGTAAGGGGCTGCATGAATTCAACGTGGAAGTCGAACTGTGCGCTCTCGCGGACTTGTTTAGCAATCGGAATGCCGAAAAAACGACTAGGCTTTTCGTTTTCCCCGAGATCAAACCCAAGGTAGATCCACGCCTCGACAATAAACGCCGGGGTCGGACACCAACAATCAACGGTATAGTTAACCCCGCGCGTTGTAGGCTCTTTGAGCCGCAGATCACTTACTTCGAAACCGATTCTCGGCCGCTCCCTCTCCATGGCAATTTGTATTTCCTTGGCGGCAACCTGAGCAGCGGTGAGAGCAGCATTGGCAGATCGCTCAGCAGCCGCCACGGAATCCGCCAATATTTTCTCTTGCCGTTCCATCGTGTCAGCTTGCCGCTGAATGACTTCCAGTTGGGATATAGCTGCCTTAAGGGTTCGATTTGCGGCGCGGACACCGAAAAATCCGATGATAGCCAAGCTGATCGTTACGACTGCCATGATTATCGTAGCGATGACGTAAGTCTTGTACCATGTGTCATTCGGCGGAAGTTCTGTGATCCTTATGGATTTTGGCTCTGCCTGGGTTGTTATCTTGTTGGGATGGGCTTGGTCTTCGTTGGCCTTGCGCCTCTCCAATGCACTCGCTGGCGACGGCTTGGATTTCTTGTCGCCGGTGTTGGCTTCGGCTTGATTCTGTTGGGTGGCCGCATTGAACTCGAATGGCCAAACTGCGACCGCACCCACAATCATCCATGCACAGAACAGACCCACCAAGTATCTCATGCGGTCAAAAGTGTAATACAAAATATTTCTCTTGACAAACTATAATTTACGTAATACAGTAATTTCATAAGGAGCGCGAACCTCATGGCAAACACCCTCGACAAAGACAGGCAAGCTGCGGTCATCGGAGCCTTAGCAGAAGGCTCTGCAATCCGGCAGATCGAACGCATGACAGGCGTGCATCGTGACACGATCATGCGCTTGGGCGTGCGTGTAGGCCAGGGATGCGCGGCGCTACTGGACCGCAAGATGCGTAACCTTTCATGCGAGCATTTGCAGCTTGATGAAATCTGGGGATTCATCGGGAAGAAAGAGCGCCATGTGCGACCCGACGACGACCCGCAGTACGGAGATGTCTGGACGTTCTGCGCGATTGATTCCGATACAAAGCTGGTGCCGTCTTTTAAGGTTGGCAAGCGCGACAGCGCCACGGCCAACGCCTTCGTTAGTGACGTCGCTTTGCGGCTCAGGAATCGCGTGCAGCTTTCCAGCGATGCTCTCAAGGCTTACGTCGAGGCCGTTGAAGTGGCCTTTGGATGCGAAGTGGATTACGCGCAAATCATCAAGACTTACGTGGCCGACGATTCCCAGGTTCCCGAGCGCAAGTACAGCCCTCCCGAAATCGTCATCACAGAGAAAAGGCCCATCATCGGCCAGCCCGACATGGACCTTGCTTCGACCAGTTACATTGAGCGGCTGAACGGCACGACCCGCCTACACATGCGGAGGCTGACGCGGTTGACTTATGCTTTCAGTAAGAAGCTAGAGAACTTTCAGGCAGCCGTGGCCTTACACTTCGCGTATTACAATCTCGTCAAGAAGCACATCACCCTTCGGATGACACCGGCAATGGCAGCGGGAATTGAGCGGGACTTCTGGAGCGTGGGCGATCTAATTGAGGCGGTAACATAGAAAGGACACTATGCCCTATCAAAATTCAGAATTTCAGTCCCTTGTGGAGCGAGTTGCGAAACTCGAACGGCAGAACAAGACATTGAAGCGCATTGGCGCGGTCGCCATAGTAGTCGTCGGTATTTTAGTGCTGACGGGACAGGCCGAACAAAAGGGTCGAATCGTCGAGGGAAATGAGTTCCTCTTGAAAGATACAGGCGGGACGGTGCGGGCAAGGTTAGCCGTTGGTCCGTTTGGTGGCGGAAACCTCGAATTGTACGACGCCCAGGGAGTCACGCGAGCCTCGATGGGAGACCTCGGGCTAGAACTCTCGGACATTACTGAGAATTCCGCAATCATTGTAGCTCCCGACCCCACCAGCGCGTTGATGTCGGGCTCATGGTTCACGGCCCGACACCCCAACAGTGAAGTTGTCGTATTGCATCACGCTGGACTTACTTTTCAAGACAAGGCTGGAAAGGTTATATGGCGCGCCCCATGAATCAGTTTCGATGAGACTTTTTCGGGGGAGAAACTTCCTTGAGTTCAGAAATTTTTAGGACCGACCGCGTGGGGATCGTCATATTTCCACACCCCTGCGGAGGAGCAGTAGGATGGTTGGCATCGTAAATGTGAGGAACTACAACCTTGGATTCGTTCCCGTTGTGGACGAGCCATCCAACGGAGCGACAACGCAGAGGCTGAGGGTCGATGCTGTCGATCTTTTGCCAGTCATTAGAGCACCCATAAGAATCGAGCCAATCCACTATGACGAGTTTGGGTTTAGCTGCGGCCACCTCGACCACTCGCGTGGCGGCGAGGCCGCTTACGCCCCTCGTTTATGGATTGATTTCTCGCTTCTCCCAAAAGCCCCATTGCAATACTCTTCGCATCACGAGATGCATTTGGGTCTCTTCCAACCTTGGAAGCCTTCGTTCGCATTAGTGGAGTTGGCGTTACACAATGTCTTGCCATATCGACTTCTCCTTTCAGATAGAATCCTACGGAGTTTCAGACGCGAAGTCAACCTGTTAGAGTCAGCATCAGAGGTTCACAATGACAATGCAGAACCATGTTTTGATCGGACTGAGCGATATTACGGCCCTTCGCCTCACTTGCCCCCACTGCCGCTCAGTCATTGGATGCCCACCTGAAAAGTGGCAGAACATTCCCCTGGATTGCCCCAATTGCCACGCGGAATGGATGAAGGGCGGCACGCCAGAATACGAGTCGATCCGAATTCTTTGTAAAACTCTAGCCGAATCGTGCAGTCATCAGAAGAATATCCGATGCGAAATCCAGCTTGAGCTTAAGCCCGCTTAACCCAGCTCGCCACGGGGGATAAAGGTGTCCAGTTACATCGAAGAGTTGAAAGATGTAATTCACCGGCTGCATGGCGTCAAGGCTACGCACGTTAAAAGCGTGCCCGTGAAAGAAGCCTTCGAGGGCAGAACGGTTTGGGACGGAACTGTCGAGGTGTTCAACCTAAAGGGCCACCCGAAGGCCAAGAAAGCCTACGCCTGGGCGCACGACACCGACGATCCGCTACACCCGAAACAGCAGGTTACCGTCCTGCATATCCCACCGGTCACTTCGCCGGAGTTAGCCGTCAGAGCCGTAATCGTAAAGGAGTACAGAGAACGTGAACAACGGAAAGAAAACTAGGGGTCCTGGACGTCCCCCGCTTCCGAAGAGTCACGCTAAGGCGAAGATTGTCCCGGTGCGGTTCAAGCCAGACGAGTTTAGGGCAATAACCAAAGCGGCCAAGGCTAGCAAGCAAACACTTTCAGAATGGATTCGAGGCACGCTGATTGCCAAAACACGATGAAATCGAAATTAGGACACTACCGGATTCCGTTTGAACTTGATTAGATCGACCGGCTTGAGAAGATTTTTCTGGGAGCATCATGGATCCGGTTCTTGTTCATCAGCCCGCTCGCTTGCATCGCGAAGCACGAGGACATTCTTACTTCTGCTGAAGGAAAAGACTTGCAACGACGCGAGCCTGCGGTTTTTGAGCACGTTCGGAGTTTCTGAAAAGATCAACGTCGCTTACGGAGGACAAGATGGTCAATCGACGAGAATTCCTGCTCGTTACAGGGGGATTGGGGCTCTCGGCCATGACAAACCCAATGGCGATCGGTGAGCATCGTGACCCGGTTCGCGTGCCTTTCGCGTGGAACGAGTCGGGACTTTCCGTTTCGTTTTACTTCTTTGGCGAACAGCTTCGCCAGCAGTCTTTTCTGCCTCAAGGGGTCCAGCCACCTAGCGATATCCCCGGCCCGTCCCAAAACTCCGGCCTCGACGTCGCTCTCCACTGTACTGGAGAAAACTGGAACGACCATCATGGAAACAAAGTCACAGGATGTATGCCAGGAGCCAGGCTTGTCTTTTCCGGAACGAAGACAGAAGAGATCCCATTGGGAAAACGAATGAGCCTTGTGCACCGCGATCCCGAACTCGAACTGCGCGTCGAATCCGTTTATGAATTCTTTGAAGGAATCCCCGTCGCCCGACGATATTCTAAGGTCTTCAATGAGGGAAAGAAAGACGTCGGCATTGAGCTGCTTAGCTCAGCGATGCTGCATAACTTCGGAAGTGCAAAGCCAGAACAAATGGAGAGGGATCTGCAGATTCACTTTGCTTACAACAGCTGGAAATCTGAGGGACAGTGGCACTCTGTTTCTCCTTCTTGGCTCGGCTTAGTTGACAATGACGCGTTCAGTTTATCCGGAGTTTTCTTCAGCAATCTTGGGAGTTGGTCCACCATGAAATACCTGCCCATGGGCATGGTGGAGAACAAGAAACTCGGAGTAACGTGGTTCTGGCAGATTGAACATTGCGGCTCGTGGCGCTGGGAATTCTCGAATACCGCAGAGAAGGCCCTTTACCTCTATGTCGGCGGGCCTGACGAAGTACATCACCAGGCTTGGAAGGTTCTCCATCCGGAAGAAACATACCAAACCGTCCCTGTTGCTTTGGGGTGTGTTCAGGGAGGTTTTGAGCATGGCGTCGCCGCTCTCGCTCGCTACCGCAGGAGGGTATGCCTTCGGCCGCACCCGACTAATCGAATTTGTCACGTCATCTTTAATGATTACATGAACTGCCTGGAAGGAGATCCCACTACAGAAAAGGAACTCCCCCTCATTGACGCTGCTGCCGAGGTCGGCTGCGAATACTTCGTCATAGACGCGGGTTGGTATGCAGAATTGGCAGAAACGTGGTGGGATTCCGTCGGGATGTGGAAACCTTCGAAAACTCGCTGGCCCGGTGGAGGCTTGAAAGCGGTCCTTCGGCGGATTCGGGACAGGGGCATGGTACCTGGCTTGTGGCTTGAGATTGAAGTCGCTGGAATAAATTCCCCGCTTCGAACCAAGCCAGACGATTGGTTCTTCATGAGACACGGTAAGCGGGTCATAGACCACTCACGCTTCCAATTGGATTTCCGAAGCCCTGACGTTCGCGCTCACGCTTCGGAGGTATTCGACCGACTGGTGAGCGACTACGGAGTGGGGTACATCAAAATGGACTATAACATTGACGCTCTTGCGGGAACAGAAGTGAAGGCAGATAGCTTTGGGCAGGGACTTCTCGAGCACGAGAGGGCGTTGCTGGAATGGCTCGAAAGCATGCTTGCCAGATGGCCCCAGCTGGTTATTGAAAACTGTGGAAGCGGAGGCGGGCGCATGGATTATGCCATGCTCTCGCGTCTTCAGTTGCAGTCGTCAAGTGATCAGACCGATTACCGCAAGTACCCGGCCATCCTCGTTGGAGCGATAGCGGGAGTACTGCCAGAGCAGCTTGCCGTCTGGTCTTATCCTTTGGCCCACGGGGACGCCGACGAAGCCAGTTTTAACATGGTTAACGCCATGCTGTGCCGGATTCACCAGAGTGGGCACTTGGCAAAGCTCAACCCCTCGAGCCTCGCTCAGGTCAAGGCTGGTATCCTAATATATAAGGAGAGAATAAGACGCCACCTGACTGGGTCCATTCCCTTTTTCCCTCTGGGATTGCCCAGCATGGCTGATCACGACTCACCCGTTGCGCTCGGCATGAAGTCTCGCCAGAGAACGTTCATCGCGGTTTGGAGGCTGAACGGCCCGGAATCCGTGCGTGTACCCGTGGGAAAACTATCGTTAGGTCACTTGCTCTATCCTAGTGACCTTGGCATTGGTATTGGGAAGGCGGAAGAGTTCATGGTGGTTACTTTTCCCCGTAAATATATGGCGGCAATCGTTGAATTCGGAGGGTAGTAATTCCTGGGTGTGTTCTCATTGCCGGGCAGCAGTTTCATGTCCATTCGGCAAGGCTGTGTAGGCAGTTCGGTGGCGTTGTCGTGGCGTGGCCTCGGTGGTTCTTACTCCTAACATTGAAAAGGCGCGTAAAGAATCTTTGAAAGTAAACCTGCACACCCGCACCGCTGCGCCCCCGGCAGGGAAGTGCTCTAAGCTCCCGCGCGGGAGCCCGGAGGCCCTCCCTACTTCCATTTCGATTATCGCCGGCACCTACCTTCGGATCTCCAAGACCTCCACCTTGTGCTCCGGCGGAAGGTGAATCTGGATCCCGTGGCGGAACTGCTCACCAGTGCGGGTGCCCAGTACTTGCCCGGTCATTACGGAACTAAGGCGGAACGTCCCATCTGGAAAGGCCGGCAATTCTACAGCAACTTGCTCGACATGCGATTCGTTTTTGAACAACGCGATGATCCCTTCGCCTTGGCGGCTGAGGCGCGCGAATCCATCCCAGCCCACGACGTTGGGCTGACGCCAGTCGCCAAGCGGGAAGAATCCTTCATTAATCGGCACAGCACGGCGGAACTCCCTAAACCAACGGATCTTCTCCGCCAGCCAGGTGACTTGCTGGGGCGTGAGCTTCCTCAAATCACCCAGAAACAGGGGCGCAGAACCTATCACCGTGGCGAAGTGTCCCTCGAGAGTCGGGGTAGGAGCGCGCAGATTGCCGATCAGCATGGTCTCAACCGGAATGGCCATGGCGCGATGGTAGAGGAGCGTCCGCACTTGGCGGGGGCCGGCCGATCTCGTGGAAGTGTCATCCACGTTGCTCATCCAGTCAAGATCACCGGCATCGAGCAGCCCGTAGTCGATAATGTGCTTCTGCCCCCAGAGTTCGAAGGTCAGGTCCAAAAGGACCTCCGGGTGCTCACGATAGATTTGGTCGGTCACATATTGCATGCCCTCATAGATGCCTCCCAAGGATTCCCCCCAGTTCCGATGATAATGCCCCTGAGCGTAGCAGCCCGGCGCCTCACCATAGGCGTTAAAGACGCTGGTCAAGTCAATCTTTACATATCTCAGGTTGTGCCTCTTGATGAGCTCGTTGATGCGTTTCGCCGCCCAATCACGGTACGGAGAGGCAAGGCACATGACGCGATCGTTAGGTCCGGGGAATGTTGCGGTTTTCTCGTTTCCATCCAGATCCCTGATGATCCACTCCGGATGTTCCCGAACGACGCGACTCTCAGGGCCCATCACGACTAACGGTTCCCAAAGGCCCAACCGCATGCCATTGCTCTCGAGCGTGGCTTGGATATCGTCAAAACCCTTGGGGAATTTCTTGGGATTGACTTCGTTCTCGCCATAGTTCTCACTCCAGCCGGTGTCGAGGGTGAAGATGTCGAGGCCCAATTGGGATGCGACCGGAATCGATTCGCTCACGATCGTGTCGTTATAGTCCTGGTGGAAAGGCTCCCAGGTGTTGTAGAACCAGGGAGGCTGGTAGGAAGTTCCTTTTTTCATGAGAACGTGCGAAGTGTAGCTCGGCATCACCCAGTACGGATCGGCCATCCCGCGCCCCTCCACGAAGAAAGCCACCCCGCTTTTCACGCTCGTGAAAGTCTCTCCCGGCTTGACGCTGCGCTCGAAGGGAAACAAGTCCGTGTCATACATCACCTGAATACCATCTCCCCAATTCGTCATCTCGGTGCGCTTCATCCAGCCCGGCGCCTCGTTCATCACAATAAAGCCCTCGCGGGTGCGAGGATCCTTGGCCACGATCGCCGCGTCGTCTGCCCGCCCCGTGAAAAAGATCTCGCGAGGATGAACTCCGTAATAGGCCAAGATGATCTGGTCACTCGGCGGGGCCGCCTGAAGGTTCAGCGCTTCGAACACGAGGTGCGATAGCCGGATCACTTGGCCGCTCCGGTTCGTGATGGCAAGCCATTTTCGGACTACGGGATGTCCGGAGTAAACCGCATAGAAGGTCGAAACCTCAAGCGGTTGATTCTTGCTCTTTAACTTGACCTCCAACAACTTTCCCTCAGGAGCGATGTCGCTCGTTTCTGCTCCCACCCAATCAAAATCAGCGGAGGGGCCCCGCGTCGCGCCTGCCAAGTGAGTAGTGTCAGCTTGGAACGAAAACTCCACACCCCACCGCGTTTCCGGTTCCCAAGGCAAATCTGTGTCCGATTCCTTCAAGAAGTTCTTACCCGTGACCTTGTGGGTCCAGCTTTCAGTATAGAGGCCCACCTTCGGGTCGAAGCGAATCTCTCGTTCCACGAGGGCGTTGCCTACGGTCCAGCTTTTCCCCTCGGCATTCGTGCGCACAAATGCCGTAGCCGTGTCATCAATCTTATGCACGCTGCCGAACGACGCAGAAACGTTGACATTATCCAACAACAACGATGCGGTGGATGCTTGCATGAATTCACGTCGATTAAACTTGATCATTGCAAATGCCTCCTGTTTATGGACTGGCTTTCAGCTCGCGAGACACCACTCGCAATGCGGATGGCCTGATTAGTGGCACCTCCGAATTAATGTAAAAGTCCAACTTCGCACAGGTTGAAAGGTACACAAAGCATTTCTCAAAATAGACCTGTGGCGGCGCGGCCTCCTGCAGCCAGCCGCTGACAAAGCCGAAGCCCTCAAGTGTGCGGAGAAAGCCGATCCCAGGGTTGACCTGGAGTGGATGCGCATTCGGTACGAGAGGGATCCTAACAATCGGTAAGAACTCGCCTTGCTCCGACCCGCACTTATCAGGCCGTTCTAAGCCAAGCCAAACATCGCGTACTGCCAGAGTCAGCCGTTCCCGCCGGCAGGCAAAGTTCGGTCACTTGGCTGATGCGAGTGAACGGGGATTTTGAGGTGGTGGAGAGTTAAACCCAGCGAGCCTCTGGCGTGCCAAACTCGCCGTTTCTGCCTTTACTTCGATTCCCAACCAGGACCGGCCACATCGACGCGCTGCGAGAAGCGTTGTTCCCGAACCGCACATGGGGTCGAGTATCAGATCATCACGTGAAGTCAGAGCTTTGATGATCGTCTCAGCCTCAATAATTCCCTGCTGCCATTCATGCTCCGTCTTTTTTCGACCAACTCCACCCTCAATAGCATCGGTGAGAATATGCTGCTTATTAAACCGCCCGCCTTTCGTAAACCAGACTAAGGGTTTGTACGCTACCCTAACCCCAAACTCTCGCATCAGTGCATGAGGACAGCTGTACAATACGGCGATCGTCCACCAATAGCGAAGATACTCCCCGCATGATTCATAGACAGCAGGTAAAGCGTAGTTCGGCGCATAAGCTATCATACTGCCCCCGGGCAGCAGCACACGCGCCGCCAGCTGTGCGGCTTCCCCATAGAGGCCAAGACTGGCTGCATCATATGGAGGATCAGTGAACACAAGAGCGACGGATTCATCAGGAATGTCCTGCCCAACTGCACGGAAATCCCCAAGGATGATTCCCTCCGCTTCATGCGGCACGCCGTTGCCAGCCGACTTTGCGGCAACCAGCCGCTTCGCTTCCAGGTAAATCTCCTTCAGGCTGGGGCGCCGCTCGCCCTTGGCTACCTCTTCCACAACTCTGTCAAACCAATCCTTCGGCGTGGCGGCGAGGATTTGGGCAGCACTCGAGGCGTTCCACGTCACATCTTCTGGCAATGACTCATCCGGGATGAGTGAATCCTTCGAGGGTTTTCCACCCCGATGTCGTACTGTTGGTTTCAGCAACTCCCCCAGGCGCCTTTCCAGCGTCAGCCGGGCGGCCGCCGCCGCCCGAACGACCACATCCTTCTCCGCTCCAAATCTTCCTGCCCACAGCTTCGCCAACGAAACCATCGCGATCCGCTTGTTGACCGTTTCCACATTTTGAAGAGTTGCGGCCTCTTGTCTCCATCGGGTGAGGGTGTTAATTGGATTGCGGCCGATTTCACGGGGCGGCGCTACAATTAAGTTCCCCATTGCTCCTCCAATCCTTGAAATGAACGTGCGACCACGGCTGGCGCGTCTCACCGTGTCAAGGTAGGTTACACCAGGCTCCTGCCGGAGGAAACTATGTAAATGTGTGGGGGTGGGCAAGATCCTGACTCACCAGCCACACGGCGGAGCGGTGCAGGTAGACCGACTGGCCCTCGGTTGGACAATCGATTCGCAGTCAGCAAAACCATAGGTTCCCAAGGGCCAACGGCCCCGCAGCGGCCATGAGCGTTGGCCCTAACTCTCGAAGAACTCACGCGCGGTAAGGGTTCACTGCAACCACAGGACAGGCATAGCACGAAGCCCTTGTTCTCGGGCCCCAAGTTGTATGGGAACAGCTTCCCATGGGAGAATGAATCCCCAAGCATGAATGCCGCAATCCCAGAACGCAGACCCGCGCCCGAGGAAATCTCCGGGCTGATCGAGCGGGTCACCTTCCACAACGACGAAAGCGGCTTCTGTGTCCTGCGGGTGAAAGCACCCGGGCAGCGGGAGGAGACGACGGTCGTCGGGTCGCTGCCTTCGGTGACCGCAGGGGAGTGGCTGAACGCGGAGGGCCGGTGGGTCAGGGACAAGGAGCACGGGCTGCAGTTCAAGGCGATCACCATGAAGACGGTGCCGCCCACCACAGCCGAGGGGATCGAGCGGTACCTCGGCAGCGGGTTAGTCAAGGGCATCGGGCCGATTCTCGCGAAGAAGCTGGTCGGGCGGTTCGGAGCGGAGGTTCTAGCCGTGATCGAGAACCGAGCCGCCGAACTGCAAACGGTCGATGGCATCGGGCCCAAGCGCAGGGGGCGGATCGCGCACGCATGGCAGGAGGCGAAGCAAGTACGGGAAATCATGCTGTTCCTGCACAGCCACGGGGTGAGCACCAGCCGGGCGGTACGAATCTTCAAAACCTATGGCGAGAAGGCAATCGAGAAGGTGCGGAGCAATCCCTACACGTTGGCGAAGGACATCTACGGGATCGGCTTCGTGACCGCCGACCAGATCGCCCAGAAGGTCGGGATTCCGAAAGACTCGATCAATCGGGCACGGGCGGGCATCGACCACGTCCTGCTGGAAGCGACTTCGGACGGCCACTGTGCCCTGCCTCGGGAGAAACTCAAGCTTGCGGCAGTGAAGCTGCTGGAGGTGCAGGAAGGGACGGTCGAGCAGGCGTTGTCGCAGATGCTCACGGGTGGCTCCCTGTTGCTGGAGGAGATCGACGGCGATGCCCTGATCTTCCTGCCGCACCTCAGGTGGTCGGAAGAAGGCATAGCGGCAAGGATCAGGAGCCTGGCGGCGACGGAGCTGGTCTACCCGCCGATTGATTTCGAGAAGGCGGTCGCGTGGTGCGAGCGGCGCACGGGCAAGACGCTCGCCCCCAGCCAGCGCGAGGCGCTGCAAACGGTGCTCGCCAACCGGGTCGTCGTCATCACCGGAGGACCGGGCGTGGGCAAGACGACGCTGGTGAACTCGATCCTGATGATCCTGTGCGCTAAGGGCGTTAAATGCTTGCTGTGTGCCCCAACCGGACGGGCGGCGAAGCGGCTCACGGAGACCACGGGCTTGGAGGCGAAGACGATCCACCGCCTGCTGGAGATTGACCCCGGAACAGGGCGGTTCAGCAGAAACGAGTCGAACACGCTCGCCTGCGGCCTGCTGGTCGTGGACGAAACCTCGATGGTGGACGTGCCGCTGATGCACTCGCTGGTGCGGGCGCTTCCCAACCGTGCCGGGCTGGTTCTGGTCGGCGACGTAGACCAGCTTCCGTCCGTCGGGCCGGGCACGGTGCTTCAAGACCTGATCGAGAGCGGCGTCGTGCCCGTCGTCCGCCTCACGGAAGTGTTCAGGCAGGCGGCGGACAGTCACATCATTACCAACGCACACCGCATCCGCCGAGGACAGATGCCGGATATGCGGGGATCGGACCCGAGTTCCGACTTCCATTTCGTCGAGCGGGACGATCCGGAAAAGATCGCGGCAACGCTGGTCAAGCTCGTGCGGGAGAGAATTCCGGAACGCTTTCGTCTCGACCCGATCCGCGACGTTCAGGTTCTTTGCCCGATGAACCGGGGATCGCTTGGCGTGCGCGAACTGAACACATCCCTGCAGAAGGTCTTGAACCCAGCCCGTCCCGGCCAGCCTGCTGTCGAGCGGTTCGGATGGCGTTTCCAGACAGGCGACAAGGTCATCCAGACGGAGAACGACTACGACAAGGACGTGTTCAACGGCGATGTGGGGATCGTCGAGCGGATTGATGCCGTCGAGCAGCTGGTCGCGGTGCGCTTCGACGAGCGGCTGGTCAAGTACGACTTCGGGGAATTGGACGAGGTTTCCCTGGCTTACGCGATCACGATCCACAAGTCGCAGGGATCGGAGTTCCCGGCGGTGGTGATCCCGCTCGCCACGCAGCACTACATGCTCCTCCAGCGCAACCTGATCTACACGGGGATCACGCGGGGAAAACGGCTGCTGGTGCTGATCGGGCAGAAGAAGGCGTTGGGTATTGCGGTCCGCAACGACCGACCGCAAAGGCGATACTCAGGGCTGCTGGCTAGTCTGCAGGGCAAGAAGGGCACACGGGGAAGTGCCGTCGAATCGAAAACCACCAGCCAATCGAGGGTGGTGCCCGCTTCTAGATAACGGAGCTACGCAAGGACCTGGTCTTCCTGGGCCAAAAACGAGAGCGGGGAACCGCTTGCGGGTCCCCGTCTCAGGCATTCGTCCCTAATGCCGTGGCGGCGTCCGCGGGGCGCTGCAAGCGGTGGGGGCAAGGCACTTGTGCGGCAAGGCCGTTTACCGGCAAGATGAATTGCTTCGCTCCTGGCTGCAATGGGTTTCGTGCCGCGTTTCAATGCGAAACGAAATGTAGCGCGGACGAACCCAAGTCTGGCAAAGTCCGCCGCGGTCTTTGAGCCCCAAAGGGGCGACCTAAGGAAGCCCAGGCCTGGGTCAACGGAACCCCCACCAACCCCGAGCCCTGAAGGGGCGACCTACCCAACCCCCAGACCAACCTTCACCACTAAGGCACGGAAGCACAGAAGAAAACCGGCGGATGCTCCGCGCCACAGGCTGCCAGGGCGGACGGGCTCCCCTCCCGATTCAGGAGGGGTCGGAGCGGTTAGCGACGGGGGTGGTTACAGGCCACTAATTCCCAATCCCTAATCCCTCGTGGAAGGCGGCGGAAGCTATGATGTCGGTAAAAGGGAAATATAGTGTCCGGGTTTCCCCCCGGAATAGGTACCTTAACCTTTTCTGACACGCTTTTCCTGTCCCAAGGGCGTTACCCGCTCATGGGTTGGTAAAAGAAATCGATTCCGAAAGCCTCGCCCGGCGCCCCATACTCACCAACAGAACTGTCTGTGGAATACACGACCAAACAAGAGGGTGGGGCGGCAGGCACCGTCGTTCGGGGCCATTTGGCAAACCGGGTTACGGTGGGTGGTTGCAAAAAACTCAGTTCGCGCCTTATCCCGAGTATCTGTTTCAACAGTCCCTTCTCATATCCCGTGTTCTTGCATTCCACCCCGAGCCAAATTTCGTCCGGTTTTGGTCTTCCGGTGGTTCCTTCCTTGACCACGAGAATGTCAAGCTCGTGGTAATCGCCTTTCGTAATTGGACCATAGTCACGCATGGAGCGGCTCAGGGAAAGAAACTCAATATCAGTCCATAATTCGGCAACGCAAGCACCGTTCTCCTTCAGTTGTATTCTTGGATATGCGGTGTTGATGGGTCCCGGCGCACTCTTCAAGTAGACTTTGTCGCCTCCAATGAGCGTTAATTCGTACCCGTTTTGGAGCCTTAGATTCTCCACAATTTTCGAAAGAACAAAAGCTTCGTAAAGCTTTCCCTCCGAGACCTTGGGCGGGACCAGCTTACCCAAGGCAGCGGACGGCCCGCCCAGATGCGTTTCAAAGATGGATTTGATTTGCTTCTTGATTTGACTCTTTGACATATCAATATCCCGTTAATTCTGCCCTTCAGTCTCACGCTCAATACTGGAAATTAGACGTCGGAGGTCAGCAATCAAATTGGTGCGATCGGGAATCTCTGCAAAGTTGACCTCCTCAACTTGGTAGAGTTCACGTTCCTCAGGTGTGAGATGGACACTGATGCCCCTAACCGGGCCGCCCTCGCTGGTCCTCACGTAACGGTTTATGCGATCGAGTATGTCAGGGTACGCACCCGCCGACCTTTCAGAATAGAGTTTGGTAAGGGTAAGGAGAAAATTCAACAAGTAGCGAGTTGGTTCGTCGACGCGTTCCGTGAACTCTACTGCGATCTCGTAGGCGTAGCGATCGGTTCGGCTCACTGTCCTTTCAAGGTATCTCGTGATGTCCAGGACATCTTCTCGTGAAAGTGCCATAGGCGCCACCTTTGACTCTGGAAATTGCTACACTTTGTATTCCGTGAATCCATCAACCAATTGCCTGAATGAGCGGGGTAGGCACGTCGCCAGTCCGCGAGCTTTCATGTTTTGTCATCAATGCAGTTGTTGATGTTTCCATGCTAAGAACCGCAAAGGAAGCCAAACTGCGGCTGCCTCTGCGCTACCTTGCTTTTTCGCCCCGAGTGTCCCGTCCCCTACCGTTACCCGGGCTTCTCACATATAGAACCTGAAGAACTCGCTCGGCTGGTATGCGGTGTCCTCGCCGAATTCTTTGAACACGTCACCTACGTTACGGGCGAAGCTCAACGTTATCGGGACGCCGCAACAGAAGTCGGCCGTATTCCAATTCAGCTTCGTTAATGCGAGGATGTCAGAGCAAATTCTCCCGATGTCGGAATCGCCGACAGCGCGTTGAACGTGAAATGGAGCCGGAATGTGGCTGCCTGGGTACGTCTGTAATTCAGGGACAAATCCCTTCGTGTACAAGAAGGCGTCGCGCTCCGTTGCCACATAAGTCGTGCCTCGCGGTACGGGATATTTCCCCCAGCGGACAAACCTGAAGGGCGTCTTCGTGAGAGACACAAGATCGAGCGCGATGTTCAAGTGCTGCACAGCATCCTGAACGCCTGCAATTTCGTCCGCCGTATATGCAGATGTCTTGTGGATGACCAAGCGTTTCGGATTCTTGGCTCGATTTCCTTCGAACGCTTTCAGACCACGTGTAACGAGGTCCGCGATTCCGTCCCGATCCAGAACTGCTGATTTCAGCTTCTCGTCGTACCGCACCTTCCCACCGCGTAAGACGATGCTGTTGAAATCATTTGAAAAGAGGTGAGCCATTGACGAAAAGACAAAATCAGCCTGTGCCGTTTTTCGATGGAAGAAGCTCAGGCCGAGAAAGCAAGTCTCAGGGTCAAGGCCGTCGAGTATCCAGGGCAGATTTCCGGTTTTGTAATACCTAAATCCGGCGCATTCGGGGCCTCTCGAATGCCAGAGAAGCCTCTATTGACGCGCATTTGACCTATTTTCTTTGTCCTTGAGGAATTCCTAACGTTTCGGTAGGATTTCCTCAGCATG